>PDWI01006605.1_pt1 | contig 14489 bp, 15 predicted proteins | sample 1430891 | NCBI WGS metagenome assembly PDWI01 (sample SAMN01162508, study PRJNA174530) | Oral metagenome, whole genome shotgun sequencing project. | biome: Marine environment; feature: Marine mammal; material: Swab sample of the gingival sulcus; isolation source: swab sample of gingival sulcus...
TAAGAAATCATTGATAAGGAGTTCAGTATGGATTTTATCAAAGAAGAAGGAAGAATATATGCAAACGATGAAGCAGGAAGCGTAATAGCAGAAATCACATTTCCGGCTGTATCCGATTCAGATATCTGTATCAACAAGACTGTGGTTGACAACAATCTACGAGGACAAGGAATAGCCGGTAAACTTGTGGAAGAAGTGATTGATTATGCAAAAGCAAATAATAAGAAAATAAAAGCAACCTGCTCGTATGCAGTTACATGGTTTGAGAAGCATCCTGAATACGCTGATTATCTGGCATAAAGGAATGCATTCAATCAGATACTATTCTCAGCTATAACAAACACCAAGAGCCGCTCATGTAAAATATACCATGCGCGGCTCTGTTACATATAAAAAAGTTTCAACAGATTAGTCTTTAATATTATAGCGTTTTTTGAAGCGATCAATACGACCTGCTGTATCTACCAGTTTCTGTTTACCGGTAAAAAACGGATGACATGCAGAACAAATTTCAACTTTAATATCTTTCTCGGTAGACTGTGTTTCAATAACATTTCCACAGGCACAAGAAATAGTCGTTACACCATAGTTCGGATGAACATTTTTTTTCATTATAACACCTCTTTCATACAAGTAATCAGTATCTGAAAGTATACTGCACTCTCAAAATTGTATACATCTGTTTTGTTTCTCTATACAAAACGTTTTTACTGAATAGTTCCCGAATTCATAGACTTCAAGAACACATCATTATTCTTAGATTTCTTCATTCTGTCAATAAGTAATTCAATAATTTCAGCATCATCCATCGGGTTAATAACCTTACGCAATACCCAAATCCGCTGAAGCTCGTCCTCGGTCAACAATAACTCTTCTTTTCGAGTACCGGAACGCTTAATAGTAATAGCAGGGAATAATCTTCTGTCGGACAAGCGGCGATCAAGATTAACTTCCATGTTACCCGTTCCCTTAAATTCTTCAAAGATAACCTCATCCATACGGCTGCCGGTATCAACCAATGCAGTCGCAATAATAGTCAGACTGCCGCCTTCTTCAACATTCCGTGCAGCACCGAAGAAGCGTTTAGGCTTATGCAAAGCATTCGAATCAACACCGCCCGACAACACTTTTCCTGATGTGGGAACGGTCTGGTTATAAGCACGGGCAAGTCGGGTAATAGAGTCCAACAGAATAACAACATCTTTCTTATGCTCAACCAACCGCTTCGCTTTTTCCAGTACCATTTCTGCAACCTGAACATGGCGTGTTGCCTGCTCATCAAAGGTAGACGAAACAACTTCCGCATTAACCGTCCGTTCCATGTCGGTAACTTCTTCCGGTCGTTCATCAATGAGCAGTACAATCAAATATACTTCAGGATGATTCGCTGTAATTGCATTCGCAATTTGCTGCATCAAGATTGTCTTACCGGTTTTAGGCGGAGCTACAATCAACGAACGCTGACCTTTTCCGATAGGACAGAATAAATTCATAATACGGGTTGAAATCGTACCGGTATTTGTTTCCAAATCCAATTTTTCACGGGGATATAAGGGGGTAAGATTATCAAAAGGAATACGGCCTTGAGATACCGAAATATCTTCAAAATTAACATTTTCAATTCTTAGCAATGCAAAGAACCGCTCGCCTTCTTTCGGAGAACGAATTTGACCGTACACGGTATCACCGGTTTTCAAATTAAAAAGACGAATTTGACTGGGAGAAATATAAATATCATCAGAATTTGGCAGATAGCTATTCTGAGGAGAACGCAAAAAGCCGTAGCCGTCAGGTAAAATTTCCAATACACCTGATGCAAATACAATTCCGCCGGTTTCCGTATGCTTTTTCAAAATGAAGAAAATAATTTCCTGTTTTTTCATCGCTACCATATCTTCATGAGAAATCCCATAATCGGCAGCAAGATCCCGTAATGAACGCATACCCATTTTTGTTAAATCGTTAATTACTATTTTCGGTTTTCCAGAATTGTCATCCTGCTCTGTTGAAAGCTCAGGAAGAGCTGGTTTCCGTGTATCGGTATAAGACTTACGGACAGCGGGCTTCCGCCCTTTTTTTTCATTTTCAGTATCGACAGGGGAAAAGGATGCCGGCTTTTTCCGTGGACGCATACGCGTAACAACTTTCTTTTCAGGCACAATATCAGATGCATCAACATTCTGACCGCTACTCGTCTCAGACTTCTCGGAAGCCTTCACCTCAGCCGGTGATGCAGTAGTGGTATCATGCTGCTCAAGATCAAACTCGGACTGCCCTGTAGCCTCAGCTGAGGCTTCGTCACTGCTGTAAGATGGACGACGAACTCGTACAACTGTCATAAAATTCTCCATAAAAAATCTGATATATAATTATATAAAATATTCTCTAAAATCTCTTTCAAAAATACTAAATGTAATAAAAACACATCCATTACATAGTTGCAAAATGGTATTCATACATAGTAATCAATACGATAATGTATCAATCATCTATTTAAAAATGTATTAGTATAAAAATACTAAGCAAGAAAAACCTTCCTCACCTCATACACACAATAAAAAATGTCATTAAAAATATTTTTCGCGATATGTTTTAATATAAATACAGCCTCAATATCTTATAGATACCGATTGTTCTAAAATACAATACGTAACCTATAGATTAAAATAATTGAAATGTCTGTTTAATCTTCTTACAGACAATAAAGATACATCAAAAAAACACTTAAAAAGTCCAATAAAAATAATATTTTGAATCATAATGGCTAGGAACAGATACATTGCAAGGGATAGTTCATTACTTAAAAATTCGCCTTATTGTAATCATTTACATTCAGTTTTGTCAAGTAAATAAAGTAACATTTCTACCGCTTCTCTATAGGTCTGTTCACGAATATCTGTTCTATCCCCCGTAAAAAGTGCCCTACTACATAGAAGAAAAAAAGTCTTTTGTGCTGCAACCAAACATGCAGTACAAACAGTTCCGACCGGTACAGCCGGAGAACCGCCTTTGGGGCCGGCAACTCCGGTAACAGCAATGGCACACCGCACACCGTTTTCATCCGGTAAAAGAGAAACAGCTCCTTCTGCCATTGCAGCAGCTGTTTCATTACTCACCACTCCATACCGTGTTATCACATCAGAATGCACGCCTAACAGCCGCTCCTTTGCTTCAACGGCATATACAGCCAAGCCGCCCCAAAAAACATCTGAGGAACCGGGTATCGCTGTAATTCGCTGAGAAATAAGCCCACCCGTTAATGATTCAGCGGTTATTAACACAGCGTTCTTTTCTTTTAATGTATTAACAAGCTGTACATTCAAATCGGACATTACTGATGTAGCTTCTGCTTAAGCTGATTCGTTTGCATAGAAAACAAACTATTTTCAGCAAGTGAAGTATCTCTAATCATATTCACTGCACCTTCAAACGAAACATCATCTGCTATTTTAATACGGGCAGCAGTAATATCACCATACACAGCACTGCCGGCTTTCATTTCTATTCTATCTGCGGCGGTTAAAGATCCGTAAACGGTTCCTTCAACGGTAATTGAAGCAGCCTTAATATAATTGGTTTTACATACAGCATCTTTTTCTATCAATAAAAAACCTTGCGCATCTATCGCTCCTGAAAAAGCTCCTTGAATATGTAAATCTTCAGTAAACTGCAACATTCCTTCAAAAACAGTTTCCTTACCTAAAACAGTCAATTTTCTTTCTTTTTCATTTTTTTTCATACCGTCTTCCTCTTATACAGAAATGTTTTAAGTATCCCTGCAAGTAATACTATACTTCCGAGAACACCACATATAATACCAAAAATATCACCAATTGTCGTATATAATGTAGCCGTAGGTTGCATAAAAACAGGAACTTCGGCACATAAATACCCCTTTTCAAAAGGCTTCAACATTGCCGTAATCCGTCCATGAGGGCTCACTGAAACGGTTTGACCTGAGGCAGTTGCACGCAATAATGGCAGACGATTTTCAACAGCCCGAAAAACAGCCATACTTACATGCTGATTTTGACACGGAATACTTTGAGCCCATGCATCATTCGACATATTAATAAGCGTATTTGCACCTTTTTGAGCAAACCGGCGGCTAATATAACCAAAAGTATCTTCAAAACAAATTGGAACAGCAAAACGCATAGATCCAAGCAAGAAAACGGTTGGTTCGGTTCCTTTCGTCCAAAAATGAGTATCATTTGCGACAAGAGCATCATACACAAAAGGAAATTGTTTTCTATACGGGAAATGCTCAGTAAAAGGAACCAAATGCATTTTACGGTATCGTTCAGGTTGCGGCGGCAGTACATTCTTCTTCGGTCTAAACAATAATGCACCATTATAATCAACCCGCTCCAAAAAACCATCAGCATTCAATGCTCTGACCGCATCATCGTTACCAATTAAAAAAGGGATATTTTTCGCATCAACATACGTAAGCAAATTATGAACCAGTTCAAATGAAGCCGCATCTTCCCGATAACGATAATGCCAACAAATACGCGGAATAAAAGCTGTCTCAGGCCACACAATTAAATCTAAATCCGAATGATTATTCAGTGCTTCATCAGACAATGCTTTCAATGTATTAAGTTCATGCTTGTACGCATCAAAACCACCTATCCACGGATCAGCATTAGGTTGAATCAAAGCTACGGTACGATGCTGGAGCTCCCTATAATCCTTTTCATAAAGCATTCCGAATACACAAGCACCAACAAAACATACAATCCAGATACCAATTGATAGTATATGCATACGCATAAAAGCAGAAAACCGTTTATAAGGATTTTTTAAAAGCGAATCCTGCCAATTCCATGCAGCAGCAAACCATGCAGCAGGAAAACAAACAAGAGCAGAAACAGCCCAAATACCAAATAATGACGCAATCTGAATCAGCGGAACAAAAGACCACTGAGAATAGCCCATAATGCCATACGAAAAACCTAAAAAGCCAAGCGTCTTACAATATTCATAACCGATCCATAACAACCACTGTATTATAAATCCATAGCGAGGAAAATACATATCCGCTAATTTTAAAAGCGGAATCAAGAGCATACAATATATACAATACTGCAATGCAATAATATAGATTGTTAAAGGATGGAAAATAAAGAGCCAATACGCAAAAAGACTATAAGAAAGTGCACCATATATACCGCCCCATACAAAAGAAGCGGGTAACGAAATACGCCTAATTAATACAAAAAGAGGGAAAAGTGCAAAATACGCGCACAAAGGACCCCCTTTGTACACAAAAAAATTAGGATGTGAAAAAGCAAAGAGAATAGATGAACCGGCAAGAAGGAGTACATTGATACTCCATCGCGCCGACCTTTCTCTTTTAGACATTACTTATTCTCGCCGACAATCGGACGAACAGCTTCACTTAAGCTTTTACCCGGATGGAATACTACAACCGAGTGCGGTTTTACTTCAATCGGTTCTCCGGTCTTAGGATTCCGCAATCCCTTACGCCCTTTACGAAACCGAACAGAAAAGGTTCCAAATCCACGAATTTCAATTTTTCCGCCATCCTTCAATACCTTCGCCATTTCATCAAAAAATAAATCGGTAATAGCTTGAACATCTTTCAGCATATAATCTGAATTTTTATAGATAGCATCAACAATACTTGTTTTTGTTTGTTTATTCATCGCGTAATCATCCTAAACAGCAAGTATACTTATGAAACACACAGTACCTTACTTTAAAAATAGTATACTTCTTTTACCTTTTTCCTCAAATAAGACATTAATGCCGACAATTTATACCGTCAAAACTACTTATTTATATTCCGGATAAGGTACAAGCAAAAAGAAAACCTCCTTTAAACATATAAAAGAGGCATAATGCAAAAGTTTAATACAATAATAAAATATTATTTCTTTTCAGAAAAAGTAACATTATATAATTTTTGCATACGTGACTTTTTTCGTGCAGCCGCATTTTTTGTAATAATACCCTTACGGGCAGCAGTATCAAGTTTATGAGCAAGCTCTTTCAACAAAGCACCGGCAGTTTCTGAATCCTTTGCAACAACAGCTGCGGTATATTTTTTTGCACAAGTACGCGCTGCAGCTTTTACTGCTTTATTGTGAATACGACGCACTTCGCTTTGCTTATGCCGCTTTATAGCAGACCGATTATTTGCCATTTAAAACCTCCAAAAAAAATTGTTACATAAATAGCATTAAAAAAACATAGAAAAAGATATTAAATTATATCAGCTTTTTTTGCAATAGCTGCCCGTAACTTTTTCTCGTCTTTCTTAGACAATCCCAAAGCAACCGCCTTATCAAGATCCTGTAAGGCAGGTACAATTAAGTCTTCTTGAAAATACGCCAATGCCCGACGAAAATGAACATGCGCTTGATAACTATTAATTTCAAGAGACCGCGAAAATTGCTCTATTGCTTCAGTATTTCTTTCCATTAACATAAGAACAATTCCTGCATAATAATACGATCGGAAATTTGCAGGATTTAATCTAATACTCTCCTGAAAGTCATTATACGCTTCATCATATTTTCCCTGTGCAAAAAATGCCATACCACGATGTTTATACACTATTGAAGCTGCCGTATCAGGAACGGTATATGATAAAATCTTTGTATAAAGAGACTGAGCTGTTTCAAAATCAGATGAGTTATGCGCCTGAATAGCATGAAGAATCATATCATCAATTGTTTGTAATGAAACGACATGTTTTACCGGATCCAAGCGAATATCATCTGCAACAATTTCATCATCAGTTAAAAGAGCATCAGTAAACTGATCCGCACGAGAATAAAATTGATCCCGCCGCGTATCAACTTCAGCATTTAATTTATGCTGATAATCGCGTATTTCTTGAAATACAATATCAGCAAGACTTAAACTGGCATTAATAGACGCAAGTTTACGTTTTAAAGGTTCATCAAAAGGGGAAAAATCAGCCTTATACACTAATTCATGTTCAACTTCAGCCCATGCATCTTGTAAGATAGTACGAATTTGTACCTCAAAAATAAGATTAGGAGGTAATGATAACCCCACTTTAAAAATATCCGGAATTTCCAGTAAGACATGGATTGATTCATATCCAAATTCATAAAAAGTACGGTTTGCACCCTTCCGTTCAATTTCAATAATAGTAAAGTTTTTGGTCAAAAGATCTTCAACCTCACTTAAATTTTGTAAGAAAGGACAAATAATCCTCATACCTATCAAATCTGTCAGAACAGGCATATCACTAATTGACGGATCAGGAGGAAACTTGAGTAATTTTCGGTAAAAACTATTAAAACTTTTTATCCTCGTTTTACAAGAGATCATTGCAGAAACGTGAAGAAGAGATTTGAAATGAGATTCCAGCCTACTAAGCAAAACCTCAAAATGCGGAATATATTGATGATACTGTTCAGAAATATGCGTTTTATCAGGAAGCCATGATTTTTCAGAAGACATTATAGCAAAGACCTTTATCATTTAAAGGATAAAAAAATAGGCGGTATAAATACCGCCTATCTCAAACACTTCACAAATATTAGAGAAGTATTCTCAAAATATTTTGTAAATTATGTTCTATTATTCAACGTCAGCGCCAGAATCTTGAGCACCGGCTTCTGCATTTGCAGCACCTTCAGAAGGTGTAAAGCCTGCTTCAGTTGCCATCTTTTCTTTTTCTAAGAAACGATTAACTTGAGCACTTCCGAAACGTGAAAGTTCGATCTTTTTACGTTCTTCGCTGATTTTTCCCTGAATTCCCCAAATATTTTCATCAGCAAAATCACGTACCGTATTCAGCACTGCTTTGTCATAGATAATTTTAACATCCTTAAAGTATCCGATAAATGAACCACCGGCATGTGCTGCATCACGAGTAATTAAGAAACCTTCAAATACTGAAGCAGGAAGTGAAACAGGATATACGGGATAGATACGGGTTTCACGATTACGAACATCTGTCAAATATGCAGGATTGTTCCAAACCAGCTCTTTCCATCCATCAAATGCAAGATAACCCATAAAATAACGTTTTACTTCGTTCTTTTCATTACGGATAAGAACATATAAACCATGAGGGAAATTCATACCGTAGGTGTTAACAGCAATAGACTTAATAATACCTGTATTACGGATTACACCATAACCGTCTTCAAAGCGTGTTTTACCGGAAGCCTTTTCTTCTTCAGTAGGTTCTTGCAGATTACCTTCTTCATCAACTTCTGCCATCGGCTCATAAATAGGAATTTCAAAAGCAGGCTTAATAATAGCATTGCCGTTATGAGCCCATAAAGGGAATTCTATTCGGACACCCATCAAAGTCTGTCCTGCAAAATTCTTTGCTTCATCACTCACTTTTGATTCTGCTGCATGAGAAACAGCAACAGTAGAGGGATTTCTGGAAGAAGAATTTAACCGAATCTCCCATTCATTTATTGCAAGAGATGTCCGCATCAAAGCCTTTTGCTCATCAGTGTAAGAAGAGCCGGCTACTTGACTATAGTCCATAACCGTTCTACGGTTTTGAGTCATCTCCTCATTTTTACCCGGAATAATATCTGCGTTTAACAGCGCAAAATCCACCAAAATTGCTTCCTCAGCAATCGCAAACGCACTTATAAAAATAAATGCAGCCGCAACAAGTATGCTTGTTCTTTTCATTAAAAAACTCCTTTTATGTAGTTCAGTATGCCTTGTTTTATACAAGTATACGCAAGATAATTATTCTTGTCAACTCTAAGTTCATACGTGTATCCATAGCAAGAAGCCCGAAACACCTCTATATAGAGATACAATGTATACTCTTGTCCCAAATAAAGAAACCTGTTATTATCGGCATTATGAAAATTACCAAAGATTGTAAGGTTACACTTGAGTACACCTTAAAAGATGACGATCAGAATATTCTGGATTCCTCAGAAAACATGGGCCCGCTTGATTATATACACGGTTACAATTTCCTGATACCTGGAATGGAAAAAGCCCTTGAAGGACATGAAGAAGGCGATTCATTTCATACAGATGTTGAACCGAAAGACGGATACGGGGAAATAAATGATGAAATGATGTTTGATGCCCCCCGCTCACAATTTCCTGCTGATGTTGAATTGCAAGTTGGTATGGAATTCGATGCAAACCACCACCGTGTTGTTATCAAAGCAATAAATGAAGAAAGCGTAACACTTGATGCGAACCACCCTCTTGCCGGAAAAACACTTCATTTTGATATTGAAGTTAAATCAGTGCAGCTTGCTTCTCCGGAAGAAATTACCGCAGCATTAGCTCCTCTTGCAGGCGGATGCAGCTCAGGTGCATGCGGCGGCTGTTCAGGCTGTTGCTAACGTATGCAAAAAAAACAAGACACACTGCTCCCGTTATTCGGTGCCGTGTGTTTTTTTCTTTCTGCTATTGAATTCATTATCCCTAAGCCGTTACCGTTTTTCCGTATCGGCTTAGCAAATCTTCCATTGCTCATCGGTCTGGATATTCTTTCATTTCCGTCATTTATTTTTTTATCATTCATAAAAGTTATCGGACATGCAATAATAAACGGAACACTTTTCTCCTATGCATTGATTTTTTCATTCGCTGGTACGCTTACCGCAGCAATTGTAATGTATAGTTTGCATAAAATACCGAAAAAGCTTATTTCTTTGGCAGGTATAGGTGCTGCCGGAGCATTTGCTTCTAACTGTATACAACTCTCATTAGGAAGATTCGTAATTTTTGGAGAAGGAATTATTTTTATTGCCCCTGTTTTATTTTGTATAGGCATTATAACCGGCGCGTCACTCGGTCTTTTCTGCGAAAAATTTATTACAGAATCTACATGGTACAACCAAATTATACACACTTCACTCTATAATAACACTATTTCTGTACCGAATGAAAAGGAATCCGTATCTCATCCTATTTTCAGACTTGGATTCGGGTTATCGTTACTGTTAGCTTTATTTTTTATTCCGTCAATTCAAGCACGATTAGTAATCCTTTGCGCAGGACTCAGTCTCTGTATAATGGAAAAACAAAAAATTTACTGGATACCGTTTTTTATTTCCTTTCTCGGTATCGTATTCTGCCATCTCTTATTACCATCAGGAAAAGAACTCTTAACAATAGGGAATATAAAACTGGTAACAAGCGGCGCATTACTGAACGGTATAAACAAGGCTATGATAGCATCCGCAATGATCTATATATCTCGATGGATGCTACAGGTACCGATAAACATTCCGGGAAGAGCAGGCAAAGTACTGAATGAATCGCTTTATATTTTCAAACAGCTTATACAATTCAAAAAGCATATAAAAAAGAACGATATCATCAGCAGTATCGATGAAATATTACTGAGTTTGCCTTTTATACCGCAGGGATCAGTCTAAGTTTCCAACCCTTTAAGACGTGCCGCAGCATCAGGATAATTTTTTCGAATCTTTATCGCTTTTTTATATGCTGCCACGGCTTCTTTCTTTTGTCCTGCATACTCACGAGCAAGTCCTAAACGGTACCACCATAAAGAATTCCCCGGATTCAGCTGTACTGCCGCAGAATACGCAATGTCTGCTTTTTGAAATTTTTTCGTTAAGCGGTAAATATCTCCGACATAAAAATACGCAACACTCACACGCTCTCCCAACGGCATCATGCTAATATACCGCTCCATATACCGCAAAGATTGTTTATAATCATTCAGATAAAAATACGCTTCGCCCAATGTTTCAATAATCCGGCTGTCGGGCGCTATTTTCAAAGCTTTATTACACATATCAACCGTATCCCTATACCGATGAAGCCGAAGCAATGACCATGTATATACAGTATATGAGTCAAGATTCCGAGCATTTTTTTGAAGTTCTGTCCGGCAAATATCAATAGCTTGAGCATACATTTTCCGGGCATCATCAACTCTTCCATTACTGTCAAGATTACGTCCGTTGCGATAATACTTTAATGCATCTTTTTTATTTTGAGCATATAAACCGGTACCGGTAATTCCAAAAACCGCCAATAAAATAACAGATAAAATACTGTAATACTGTTTTCTATTCATAGATATACCTCTAAAACGCCGGAACAACTTCCCCATGAGGATATTTTTTTAGAATATAGTTACGAACTGCATCACTATGCAAAACCTTTATAAGTGCTTTAATCCTCGGATCATTCTCATTTCCTTCCTTTACTGCAATAATATTCGCATAAGGTGAATCACTTCCTTCAACCAACAAACCGTCTTTTACGGCTGAAAGCCCCGCAGGAATAGCGTAATTTCCATTAATGACCGCCGCATCAACATCCGTCAAAACACGCGGCAGTGTTGCTGCTTCTATTTCAACAAACGAAAAGTTCTTCGGATTGTCAACAATATCAACCGGAGTCGCCGAAATACCGGCTCCTTCACGGAGAGAAATCAACCCGCCCGACTCAAGCAATAACAGAGCGCGCGCTTCATTGGTCGGATCATTAGCTATTGCAATTTCGGCTCCTACAGGCAAATCGTTCAAGGTTTTGAACTTTTGAGAATACAAAGCAAGCGGTTCTATATGTACCGCCCCTGCATTTACAAGATGATAACCATGATCTGTATTAAATGTTTCCATGTAAGGAATATGCTGAAAAAAATTAGCAAGTTGATCACCGGTTTCGACTGCTTCATTAGGCGTAACATAATCGGTAAATTCAGTTATCTTTACAGCAATATCTTCTTTTTCCAATTCGGGAACAACCAACTCAAGAATTGCTTTATGAGGTTCAGGGCTTGCTGCAATAGTAAGCACATTGGGATCAGCCTCTTGATTTTTACTGCATCCTACAAATATCAAACAACAACCTATAAGCACTGTGCATATTTTTTTCATTTAAACCAACTCCATTTTATAATATTGAGCATTTAGTATACCACCTTTTAGATATTATAGTCCAGTTGGCAGAAGAAACAAACAGACACCACAATTACACAAACTATTTTTTCAGGCAAATCCGTATAGATGACACATTATGAGAGGTGTAATAAAAGGATCAGGAGTACAGTATGACTATTATGAGTTTTGCTTCGTTCGGGTACGAAGGTGAAATTATTAAAGTGGAGGCGGATTTACGGCGCGGACTGCCGGTAATTGATATTGTCGGTCTCCCTGGATCAGCGGTAAAAGAAGCGCGGGAGCGGATGCGTGCGGCAATCGGCAATATGGAACTTTCGTTTCCCAAAGAGCGCATACTTATCAACCTCAGTCCTGCGGATCAAAAAAAAGAAGGCAGCGGATTTGACTTACCGATTGCACTTGCAGTATTACAGGCAGACCGTTCAAATGAAATGCCGGTTATGGTAATTGGCGAGTTGGAACTTTCAGGGAAAGTACGTCCGGTACGCGGTGTACTCGGTGCAATACTGTCGGGAGCAGCAGCAGGGATTCGGGCGTTTATTGTGCCTAAAGAAAATGAAGCAGAAGCCTGTATTCCGGCAGGCGTTCAAGTGTTCGGTGTCGAAAACCTTAAAGAAGCCTTGGAACGGCTTACAGAATTGCAAACATCTGAATGTCTGTACGGTGCAGAAAAAAACTGTCAGCCTTCCGCTTTTTCAGATTCATGGCGGCAGAACTGTATCTGGTCAGAACCAACCGCAGCAGACAAAGCGGCAAACAGCGGAACGGGCGGTTGTTTTGAAGATGTACAGGGACAAGCAACACTGGTGAGAGCCCTGCACATTGCAGCGGCAGGCGGGCATAATGTGCTTGCATACGGCCCGCCCGGCTGCGGCAAAACGCTTTCAATGCAGCGGTTTGCTTCACTGCTTCCCGATATGGATATGAAAACCGCTGAAGAGGCAACCCGTATTTACAGCATTGCAGGACTTTTACCCCTAAAAACAGGGCGCGATGTGCGTATAAAACGGCCGCCGTTCCGTATGCCTCATCCGAATGCCAGTCTGGAAGGCATGATTGGCGGTGCCGGTAAATGTATGCCCGGAGAAATATCTCTTGCACACGGCGGCGTGCTTTTTTTAGATGAAGCGGTGCAGTTTAAGCCGACCGTTTTGCAAACACTGCGTGCGCCGCTGGAAACTGGTACGGTAACATTGAGCAGAGCAGGACGGTCAAGTACTTTTCCTGCCCGTTTTCAGCTGCTTATGGCGTTAAATTCCTGTCCGTGCGGAAACCTTGGAGCAGAAAACAAAATTTGCACCTGTATGCCGGCTACCGTAGAACAGTATTGGAAAAAATTAACCGCGCCGGTCATTGATCGCATTGATATACGCATTCCCGTTTTTCCGCCGAAAACACACCAGCTGCTGAAAACCGCCAATCAGTCAACTGCCAGTATGCGGAAAAAAATCAATACGGCAGACCATATTCAAAAAGAGCGGTATTATTCATATCAGAAAAAGCGGAAAAGTATTCCGTCTACACCTTTATACAAAAACACCCATCTTCTACCGGAAAGCATCCCGGATATATGTATATTAAGCGAATCCGCAGAGCATTTTTTTACGCGTACAGCAGAAAAACAAGGACTTTCGGGACGAGGCTGCCATACGCTTTTAAAAGTTGCGCGAACAATTGCAGATATTGCAGAAAGCGAAATCATTCAACAGGCTCATATTGAAGAAGCGGTTTTCTTACGGAGATGGAGTGAATTTTTACCGGACTTTTTGCAATAAGATAGAAGTTATTTTTTATTGCCGTATCAAGAGGAAACGGTGCGCGATTGTGTAATAAATATCCCCGATGATTGGCACGGAAATCAATTTTCAAAATTTTGAAAATTGATTACAGATTTCTTCTCTCTTTTTTGAGGAGGAAATCAATTTTATTCATATTTTTAGAGAAAAAACTTATTTTCAAGAAAAACATAGCTGAAATGAACCCTCTTGCAGCCAATCCACTGAAAATATAAGAGCGGTTGGCGAAAGGCGGTGAATGAAGCCATGCTTTTTCTTGTGAAGTAATTGTTAGATATCGTAAAATTGATTTCCGTGGATGATTGGCATCAGGGACTGTCATTAGCAGAAAATGAATGCAATCTAACTTAGGCTGCCGTCCACGGCAGCCTCATATTACACAACAATATTAACCAACTTGTTCGGTACGGCTATCACCTTTTTTACTTCTTTTCCTTCAATAAACTTTTGCGCACCGGCAGTTTGCAATGCCCGCTCGGACAACGCATCTTTTGAAGTACCGATTTCAGCTTCAAAGGAATCACGGTTTTTGCCATTCACCTGTACAACAATCGTACAAGTCGAATCAACACAGAATTTGTGTACAAACATCGGCCATGTTTCATACGAAATAGTCTCGGTATGTCCCAGTTTCCGCCACAGCTCTTCAGCCATATGCGGTGCATAAGGCGCAAGCAACTTTACAAAGGCTTCCCACACATAGCGGGGAATCTTCGGCAATTTCGACACACCGTTAATGAAAATCATCATCTGACTAATCGCCGTATTGAAATTAAGGGAAGCCGTATCTTCGGTTACTTTCTTG
>PDWI01006606.1_pt1 | contig 14488 bp, 10 predicted proteins | sample 1430891 | NCBI WGS metagenome assembly PDWI01 (sample SAMN01162508, study PRJNA174530) | Oral metagenome, whole genome shotgun sequencing project. | biome: Marine environment; feature: Marine mammal; material: Swab sample of the gingival sulcus; isolation source: swab sample of gingival sulcus...
CTAGAAAAATACTAGGATATAAAACTCCTTACGAAGTTTATCATAATACAAATCTAAACTATATTTCTTAGTGGTACCTTTTGGTTGATTTTTAACATTCTTTTAAAATTCCTTGCATTATGAGCATATATATATATGCTTGGTGATGGAAGAAGTTTTTATGTATTTAAATAAATAGTATGTCACAGTTAGAAAAAACCTTGGTAGTATTGAAACCTGACGCAGTAGGAAGATCAATCATGGGAGAAATTATCAACAGATTTGAAAGAGCAGGATTGCATATCGTAGGTATGAAAATGGTACATCCAGATGAAGAATTTTTACATCACCACTACGAAGGAATTGGAAAATTAGGAACAAGAATTAGCCAAGAAGTATTAGATGATGTAATCCAAATGATGAGAAAAAATCCTGTCTTAGCTATGGTAGTAGAAGGAGTTGAAGCTGTTGAATATGTGAGAAAGTTAGTAGGTTCTACTGAACCTAAATCTGCTGCTCCTGGAACCATTAGAGGAGATTTTGCACATATTTCATACGGATATGTAGATGCAAATCCTCACGCATCAGTATATAATATTATTCATGCTTCAGCAGATCCTAGCGAAGCTGAACAAGAGATTAAACACTGGTTCTCTGAACAAGAAATTTTTGAATATGATCCGTTACACAAAGGATTTACGAGATAAATATTTACTGAATCGTATATTTGAGTGCTGCAAGTCTTTGCGTATCTACCATGAGAAGAATTGCAGATTTCCCTGTTTTTGTAAATGTAATATCAATAGTTGCTTTCCCATCTTTGATCAAGGAAACCTGATTATAAGAGAGCTGTGTCTTCCCATTACTTGTCATAAAACTAAGAGGAAGTGGTAAAATCCCAGAGAAAGGAGTAGCACTACTTTTTTCAACAATGGTGAAAATAATTTTTTCCTTACTTTCTTTTCAAAGTGTTGAACGTTCTCAAAATGAAGAATATGCTTTGATATCATAAAGATTTAGGAAATGACGTACAAGCTCATTGTCGGTATCAAGATCGAGTGAGATCATATTTCATGTAGTAATAATATCTTCATCGGAAAAGTAGGTACTTGATAGCGTACTTTCTTTTTTATAAGAATCTTCTTTTTGCGCAGCATTGTGAACGGTACTTTCAGGAGTTTTTGTTGTCTTACTAGTTATCGTTTCGTCTGATTTTTTCGTCTGATTGTTGGGGGTTTCTTGCCCTGTGTATGGATCATCTTTCATAGAAGCATTATCTCAGGACTGCTTTTTGACGGTGGATGTGGTATGAATAGATGCTTTTTGAGGTTTCTTAGGTTTTACACCATCTTTCTTTACCTCCTTAGCACTTTCTTCAGATTTCTTATTACCTTTCTTAATTTCTTCAGAGCTTTCTTCAGCCCTCACATCTCATTCTCAGGTATTTTCTGACTTGACCCCGGGGTCACTAGCCATCTCTTTATTAGACCCCGGGGTCTTTTCCTTTTCTCCTTCTTCAGCTTTCACATCATCATTCTTAACTTCTTCAGAGTTTTCTTCCGACCTCACCTTGATAGTTGTAGATTTTTGATTTGGAGTAGCATTGTTTACATTACGATCATACGCTGTCTTTACAAGTGTTGCTCCAGCAGACTCTAACAGAGCAATAGGATCGACTTGGTGTTCTCAAATTTCTTTTCTACATAGCCCTTTGTCTACAATACCGAAATCTCCAACACTTTTATCTGGGCATCCTGTCAAATAATATTCTAATCTTCAATGTTTTTCCTTATTAATCTCAAAGTGTACGTGATATCCCCCTCCTCATCAAAAAGTCATACCAGTGTTTCCAACTTCTGCAATTTTTTGTCCCATACTGACGCTTTGTCCTTTTTTTACAAAAATCTTGTTGGTATGAGCATATACAGCATAGTAAATATTTCCTCAATATCTAAACCTAATTTTGACAACATTTCCATACCCATTTTGCCAACCAGCAAAATATACGGTCCCATCTGCAAGCGCATAAAGAGGAGTTCATTGGACACTTGCGATATCTACTCATGGATGAGCTCCTCTCTGTGGATCTCGACCGTCATAATAGGTGCCTCTCCACAATACGGTATAATTAAAGGTATATTCTTTGTTGTCTTTGTATTGACTATAGTTTGCACCATGAATAATCGGAAGTTTAGTAATACATGCAGGATCCATAGTGGACCAAACATTTGGTCTACATGATAATTTTGCAACATCTGAAAGAGGATACACAAGATGAGTATTTTCTGGTAATATTTGGGGACTTGCATGTACGCCGAGCATAAAAACAATTCCTACTACGATTGCAACGATCATCTCTCCTAGATGAATGAAAGTATGCCCAAGATGATGATATGCGTGATGTACATGATGAATTCTATGATGTCCATGTCTTCTCAGATGTTGAGTAAGTCTTTTTGTTAAATGTTTATGAATTTTTTGTTTTAGCATGGTCCATAAAAGAGAAATAAAATTTCAATACATTTTTTGTTTTCAAAGAAATTATAATCTAAAACAAAAATTTGTCAAATTTTGAGCGACTTTCTTAATCAGCTACAATCAAGGAGGAAGTACAATAAAAAAAAGAAGATGATACCAGTGAAAAATTTACATAAAACAAAAAAAACTCTTTCAAAGAGAAAGAGAAAAATTACAGAAGGAACAAAAAGATAAGAAAAAATAATAAAGGAAAATAAAGGGAAAAGCTAAGTATCCAAAAAGTGTAACATTTGTTCTATAGCTTGTTTTCTATGACTGACTTGTGATTTGATAACAGTCCCTAACTCTGCAAATGGCTTGTCATATCAATGAGGAATAAAGATCGGATCATATCAAAAAGAAAGATTTCCTTTTCGTTCAGTTGCTATCGTTCATGGACACTCTCCTCTGAATTGGTGAGCTTTCCCATTGATGATGAGGGTGATGATCGCGACAAATTTCGCTGTTCTGTTTATTTTCTTTTGTCATTCCTGTACTCCTCCTTGTCATTCCTGCGAAAGCAGGAATCTATCATCGTTTAATGGATCCCCACTCCTGACTTCCGACAGGCAAGTTTCGCGAGAATGACACTTGCGTAACTTTTCTAGTACTTTTTCTATGTTTTTTGCACTATCATGATCACCTGCATAACGAGCAGAGAGGACTCCTGGTTCTCCATCTAATGCATCCACAACAAGACCAGAATCTTCTGCAAAACAGTCTATATGATACTTTTCGTAAATTGTTTGCGCTTTGTGCTGAGAATTTTCCTCAAAAGTGTGGTAAGGCTCTGGAATATCTATCGAAATATTGTTATCAGCCAGTGAAAGGATAGTAATATCTTTTTTTGTTTGAGAAAAAATATCTTGTACCTCCTGAATTTTATGAGAATTGTTTGTGACAAAAGTAAGCGTATGCATTGTAAAAAAAGAAAAATAATTATAAAAAAAGAAGGATAAAAATAGGCCCCCCACAAGGAGGAGATATTTTTATAAGTGATTAGTATCCTTTTACCAAATACTTCACAATGAGTGAACCTAGTAATATTCCCGCAATTCCTGCGATTCACGCCCATGCATTAGGAGCTGGAAGAGGAAATTTTAGGAGAGTAAATACGGCTCATACAATTGCCCCCGTTCCGAGTGCAAACAGAATATCAAATAAGGTTTTCATAAGTGTTAGAGATAAGATATAAATTTTGTAGTATCTTGTGTGTATGGTTGTAGTTTATTCTATTTTTTCTTTATGTTTGTACTGTTTTTCTCTCTGGTGATTTTCTTCGATCAGGATGATTTTATCATAAAAGAAGAGGTATAACACTGCCATCAAGATAGCTAACCCTCCCAAAAAGATAATCATAGGGAAACTATACGAAGCATAATTAAAAATAATTTCTACAATAGGCGCGATGATCGCTATTTCAATAATATATTTGATATTGATATGCTTATGTTTGGCATATTCCATCAGGATATTATAGGCCTTGACCAAAACGATAGTAAAAGCAATATCATGCAAGAGATTGTGTTGCAGATCTACCATTGAGAGTTTCCCTGCTGATTTTGTAAAGACCTTTTCTATGATGGTAAGAGATTTTGATGTTAGTGTCCAAATCATATAAAAAACTAAACCAACAATTGCACCGTAAATATACAAACGAACAATTTTTTCAAAAAAATTATCAGTATGTTTGTGTAACTTGTTTTTCTTTTTTTATTATAATTCATAGGGCTATTACATATATTATATAAAATACTACTGCTATATATACGTATATGGTAGATAAAAACAAGGTATTTATAGAAATTCTTTATTTATAAAACTCCTTGCAAATATTTGTAAAAAATATATTATATGTAATATAAAATTTAGATAGATAGCTTAAAAATTATGACAACGGCAACATTACCAACCCAAAAATTTGATATACTCAAACAGTATGCTAATGAATTTGTTATTTCAATAGACAAAGATTTTTGGAATGAAGTATACTGATCGTATCTGGAAAATCATGAAATGGAACAAAACAAAGAGAAGCTTGTTCAAAGATATGAAGAATCTTTATCTTCGTGATATGGTATGAAAATATAATGTTTATTTTTACAAAGTATGCAGAGAAAAAACTCAAAAAAATGCCTCCTAATATTAGAGAGTATATTGTCATAAAATTAAAAAATATTTCTGCTTGAATAATTGATTGAAATTTTCGTTCTTTACAAAATTTTTCTCCTGCAACCCATAGGTTAAGAATTGGGGGTTATAGACTTATTCTTAAAAAAGAGGAATGAGAGTATATTGTGTTGGATGTTGGGCACAGAAGTTCTATTTATAAGTAATTCTCTTTGAAAAAAGATTTAGTATTCATACTTTTTAGCTTGCCCCAAAAAGTATGCAAAAAGTGCAAGGAGCAATAGCCAAGCTGGGGATTATCTTGCTTTTTATATTTTATTTACGAAACTCACTCCCTTACCCGTAGTCCTACGGGTTCCAGGTCGTTCGTCGAGTAGAGATCGATATTGAAGGGGAGTGTGTTATTCGCTTGTGATTGCTCTAATATTTTTTTTCTAAATTTTCCCTTGACATTATATATATATTGATTATATTAGAGTTCCTAGAATTTCTAGGCATGATGTTCATTAACAGTTTTACTTTTGAAACTTCAATATAAGATACAAGGAGGAAAGTATCTGTTTTTGTACTATCATGAAAATTGAATAAAAAATTTAAAATTAAATATTGTATAACTAAATTAAAAAAAAAGAACAATTATGAAAAAGTTAAATTTATTAGTAGTAATTATGTTAGCTTTCACAATGGGGTTATATGCTACCTCATCCTCTCCCTTCATTCCGGAGGGGGTAAAAGTAGAACGTGTGTATATCACAGGAGAGTTTTACGATCCTCCTCACTTTACAGTGAGGTATGAACTCTCAAACGGTACCACTATTCAGTTTATCGTGGAACAGAGTTTTTACAAAATACCTGGGAGTGAAAACAAAAAAATTGAAGCTCTTGCCAATCCAGGCAAGAGAATCTCTCTTTTTGAAAATAAATGTGAAAACGAGGGGATGACAATATATAAATATACCCGAAGATACGGGTATATATGGTATGATAGAGAGCGAAACAGAATATTTTACAAAGAAGACCAGGCTCCATCATGGAAGCTCTATTATAAGGGCTTTGATTGGTGTACAGCCTCATTCATGTTCGTTGTATTACTATTCTTAGTTTATTTACTCTTCCTTTTCTTTACTAGAAGAAAGTAAAACTGAAAATTATTAATGAACTTATAAAAAAGCTGTAGTTGAATAGACTATGGCTTTTTTTGAAAAAAAATATTTTTTCTCACTATTCTCGTATACCCCTCCCTTATCAAGGAGGGGAACAAAGTTATGAGTTTTTAAGTCCCCTGATATTTAACCCGCAAGGCGGTGTAGGGGATTTAGGGGTTTGATTTGCGAAGCAAAGACAAGAGGAACTTTACATAAAATACATAAAAAAATTCCCTCTCCTTCAAGGAGAGGGGTAGGGTGAGGTGTGAATTCATTTAGCGAGTATAGATTCCTGCCCCTGACTTCCGACAGGCAAGTTTCGCAGGAATGACAGGGATGACTTAGTCAGGAATGACAACACCCCTACCTCAAACTCGCTCAACTTTTTTCTACCTTTTCAATAACCTTTTGCATAATTTCGTTGATTTCCTCAGTTTTGAGATTCTCACCTCTGATTTTGAATTTGAAAGCACAAGATTTTTTTCATTCAGGGAGATGTTCTCCTTCGTAAAGATCAAAAATTTCAATAGCTTCCACTTCTCTGATCGCTGTTGCTCCATTGATGATACCAGAGAAATCTTGATCACTATCAACCACGAAACACAAATCTCTCCATATGATCTGATCTTGTAAGGTTTCATAAGTTTTCGTCTTCGTCTTACTTTGGTTTTTCAATGCTTCAAGTTTTGCGAGATTTAATTCTACATAAGTAATCATGCTCTCATCATTGATTTTATAGGCACCGAAAATACTTGGATGCAAGGTATAGATACTTCCAATGACTTGCCTGTTAAAAAAGATGGTTCCTTGCTTTTTCGGATGAGCAAAGCTGTGTTCAGTTGCCTGATATTCTAATTTTCCACTTAGATTAAGTGCATCCAAAATACTCTGCACATCAGTCTTGCATGCCAAGAGGGTATCTTCTTTCCAGTCACTTACTTTACTTTTATAGCTCATCATTCCCAAGGTCAGCTGTTCTCCAACGCTATCTATCGCATATTTACTGGTGCTTTCTGTCTTATCACCTAATATTTCTGCTGATTTATTCCAAATTCTTCCAATATCAAAAATCTTGATTTCATCAAAAAACTTCCCATTTTTCCCAATCGCTTGGAGCAATCCATAAACCATACTATCTCTCAGATACGGGAACTGCACATCAATAGGATTTTGCAATCTATACAGATTATCTTTTTCAACAGCAAATAGTTCACACTGTTTTTCTCAGATCCATGGATACGTCTCTATTTGGTCGTAGTTTCTTGTTTTTACAAGTGTTTCCTCAATATTTCTCACAAGAGCAACATCTCATGGATAGTTTGTAGTGTCCATAGTCTGCATGAGATCTTTTGTTGCGATACTGTCATATCCAATAATTCTTGCTACCTCTTCATATACATCAGCAGGAATTGTGATGTCCGCAGGCGATCTCCAAACAGGAACCTGAATTGTTAATTTCTCACCATGTTCTCATTCTTTTCTCACACCAAATCCTAATCCCTGTAACGCTTTGCTAACATCTTCTGCAAAATTTTCTTTTGCTTCCCCATAGATAAACTGGCTTGTAATTTTTGGATCAATACTGATATTCGTTCCTGCAGTATTTCATACGCTATTTTTGACATAATAATTCAATCCTTTTAGTTCAAAATTCCCCAAATCTTTCTTGTAAAAAGTTAATTGATCCAAGAAGAAATGCAATACTTGCAAACTATACAACGGATTGATCTCCTTTTCAAATCTCAATTCTGCATCCGTTCTGAGTCCTAATCTCACCCCAGTTTTTCTCACAGCAACGGGATCGAAATTCGCGATTTCTGCAACAATATTTTTGGTACTATCTGTCACTCAACTTTCTAATCCACCGACAATTCCTCACAAGGCCAAAACTTTTTCGCTATCAGCGATGACAATATCTCCTGGCTGTAAAGTATGCTCTTTCTCAAACAGATCTACAAATTTTTCTCCATCTCTCGCCTGTCTTATAACAATATCTCCCTTGATTTTTTCCGCATCAAAAAAGTGAATAGGTTGCCCAGTGCTTTGCATAAACAGATTAGAAAAATCCACCCAATTATTGATAGGATTGCTCTCCGCATCTAACATTTCTAGTCTCGTGAAAAAATCTGATTGTTTTACACACACATCCTTGATTTCTAATGCAATATAACTATTCAAATATTCAGTTTCACAAACGATATTCCTATTCGACTTTTCAGATCCCTCTAATACTTGAAAAATATCAGAAGTTTTGAATAACTCAAAATAATTGTTCAAACTATCAAACTTGATCAATTCAGGATGATGATATTTATAGATCGCTTGCAATTCAGTTCCAATTCCAAAATGCCCAGTCAAATCAGGTCTATGCGTCAATCCCTTGTTGTCAGCATCTAATACTGTATTTTCTAGCCATTCATATTTTTCTACCACAGCTTTCCCCAGATCTTCATCAGACAAATCATCAAAATCCTGTTCCATATCCCAGATCCCATGCGTATCCAAATCTTCCTTGATTCCCAATTCCACTTTTGCACAGATCATTCCATTAGATTCCACCCCTCTCATTTTCCTTGGTGCAATGGTGAGATCTGGCTCTGCAAAATAGGTCCCTGCTAACGCAGTTGGCACAAACAATCCCTCTTTTACATTGCTTCCTCCACATACGATCTGAAATTCACCCTTGCTTCCACAGTCTACCATACACACATTCAGCTTGTCTGCATCAGGATGTTTTTCTACCTTGGTAATTTTCCCGATCACAATACTTTCTGGAATGCTTCTGGTCTTCACTTCCTCAATCTCAACCGTCTTGGTTATCAGATGATTAGCAATATTTTCAGGACTATCGTCGATCGCAATATATCTTTTGAGCATATTGATTGAATATTTCATGTTCTTCTTTTCTTGAAAAAATAAAATTTTATACCTTACATTGTACGATACAGTAATTTAACTCTCTAACTCTACTAATCCCAAATCAAAATTAAAGAGAAAATGCGTTTGATGTTTCTTAGTCTTGTTTTTTAAATAGGGAATAGTAGACTACAGTGGTAAAGAAAACTGATGGTAGAAGTATCAAGATATGTTTTTACTACCTATTCGCAGAACACAAGACCATGAAAAGAAAAACCCACCATACCACAATTAAAAAATATCTCAAAACATTACCACTATTTCAGGAATTTGGAACAGGAAAAGAAGTGGGAGTTTTTTTGTTTTTTATCGCATTATTTTTTATTATTTTAGTAAGACTTTTTTCAGTAGCGATTATCCAAAAATCTCAAATTGAAGATCAGCTCAATAAACAACACACCAGTGTCTCACTTCTCAAGGCTAAAAGAGGTGGAATTTTTGTCTATGACAAAAGTAAAAACCCTATTAACCTGACAGAAAATGTGGTATTGTATAATATCTTTCTAGACCCTAAATATATTGGAGAGAAAAACAAGGTGATAAGTATACTAACTCCTGTATTATACAAACATCTCTGTGAATATTACGGTCTCAAAAGAATTGATAAACTCCAGTGTATCAAAAATATCGAAATTTTTTCCGAGAGTAAAATTCTCCCTCTTGAACCTGAAATCGCTTATTTATGAAGTGGAGTGATCCAATCAGACTATCATCAGTTCAAAGATATGACTGGATATACTACCATGCTTGCAGAAACGATCAGTGGATTTACGACAGAAAAAGCTGAGTATCTGATAAAAAAAGGACTGAATGAAAAGATCCAAATTGGAACGAGAAAACTCAATTATCTTGCTTTTGTTACCAATGATGAATTGATAAAAACACTAGAAAACCTCAATACCAATTACATCGTGATCAAAGATCGTAACTATATCTATATCAATCCACATATTATGACTCAAAGTCAGGAGAAACAGGCGATCAAGAGAGTTTCAAGTATTTTGATGAAATATGGATACCCAGATATTATAGATAAACTTCCCAAGGCATTCAAAGCCCAAGAAAATAGATATGTAAAAATTGCATCAAATGCTAATTCTGAAGTTGCTCACATGATGAGTGCGTTAAAAGAAAAACATTATCACGAGAAATTTTATATGCCAGGGGAGGGGGAAGTACCGATCTTGCACGGACTTGGATTAGAAGAAAATATCAGGAGATACTATCCTTTAGGGACATTTTTGGCTAATACTTTGGGATATGTAGACCAGCAAGGAAATCCTTTGTATGGAATAGAAGAATATTTTGATGACCAACTCAGGGGGATAGATGGAGAAATTGAAGGAAGATCTGCTTCTATTTTCTGATGAGTAGGAGCAAACGAATTTGAGGTAAAAAACGTCCAGCATGGAGATAACGTCTATCTCACTATTGATGTCGGGATCCAAAAAAAGATCGAAGATATTGCAAGAGAAGGACAAAAAAGATACCGTGCTGATGCAGTAACTATCTTAGTCTACAATCCAGTTAACGGAGAAATCAAAGCAACTGCAAGTTACCCAACCTTTAACCCAAACAACTATAATGATGCGTATCTTTTGAAGACCGTTGATCCTGAATTAGCATATACTCTTGATGATGAAACTCAAGTAGATATTCCTGTTTATATCAAAACATGAGGACAAACAAGACTTGCAAAACCACAAGAGAGAATCGATACCAACATCAAAAAATATATTCCGAGAAACATCTACGGGGCAAGTGTGTTTATCGACAAGAATTTTTCTTCTCCTTATGAGCCAGGGAGTATCTTTAAAGTCCTTACCACTGCAATTGGTCTAGATACTGATGAAATTGATCTGTACGATTTGTATACTGATCCTGGAGAAGTAAAAGTTGGAATATATTCCATCTTTAACGCAGACAAGAAAAACTGTAAAGGAGAGATGCCGTTTCTTGATGCTCTGATCTATTCATGTAATATCGGAATGGTAAGAATTGCACAGAAATTAAACAGAAATATGTTTTATAATTATCTCCAAAAACTTGGGTTTGGAAAAAAGACAGCAATTGAAGTAGCAGATGAGCATGCAGGAGTGATGAAGACTGCATCGAGAATTTCCAAGGTTGGATATTTTAATAATACGTTTGGACAGGGAATTTTGATTACTCCTATCCAGATGGTTTCTGCATTATGAACTGTTGTCAATGGAGGGCATTATGTCAAACCTACACTCATCAAATGACGAGAAAATCCTAATACTGGAATCTATACTCCTAATAAGCCAAAAATTATTAAACAGATTTTTAGACCGGAAACGAGTAGACAAATAAGAAATGCACTTTTTGCAGCTATGGAAAAAAATCCAGATTATGTGAAATATATCAGGATGGAGGGTAAACACTTGGGAGGAAAGTCTGGAACTTCGGAAATTGCGTATAGAGGAGTATATAGAAAAGGAGCAGGACGAACAAACGGTTCTTATATTTGAGTAGATAATACCGAAAATCCACAGTACGTGGTTTTGGTACAAGTTCGTAGACCGAGAACCAGCCAGTGGTGAGTACAAACTGCAGGAAAAATATTCAGACAAGTGGTAGAGTTTGTCCTCGCCTATACCCAAAATACAGAAGAAAATCTAGCAGACAACGCTAATTTTAACAATTAAAAAGATAGTAGATGACCTATACTCAATTATCAACAGAAATCATCAGTAATCTTCAGTCATATATCAATCCTGCAGACTACGAAATTATTATTTCAGATACTGAATTAAAAAGTGAATTAAAAAATGAAAAATGAAAAGAAATATGGTATGAAAATATTCAATGAAAAGATATTCGTGAAGCAGTGAGTTACTACTTCTCCGAATATAGCACAATCATGCTAATACTAGCGCATCATACCATTGACGCGATTGTTCCATTTCTTGTAAAACTTCCCAAAGAAACCAAGCTTACAATCCTAGACTTGCATAGTGGGGGATTTGCACGAGGAGAAAAATCTATACCTTCGCAATATTCACCATATAGTTTAGCAGAGTATGGATTTGAGGTGTATAGTCCAATTGACGAGAAAAATCTAAAAAATCTTATCCAACAAGCTAATACGCATGCAAAAACAAAGTGATCAAAATATTATCTTGCAATTCCTGATATTGTACTTCCAGAGGAACTTACAAAAGATGAAGAACTCCCTGTCATTATCAATTATGACACAGAAAAAAAAGCACAAACAGGAATACTCGCTATCGGGTATCCTTATATCCAAGTTGGGCAACTCTTAGAACAACAGCAACTCAAAACCATTCAATTACTGATAAGCGATACGATTATTCTCAATCCCAAAGCATGTTCTCATATTGCAGAGATGCAGCAACTTATCATAGTTGTTGATAGCCAACATCCTGAAATAATCAAAAAAAGTATCCAAGCACAATTGTATCAGGCAAAGCTTTCAGATATTGATCTTACAGTTATTACACCTAAATATGAAAACCTTAGCACGGTCCTCAAAGACTATCAACTCCAAGAAACTGAATTTGATGCTGAAGGATTAGCAAAACAACTTAATCTTGGATAAAGAAAAGTAGAGATAAAAACCCCTACTTCTTAATACCTTACACACTGGAATTAGAAGAAACTTCTAATCCACTTTTCGATGTCTACATACCACCCTGTCTCATACAATAAGAAAGCTACGATTGCGTATACTAAGATACATGATGCTAGAGACAAACGAATGTTTGTTCTTTCAAGAGACTTCTCCAATTCGGAGATTCTCTTATCTCTCTTCTGAAAACCCTCAAGGAGTTTATGAGAGATAGGGTCCCAATTTTTTAGGAATTTCTCTTGAAATTCCTTCTCTTCTGCAATTTCTTGCAGTTGTTCTTGCGTTAATTTTGCCATAATCTTGCATTTTTTTGTTTTCCTCCTTTCTTCGCTTGGGAAGACGAGAAAAAAACTTGGTTATACATTTTGTTTCTAATAACCAGTATAATCAATATATATAATATCAAGAGAAAATTAAGATTTACTGAAGATATTTGAGTTCACTAAATTTACACTTCCCCTTATATAGTTTTTCTTTCTCTTCCTCACTAAGGGTTGCAAGTTGTTTTTTCACGTATTCATACCCATCAAGATAGACCTTATCTTTCAGGAAGATAGCTCCTTCATTGATAACTTCGGTATTTTCGATCCCTCTTTTTAATCTCATCGTCTTTCTAAAAATTTGTTCAGTATTTTGTCCATTATAGAGAAATTTTACAAGGTCAAAAACTTTTTCAAAATTATATTTTTGTGCTTCATTGGTGAGAAAATAATTTTTGTAGATAGTATGTTTATGATAGTTGATAGTATCAGATTCTTGGAACGCATTATATACTGCGAGTCCCTCTTCATCTTTGAGATAAAAACCTGTTCCATCTTGAAATATCTTTCGTTCGGTTTCTTGTCCATGAATATATCTCGTGAGGTGTGTTTCTATTTCGTGAGCAAGGACAGATTTCAGTTCAAGGGTCCTAATCTTTGCACCTTCCAAGATCTTTACCTTAGGGATTTTTCATTTTACGATAGAAATTCTTGAAAGATTGGTAGAACTAACAATAATATCTGTCTGTGAAAATCCTTTTTTACTCAAAAGATGTTCAACTTCTTTTCTAATTTGAGAGAGTGAAAGATAAGCTCCTAAGACTTTAGGATCGCTTTCCGTCTCAAAAGATTTACCTTTTGCAAGGTCAATATACTCCTGAGAAAATGACCCAAAAATTTTAGTGTTATAAAAAAGAATTTCTTTAAAATCTTGTTTTTTATATGCTTGGATAAGCTTTACTCTATAGAGGAGTTCTTCACATTTTTCGATAAAAATTTTTTTTATAGGGCTATGGAGTCTATGTTCGAGTTCATCTTTGTATTCTAAAATATGCTGTTGTTGCATCGCCAATACTTCATTTTTGGGTCGTTTGTAGGTAAATTGAGGATTATATTTCCCTTTTTTTGTGATGAAAATATCTAACTCATCGAGATAATTCAGTGGTTTTAAGATATTCCCTAAAATAAGCCTTTTCCCCAAGAGATGGATAGCATTATCAATCCTCAATAATGCATCTTTTTCATCGTTAACAATAGCAGTAGGAACAATAATTTCTTTTACTTTTTTGATAGTATGGATAGGTTTGATAAGATATGCTGCACTCGTATTTGTTCCAATCTGAATTTCATTTTTCCCTAATTCCTCATCGACGATAAACGTCAAATCTTTCAAGCGAATATCATTATCTTCAAGTATCAATTGATATGTCTGTTGAATATGGTCAGAGAGCTGTTTTGAAATATAATTATTTTTACTATTCAGATTTAATTTTACTACAATATCTGAAATCTCATGATCTTGAGTTTGTAGCTTCCCTATTTGTGAAAGATAGAGAATTTTGTTTTTACTTATTTGTGTTTCTTTACTCGAAAAGAGAGCTCTGGAAACTTCTATCCCTTTTTCAGGGTTGAGAATTTTGAGTCCAGCAATTTTCCTGAGTGCATTTTTGATTTTTACTCCCGTGATTTTTTGAATATCTAATCCTGCTCTTCCATTGATTTCTAATAACTTGGGTCATTCTGGGGTGATTACCCGATCAAGTGCAAGATATCCTAAATTTACGAAATACTGGATCTTAGAACTTAAAAGAAGAATTTCATCTCGATATTCTATATATTTGTTTTTAAAATCTTCAAAACTTTTAGGAAAATGTGGCTGAATTTTTTCGTTCTGATATTTGACCTTCCCTGTGGTGATATTAATTCCT
>PDWI01006924.1_pt1 | contig 14488 bp, 15 predicted proteins | sample 1430891 | NCBI WGS metagenome assembly PDWI01 (sample SAMN01162508, study PRJNA174530) | Oral metagenome, whole genome shotgun sequencing project. | biome: Marine environment; feature: Marine mammal; material: Swab sample of the gingival sulcus; isolation source: swab sample of gingival sulcus...
TTGGGAAAAAACGAGATCGGCCTTTTCCCGTACCTGGGTATCCAACAGGGAACTGAGATGAAAATAGAGACTCGACGCAAAAAACAGGCCGAGCAGTAAAACGATTGCGCCCAGCCCAAGCAAAAATTTGGAATAAAGCTTTTTGGGACCGAAGTTGGACATGTCTGTCTCCCGGAGAAAGCTCCCGTTGATGTATGGTTCGCCGCATTGGCGACAGTCGGCACAGTAACGTATTTTTCTTTTTTTGAACAACCCGCCCCTTCACGTCGGACAACCGCAAACTCAAGACGAGAAGCTGCCAACTACGGTTTGCAGCCCCTCTTAGGAGGCGACAAATAAACCGTGTTTTTACAGCATGTTATAAGGTTTTGTGGCCGGCATGATTCTTGCTTTATTTAAAGAAGGTAGTTAAAAAACAAAACCCATAAGGAGAGTCTAGGTATGGATCAAGCTAATGTCGGACGTCCCGACAACACCCCCACATGGATCATCAGTGGCATGCTGCTGGTCTTCGGTGTGCTCGTATCTTCGGGTGCGCTTACCGGTCTTTTGACCACGTTCAAGGTTCACAAAGCCATGGATTTCATGCAAACCCTGAGCCCAGTCCCGCATGAACAAACCCATGACCAAGCTGGATGATTTCATATTGGAAACCATCCCCGGCATTTTGTTCATTCTCGCTTTGGCGATGGGTGTCCGCTGGTTCGCTGAGCCGATAGTCAAGATAATGTCCTCTGCTCTGGTTCCGGTTTTAGGCTTTAAAATCTACAAGGTTCTGAATCTGAACTATGTTGTTCTCGGTATTATCGTCGGTATCATTATCACGAACTCTTGTGGTGTACCCAAGTTCGCCGCTGCCGGTGTCAAGACCGCACGCTTTGTCCTCAAGATGGGCGTCATTTTGTTGGGAGCCCGGTACTCTTTTGCCGAACTGGCCAAACTGGGCATGGTTTCCGTATGGATGATCGGTTTCTTTGTCCTCGGCACTGTGTTCTTTGTTTTGTTCCTCGGCAAAGTGTTTAAGCAGCCCAAGTCCATGACCGGTGTTCTCTCTGCCGGTATGGGAGTTTGCGGTGTTTCCGCAACCGTGGCCTGCGCTCCGGTTGTCAAGGCCAAGAGCTCCGAAATGGCCTATACCATCGGTACCATTCTCGGCTTCGGTATCCTCTGCATGTTCGCCTTCCCGACCATCGGCAAGATTGCGGGCATGAACGCAACTCAGTTCGGCGCATGGGCCGGTACCGGTATCCTGAACTCGGCTCAGGTCGCCGCCGCCTGCCTCGCCTTTAACGCTGTGGATATCAAGACACTGAAAGTCGGTGAGATCTTCAACATCACCCGCGTTCTGTTCCTGCCCATCATCGTTTTGGTGTTGGCGACATGGTTTGGCAAAAGCTCTGGTCGGCAGTTGTCCTTTAAGGAAGTTGTCATCGACAAATTCCCCATCTTCATTCTCGGATTCCTGCTACTCTTCCTGATGTCTTCCCTGGGCGTTTTCTCCCCTCCCGTCCACTACAAGGGCAAGTATCTTGACTTCAGCTACAACCAGCGCACCGAAGTCACTCCCGAAGAGTTGACAGTTCTGGAAAATGCCCAGAAAGAAGGTCTTGCTGGTTTGAATGTAGACGAAAAGGCTGCCTTCGACGATCTCGTCAAGCAACACCAGATTGCTGGTAACTTTGAAGATCGGGACAACAAGGCCAAGTTTGATGAAACCGCAAGTGAACGTATGCGTGGTCTCGAATCCATACTCGCGCGAGCCAAGGGTGGACAACTCTCACTGACTAAAGACGTAAAGCATGCCATCAAGCACGCCGTCAAGCAGGTCAAGAAGAAGTCCAAAACCGTCGTTACCCTGACCAATGCAATGATTTGGTTCTTTGCATACGGTCTCATCGGTCTTGGTATGCAGATCACTCGTAAGTCCCTTGCCCAGGCTGGCGGTTGGCCCCTCGTTATGGGTGGTATCTCCGGCATAACCAAGGCATCCCTGTCCTTCATCGTCGTCATGTACTTCGTCAAGGACGTTGTCCTTCACTAAGGAGAAAATATATGTCTACTTCTAATGAAAATGTTGAAAAGCGCGATGTGCAACCAGACGATCAGGAGCAGAACGAAGAACGCGCCCTGTCCGTATTCGCATCGGAAAAAAATGAGGACTTGACCGCACTTGGACTTGTCCTCGTGGTGACCTTCCTGGTGCTTCTGTTCACCAAGTGGTTGGCCTGATTTATAACACAAACAACCTCCGTTGGGAGCGGGGTCTCGTGCCCCCTCCCGCACGGAGGAAAACACAATCCACCATGAAACATATTTTGCTTGCCACCCACGGTACGCCTGGAGCGCGCAAGGCAGAAGCTCTTGCCTGCCAATGGGCCAAGACCTACGGAGCAAAAGTCACTGTCCTGTCCATCATCAATGAAGCATGGGGCGACATGACCTGTGATGACTGGCTCAACACCTCGGCCACCCGAAACTATTTCGTTTCTTACGTCGCCCGTGAGATCGCCAAGGAAATTGATGCGGTTTGGGCGCGTGTTCGCAAAGACTTCGACGGCGTGGAAATCAATTTTCTTAGCAGGGGCGGCAAGCTCGAAGATGTTTTGGCTGAAGTTGCCGAAGAGGTCGGTCCCGATGTCGCGGTCATGGGTGCATGGCAAAAAAATCAGGCTCCCGGCTTCCGAGATCGATTTGAAAACAAACGGCTGCACCCGCAGATGCCATGCCCTCTGGTGGTGGCTCCATGACAACAACATCCGACACCATAGATCGCAGAGAACGTGCGCATGCTACAGCCGAAGAACTTCCACGGCCAAAGGTCTGGATGAAGACCAACCTTCCCTGGAATGAACTGTTTTGGCACAATTTATCGGCAATGCGCCTGATGCGCCTCAACCCGCATTGGCACATCGAAAAAAGCAAAACCACAACGTACCCCGTGGAAGATGTGCTGGTCGAAACCAGGTTTCGCACAGAGCCGGAATTGATCTGTGATGGCACGACCTTCACTGCCCGATTCCCGGAAATCGGCCTGACTATTTCCGCACGCTCAACACAGGACGGAGCCAACACAGCCCTTTCCTTTTCCGTGGAAGCAGGAACCATTTTTTCAGAGGAAGATGCGGCTCGTACCGTACAATATTGGTTGCCCAGCATACGTGAATACTATCGTCTGTATGAGTCCAACTCGATTAAACACCGTTGTTGGCGCTTCTTCATGAATAAGGTCATGCTGACGATGAACCCGACGCAACGGCGAATCAGTGGCTTTATGTTCAAACTCACGGTTCTGGAATGTCTGCTTATTGTCATTCTCGGCGTGGGTTGGTTCTATTACGGAGTATAATTCATACTCGTGCAAATGAGTCTAACCGGACCGAAATGACGTCAGTTCACAGACATGAGGAGAGTGCAAATTATGAATATGAAAGTACTCAAAAACATATTCCGGCATTTCTTCGTGGGGATGGGAGCCATTACCTACCTCACGTTCGGCTTTACGCTACTCTATCAGTACATCGGCGTTGTAAATGATTGGCCCGGTGTCTTTCTGACCGTGGTCCATGAAGCGTCAGGCGACTGGTGGCTGGATATCGATTGGTCGTCACCGGTCCTTTTGGGCACCTTCGGCGTCACCACTGTCGGAGCCATGATATATGCCCTGTGGCGGAGAAACGATTTTATTGAATATCGTGAACCGGAAACGTTGAGTCAATCCGGCTTTTAAAGAACATCCCGGAGACAGGATACCCGCCCCTCCTCATTGGGTTGGGACTGTTTACTCACCCCGCACAGGGTTGTGCCCTTTCGGAAATGCGGTCAATATAATGGAGACTCACCACAATTCCTATAGTACGGTCTTGCCGTCTTTTATTTCCAAAGAAGCTTTGGCTCCCAAGGACTTGCATGAGCAGTGCATTGGAAGATGCGATTTTTTGAAGGGTGCTCCTGTCTGCTCAGGACTACAGGAAAATTGGTCAACAAAATTGTTGTTACCGGACAGATTGAGACAGGATTTTATCCTACCATGAGGACAAGTCATGAAAACAGGCGACATCCACCGACCAATTCAAAACGTTCCATCTCCTTTCCTGGTGTCATTTAACGACGGTTAATCTCTACCTATCCGTATATACCATAGCCGTTTGAAATGATATTTTGTTTGGCCATTGCTGTTGTCCACTCGTTCCTATACGAATACAATGGCAACAAACAAATTATGGTGACTTTGAAATCAGTTTTCATTATTAGTAAGGTTCATTAGTCACTATATTTAGAGTTGTTCTTTTTTCGCGGAAATGTGGGTAAAACGGCGTAGGTTTTACTGTCATTGCCGCTTCCGGCAATGTATGCGGTTGAAAGCTGTTTTCATAATCAGGGGTTGCCACGAAAAAGAAAAATAACATATCCACTTTCATTAGGTGCTCAAGTGAAAAAGACTATTACGATACGACATTCTATCCCAGGCCGAATCCGGTATCGGATTCGGGATTTGCATAAGAATTTTTCTCTTGCAGAGAGTCTGCGCAACGAGCTGGGTAAATTCCCATTTGTCGAACAGGTTCGGGCCAATGTGAAAAGTGCAAGCCTGGTGATTCGCTACAGGCCAGGGGAAGCAAACAGGATCAAGATTGCCGAGTTCCTTGATCACCGATTGATCAAGGCCTCCCAAAACAACAACCTTCCCATGGCAGACGTCCCGGATTGTGCGACACCGTTGTGTGAATGTACTGCCTGTAAAGAGACAAATACGGGTTGCAATCCGGTCAAGCCGGCCCTGCGTCGGTTCCTTGGTGTCAGTGCCGTGGCCGGAGCGGTTTTTGTCCGCACCTCCATACTTGGCCTCACCGTTGCCGAAACGGCATTTAGTCCCCTTGGCCTGTTTGCCATTGGCTTTTCCGTGCCGCTTTTCAAGCAGGCATACAAGCAGATCAAGGCGAAACGTTTCACGCTTGAGGCTTTTCTTGGTGCCAGTTGCGTGGCTGCGGTTGTTGCAGGCGAAGCCCTGACTGCTTTTGAGGTTCTCTGGATCAATTCCGGTGCTGAATTGGTCAAGGCATGGATCACGGAACGTTCCCGCAAATCCATCAGCAAGATACTGGAAGTTTCCTCTCATCACACCTTTGTTCTCGTCGATGGTGTGGAGATGGAAAGGGAAGTGGCCCAACTCAAGCGTGGGGATATAGTGGTACTCCATACCAGTGAAAAAGTCTGTGTGGACGGTGAAATCGTGGATGGCGAAGCCCTTATGGACGAATCCCCCATTTCCGGTCGTTCGGATTTCATTCCCAAAACCACTGGTGATTTTGTCCTGGCAGGCACCTTTGTCCGGCAGGGTGTCATCTATGTCAAGGCACAGGATGTGGGAGATCGGACCTACCTTGCCCGCGTGTTGAAGATGGTGGAAGATGCCCTTGAAAATCGCGCACCCATCGAAGGAGTGGCTGACAAACTGGCCGCCAATCTTGTCAAAATTGGATTTGTGGTGACAGGCGGCACTTTCTTGTTGACGGGCTCTCTCTGGCGAGCCTTTACCGTTATGCTGGTCATGGCCTGCCCCTGTGCCACTGTGTTGGCCGCATCCACCGCTGTCAGTGCTGCCTTGAGCGCGGCCGCAAAGCGCAACATCCTGATCAAGGGTGGACGGTATCTCGAAGAAGTCGGTCAGACCGACACCATCTGCTTCGACAAGACAGGCACCCTGACCTCGAACGAGCCGGTTTTGGCGCGTATTGTTTCCATGAACGGAACCAGCGAAAACCATTTGCTCCAGAGTGCCGTGTCCGTTGAGATGCACAACCATCACCCATTGGCGCAGGCCATCAAAACGGAAGCCGACAGCCTTGGCATGGAACCAAAACCCCATACCGTGTGTGAGTATTTCCTCGGCATGGGGATGCGTGCCAAGGTTGAAGGCCGTGAAATCCTTGTCGGTAATGGCAAGTTGATGGAAAAATACGATGTGGACATCGCTCAAGCCAAACGCAGGGCCGCGCCATTGCGTCGTCAAGGGCGAACAGTACTCTACGTGGCGGACGATAAGGCCATTCTCGGACTGTTGGCCTTTGACAACATGACCCGGCCGGAAAGCAGGGAAGTGGTCAGGCGTTTGCGTCGTGGTGGAGCAGACGACATTGTTTTGATTACCGGTGACGAGCCGAATACCGCCCGGGAACTTGCCAAGCGATTAGGTATAGCCAATGTGCATGCTTCCATCATGCCCGAAGAAAAGGCCTCCATCGTGGAGACCCTGCAACGTGGAGGAGCTTCTGTCATGATGGTCGGTGACGGCGTCAATGACGCGCTTGCCCTGACTCACGCTGATGTGGGCATAGCCATGGGAGCGGGTGGTTCTGAAGTCGCCATAGAAGCGGCAGATATCGCTCTGGTCAACGACGACCTTGAAGGATTGGTCTATGTGCAGTCCCTAAGTCAGGCCACCCTAAGAATTGTGCACCAGAATTTCTGGATCGCCACTGGTTCCAACCTGATTGGAGTTGTACTTGGTGCGACCGGATTTCTCACCCCCGTTATGGCGGGCATGATCCATATTGCCCACTCCCTCGGCGTGCTGGCAAACTCGGCCCGTCTGCTTAAGTACGAACCCAAGGCGTTGAAATCAAAAAAAGATCACGAAGTCGCCATCACGGAGTAAGAGTCATGGATTTTCGGATAGTAATGGATTTAAGAAAATATTTAACCATAAAACATCATGTGCCCGGACGTATCAGGCTCAAGTTCGGTATGAAGTTACTGGCGGACCCCAGAGCGCGAGAACTCAAGGAAGAGACATCGGACAAGACGCCTCCGCCTTGTATTAAGGATACAAAACTCAATCTTTTGGCCAGAACCGTGATTATTGATTATGATCCCGAAGTGCTTGAGCCGGAAAAATTGCATGAGGCGTTGACCACGACGGATGAGAAACGGTTCAAGGAACTGGCGACCGAACTCGAAACGGTTTTGGCCGTATAATTTATAGTAATAAGGAGAGTGGTATGGAATACGTAAACCAGCCGCAAGGCACTCCGGTTACCGGAGGGCAACAGGATCAAGGCCAGGCTACCGCTGCTGCTCAGGCCACAGGGCAACCCCAGGCACAACAGCCGGGGCAACCGCAAGCTGACCAGATGGCCGCAGGGTATCAGGCGATACAGCCACAACCCGGTGGATTCTACCAATACCAGCCCGGTGTCGGGTTTGTTCAGGTTCAAAGTGTACCGATTCAACCGGGCATGGGCACACAAGCCACCATGGACGCGCAGGCCGCAGCTGCGAGCGCACAGGCTGCCATGGGCACGCAAGCCACCGGTGCGGCGGCTATGGGACAGACGACTCTGGGGGCACAAGCCGTAACCGGAGAAGCGACAAATACTACCACGCAGACCGGAATGTTCGGGCAGGGTATGCCTGATGGTACCCAGCCGCAGTTTGATCAAAACAAACTCGGCGAAGTCTACGGCATGGTGAACGACGTGATGAACGGCGATGCCGAACCGACACAACTTCTCAGTCTCCTGTCCAATACCGGTAGCGATTTTTGGAAAGGCGCACTGGTCGGTGCCGTTGCTACGGTTTTGCTCAATAATGATGCCGTCAAGGGAGCTGTGGCCGGTGTATTCGATTCGGTCTTCGGTGATGCCGATCCCGAAGGCGAACAGGTTACGGTCGGTGGTAAATAACACTCCAGCCCGTTTACAACAGACGTAAAGGATTTTTGCATGACTAAAGATTATACGGAATACACAAATCACACCAAAGAGATCGGTGCATTGGGCAGCGTTATGGGGGCAACCCTGTTCGGTGCGATTGTCGGAGGGACCGGGGCAGCCGCCAAGGGTATTCGGGCCATCAAAAAAGGGAAGGCGACAAGAGAAGACGTTGCCATGGACGTGGCCCGGGAGGCTGGCTCTACCGCCGTTGCAGCCGGGACTGCCTCCGCAGTGGTGAGAGCCTTCAGCCTTGGTCCGTTCCTGTCAACACTCGGCATTGTCGCAGTAGCTACAGGAACCAAATATGCTATGGACAACCTCCTTAAGCCGGAGCCTGTTGTCGCACCTGTGGCCGTTGCTACGGATTCCCCCGTAGTCGCCAAAAAAGCGGTGTCCAAAAAGGTTGCACCAAAGAAAACGACGACGAAAAAACCGACAGCCCAAAAGACTGCCGCAACCCCAAAAAAGACGACTGCTAAAAAAACTGGAGCCAAGGCTTCGACGTCAAAAACATCCTCGAAAAAGACGGTGGTCAGGAAGACCAAAACCAAGACAGACAAAAGCGTAGCGCAGTAGCGCAAAGGAGCATAATCAATGAATGACTACTACCTGAATCAACCCTTGCCCGGTGCAACGTCCGCTGACGGTGCTTACTCCAAAGCCCCCCAGCAACCGACCTATTATTTTCAGGATAGCAATCAGTACGGCGCAGTGAACGCCCAGGATGCGGCTCAATACCCGGCACAGACTGCTGCTGCCACAACTGCCGTGCAACCAGCAAACAACACTGTTGCCTCCTGGTTCAACTTCACCAATGCGGACTATCTCAAAGGGCTTGCCCTGGGCGCAGGCGTTGCCCTGGTTGCCACCAACCCCACTGTACAGAAGGCCGTCGTATCCGGTGCTGTCAAGGTCTGGGCAGCGGTCCAGGGTGGCGTTGAGGAACTCAAGGAACAAGTTCAGGACGTCAAGGCAGAAATCAGCCAACAGGACTAATCACATGGCAAAAAAAGAAACCGCCACGACTTCTGTGCTACCGGAAATGAACCAGCAGACCAGGCGCAATCTTGCCAAGATAGGTATGGCTGCCTCTCTCGGTACGCTCGTTGCCACGGGACTGATGGAGACCAGCAAGACCGAAACGTTAAAGCGGGTCCACCTGTGGTCAGGATTCGCGCTGGTCGGCTTCTCCTACTGGCACTACTCCCTGTATAACAAATAAGGCCGGAGAACGCCTATGCCCGCGAAAGCGGAAAAGAAAAAAGCCTTCACCATCGTTCATGAGGTTCCCAAGCGCATCCGTCTGCGTAGCCGACGGCTCTTTGACCCGGCTCTGGATCTCAAGTATCTGGAGGCTTTGGTCGGTTCACTTCCCGGAGTGGAAGCGGTGCGGACCAACAAGTGGGGGTCGTCCATTGTCATCTCCTATGACGGAGACAGGCAAAGTCGGGCACGGTTTCTTGCCCTGCTCGAAGATATTCCCATTGAAGCCTATATGCCGGGCGGTACAGGCAACGATCATATAACCTTGCCGACCGTGATAGGGCAAGGAGCCGCTGCGCTCTTGACACCACTTATTCCCATGCAGGCCGCTGCTCCGACCAGTTGGCTCCTCGGGATTCCCACCATACTGGAAGGGATGAACACCCTCCTGTATGACGGGGTCAAGGTCGAAGTGCTCGATGCTTCGGCTGTCGCCTTTTCTCTCATGAGACAGGATTATTTCACCGCTAATGCCATCGTCGCCATGCTCGGACTCGGCTCCTATCTGGAGAATTGGACCGAGAAAAAATCCGATGATCTGCTCAAAAGCCTTTTGCGACCACAAGTGGAGATGGTTTCGGTTGAGCGTGATGCCCAGGAAATCCGAGTCGCCTTTTCCGATCTGAAAATGGGTGATCTGGTTATCTGCGGTTCCGGCGAACTGTTGCCGGTTGACGGTGTGATCGTGGAGGGGGAAGCCGCACTGAATCAGAGTTCCATCACCGGAGAATCCTTGCCCATTCATGTGAGCGAAGGGGACGAAGTCCTGTCCGGTGCCGTGATTGAAGACGGTCGCCTGAAAATCTCAGCCAATAACGTGGGCGGCGAAACATCCATGGCACGCATCGGACGATTCCTTGAGAACTCCCTGCGTACCCAGTCCACCTCACAAAAAAAGTCCGATGAACTGGCCGACAAACTGGTTCCCATTACTTTGGGACTCGGCCTTGCCCTGTTTGCCATAACCCGTGACGTGAGCCGTGCCGCATCCGTTTTGACTGTGGACTATTCCTGCGCCATCAAGCTCGCTTCTCCTGTCGCGGTCAAGACTGGCATGCACACTGCCGGGCATTGCGGCGTGTTATTGAAGGGGGCGCAAGCATTAGACAACCTTTCACGCATTGACACCATTGTGTTTGACAAGACCGGAACCCTGACTCAGGGGAACCTCAAGGTCGCTGATGTCAAGCCCGTCAATGGCATGGCTTCGGAGGATTTGCTGGCACTCGCTGCCGGTGCGGAAGAACATTATGCCCATCCGGTAGCACGTGCGGTTGTGGCCGAGGCCAAGGCCCAGGGGCTGTCCTTGCCGCCGATCAGTCAGGTTGACTTTATCGTTGCCCACGGCGTTTCCGCCTATGTCGACGGCGAACGTGTGCTGGTCGGCAGTCGTCACTTCCTTGAAGATGACGAAGGCGTGGATTGCAGTGCTGTCCGGGAAATGAGCCGTGACTTGCGCGGCAAAGGTATGTCCATTCTCTACGTGGCACGTTCCGGCCAGTTGCTTGGTATCGTGGCCCTGCGTGACGAGCTTCGTCCAGAAGCCGCCGAAGCACTTGCCATGCTCAAGGAGCGCGGTATCAAGAAAATCGTCATGCTCACCGGCGACCACAAGGACACGGCACAGTCCATTGCCAAGGCTCTCGGTTGCATTGATGAAGTGCACTGGGAACTCAAGCCGGAAGACAAGGCCACCATCGTTAAGGAATTGCAGGATGCCGGGAATTTCCTTGCCTTTGCTGGCGACGGCGTCAACGATGCCCCTGCATTGGTGTCTGCCGATGTCGGTATCTGCATGCCCGATGGTGCTGATCTGGCAAGGGAGTCGGCACAGGTTGTCCTGCTTGAAGAAGACATGCGGATTCTGGCCGTGGCACGCGACATTGCCCAAAGTACGCAGGACATTTTGAAACGGACCTTCCAGGCCGCTGTCGGCATAAATTCCGCAGTGCTTCTTGGAGCGGCCGCAGGCAAGCTTTCACCCGTGGTTTCCGCCTTCTTACACAACGCATCGACCCTTGGTATTCTGGGCTACGCGGCCACAGCTGGCCGCCGCAAACCGGAATCAGTTCAACAGCTCAACATCGGATCGACATCCGGGGAGTCTTGATACATGTATTCCAATCTTACGCACACCCCGGCCGGAGTGCCGTTGACCATCTCCCGTATCACGGATCACGAACTCGAATCACGCATGAGCCGCATGGGGTTGTTCGTGGGCGGTGAGGTTGTCCGTCTTGATGAAGATGTCGCCCTGACAACTGTCCGGGTCAAAGGGCCCAAGGGGGAAGTTGTCCTGAGTAGCGGTATGGGCGGCAAGGTCGTCGTCCACCTGGATGACGGGCGTATGCTGCCGCTAATGGAGTTGCAGCCCGGCGACAAGGGGCATGTGGAATGTGTCAACGCAGGCTCTGCCTTGCGCGAAGGCATGGAAGCTCTCGGCCTCAAAGACGATGATCCCATCGAACTTATTCGAGAGCTCCCCCCCATGGAATATATCACGGTGGTCAAGGGCCGCGGACGAATCCGACTGGCCGAAGGCATGGCGGCCAAGATTCTTGGTCACATGGGGGAGGTGGAATGTCAATTTGCCAACGCGCAGGCCGGAATTGATTTTGTGGTGGACAAGATCATCGGTGGAGATCGAGCTAGACGTGTCATTCGCTCATTGGATATCCATCCCGGTACGACCCTTTGTCTGGAGATGGTCGGCAAGGCTCCCACCTACCAAATGGCAAGTCGCAACCGGTGCCTTATATCCAGTAAAGAAGGGTTGCGCCTGTTCCTGCGTCAGGATCAGGCAGAGCTTGTTATCGTATCCTATGATGAAACACTCGGACAAGGGGAAGGCTAAGTGAGCAGGCAGCCGTCAGGAAGCCCCCGTATCGTCCACGAGACAAAACATCGAATCCGGTTCCGCTGGAACAGGCTCATTGATCCAGCCCTGCAACCGGAATATCTTGAAGCATGGATAGGCAACCGACCGGGCGTGACAAAGGCACGGGTCAACCCGCGAGGACGCTCCCTGGTCGTCAATTATGACGGCACTCCTGCTAACCGGGAAGCCTTGCTCGACTCCTTTGCCGCCATCCCTTTTGACGTCTTTGGCGGACTTGAGCCTCCCGATCAAAAAAAACGGCTGATCGATGCCCTTTTTCACGGCCAGCTGGCGTTGCTGTTGCCCCTTCTTCCTCCCGCTGCACAGGCGGTGGTGGCGACAGCCATGGGAGCACCCGCCATTCTTGGCGGGGTCGATACCCTGATCAACAAAGGCTTTAAAGTGCAGGTGCTGGACATGACCACCATCGGCATCAGTCTCTTGCGCGGTGACTATTCCACCGCCGCGTCCATTTCTGCCATGGTCGTTGTCGGCGACTATCTGCGGACCATGTCCGACGATAAGTCCAACGCCCTGCTCAAGCGGCTTATCGCCGACCCGGTAGATAAAGTATGGGTCGAACGGGACGGCCAGGAAATCGGTGTTGGCTTTGACGAAGTTCGCATAGGCGACACCGTACTGTGCAGTACCGGAGAACTGGTTGCCGTCGACGGAGAGGTTATCCACGGCCAAGCGTTGGTAGACCGTAGCTCCATCACCGGGGAATCTGCCCCTGAGATGGTTTTGGTCGGTGACGAAATCGTTTCCGGCAGTGTCATCGTTGAGGGAAAACTCAAGATTTCTGCGGTTAATACTGGCAGGGAAACCAACATGGCCCGTATCGCGCAGTTCATGACCAATGCTCTCCGGGAAGAATCCAACGCCGAGGTCAAAAGCGGTCGTCTGGCCGATGCGTTGGCTCCCATCACACTTGGACTGGGAGCAGCCATTTACGCTGCCACCGGGGATCTTCAGCGGGCTCTTTCCGTTTTGACCATTGATTTTGCCTGTGCCGTTAAATTCCCGACTCCGGTGGTCATCAAGACATCCATGCATGCTGCCGCCAAACAAGGGGTTGTTATCAAATCCCGAAAAGGCCTTGAATCCCTTTCTGACGTCAATGCCATCGTTTTTGACAAGACCGGCACCTTGACCATGGGCCAGTTGTCCATCACCGACATCATACTCGCCAACACTGACAGCGAAGAGGAATTGCTCAAAGTCGCTGCCGCTGTTGAGGATCGGTATGGCCATCCCATAGGGCGCGGCCTCCTGCGTGAGACACAACGCCGCAAACTCACACCCTACAAAGCCACGGATATGGACCTTTCCATTGCCCATGGTGTCAGCGGTTACGTCAACGGCGCACTCATCCGGGTCGGTAGCCGACATTACATCAATGACGATTGCGGCATCGACTGCGCCTCCATTGCACAAAAAGCGGCCTCACTTCGCGCTACAGGGAAAACCCTGATCTATGTCGCTCAAGACGAAACACTGCTCGGTGTTGCCGCATTGCGTGATACCATTCGACCCGAAGCCGAAGCTGTCGTAAAATCCCTGCGCGAAAATGGTATACAGAAAATAGTCATGCTCACCGGAGACCATGCTTCTACCGCTGCCGCTTTCCAAAAGGAATTTCCGTATATTGATGAATTGAGGGCTGAACTTAAACCCGAAGACAAGGCGGTTGCAGTCAAAGCACTTCAGGAACAGGGATACACTGTGGCCGTGATCGGTGACGGCGTAAACGATGCACCGGCCTTCACCGCAGCCAATGTTGGTATCTGCATGTCCCAATCCACTGGTCTTGCCCGAGACTCCGCACACATCGTCTTGACCGAGGACAACCTCCACGGCCTTACCGCCGTCCATCTCATTGCCAACCGGGTGGGTGCAATCTTGCAGAACTGCTTCAACACCGGTGTCGGCGTCAATGTGGGGCTTCTGCTGGCGGCAGGGGCTGGTTATCTCTCCCCCACAGCCGCAGCCGCCATTCATAATACCAACACCTTTGCCGTACTCGGTGCTGCGGCCTGGGCAGCATCAAGGCCCATTGAACGCTGATAATCTCCGAGCTTGCTGTCAAGCTATCCCTGTTTTCCGAATAAAAGCCGTTGCAGGTCAGCCAGCGTCGGGCATGTGCCCGAGTGACAGGTCGGATTATGTCCGAGACGTTGCGCCTGCTTGAGTCGTACATCATGGGCAGCGACAGGACGAACCTGTCCGTTGAGGTCGATTTCCCCCCAGTAGACCGAGGATTCAGGAAGCGGTTGATCGTAAAAGGATGAGAGTATGGCGGAAATGACGGCAAGATCAAGACCGGGGTCTTTGGTGGCGAGGCCGCCTGTTATCTTGGCGTAGATGTCGTGGCCGCTCAGATTGAGGCGCAATCGCTTTTCGAGCACGGCAAGCAGGAGATTGAGTCGATTTGTGTCAAAGCCCAGGGCGGTTCGTCGGGGAATGGTCAGAAAAGACCTGGAGACAAGTGCCTGGATTTCGACGGCAAAGGGTCTTTGACCGTCCACCGCCATAGCCATGGCCGTGCCGGAAAGGGAGGGATCCCGGGTGCCGAGAAAAAACGTGGCAGGATCTTCCACGACTTCAAGACCTTTTTCCTTCATAGTGAAGACAA
>PDWI01009971.1_pt1 | contig 14486 bp, 7 predicted proteins | sample 1430891 | NCBI WGS metagenome assembly PDWI01 (sample SAMN01162508, study PRJNA174530) | Oral metagenome, whole genome shotgun sequencing project. | biome: Marine environment; feature: Marine mammal; material: Swab sample of the gingival sulcus; isolation source: swab sample of gingival sulcus...
GTTGCCATCGGTGATCAGGTGCTCTCGGCTGAGGAATTTTCCGCCCTGCTGGATAAGGCTTCCGGGCTGTTCCGTTTTAAGGAGCGCTATTTCTATGCCAATGAGGAAGAGCTTCTCCGTCTGCAGAAACAGCTTGCTTCCGATACCCGTCTCAGCCGTCATCAACTGCTGCAGGCAGCACTATCCGAGGAGTATGAAGGTGCAAAAATCATTCTTACCCCGGAGGCAAGGGCACTTATTGAGGAGATATCCACCATCCGCGAAATGCCCGCTCCCAAGGGGCTTCAGGCCACGCTTCGCCCTTATCAGCAACGGGGATATCAGTGGATGTACCATAACAGCCGTATCGGTTTTGGCAGCCTTATTGCTGATGATATGGGGCTGGGGAAAACGCTGCAGGTTATCGCCCTGCTGTTAAAGCTGAAGGAAGAAAGTCCCAGGGGAAATTTTCTGGTTATCGTTCCCACCGGCCTGCTCTCCAACTGGCAGGCGGAGCTGGTCAGATTTGCTCCCCAGCTTTCTTTTGATCTCTATCATGGTCCTGAAAGGAATCTGCAGCAGGCAGATGGAGATATTCTGTTAACCAGTTATGGGGTCGCTCGTTCTGATGCGGAGAAGTTAAAGAAAAAGAAGTGGCAGGTGGTGGTTATTGATGAGGCCCAGAATATAAAAAACAAGGATGCGGCGCAGAGCAGAGCGGTCAAGAGTATTGGTGCTGATATTCGCATCGCCATGAGTGGCACGCCCGTTGAAAACCGGCTTGGTGAGTTCTGGTCGATTATGGACTATACCAATAAGGGCTATCTCGGTTCAACCAAATCGTTTAAGGAAATTTATGCCGATCCGATCCAGCTTGCCAATGATGCCAGGGCGGCTGAAAAATTTCGTGCTATAACAGCACCTTTTATAATGAGGCGAATGAAATCGGATAAAAGAATTATCAGTGATCTTCCCGATAAGGTTGAGCAGAATCAGCTGGCCCTGCTTACCCGCAGCCAGGCGGCACTCTATGAAAAAACCATGCTGGCGGCAATGGATGAAATCGAGGGGATCAGTGGTCCTGACTCACTGTTTAAACGGCAGGGCTTGATATTGCAGATGATTCTTGCCTTAAAACAGATCTGTAACCACCCCACCAATTTTCTGAAAAATAATAATCTTGATCCTGCACTTTCAGGCAAGACAACCCTGCTGTTTGAACTGCTTGATGCCATTCTTGATGCGGGTGAAAAGACCCTGATTTTTACTCAATTCCGGGAAATGGGAGCTTTGCTGGAGCAGTTTATCGGTGAGCGTTATGGAGAGGCACCGCTTTTCTACCATGGGGGCTGCAGTATCCAGCAGCGCAGGGAGATGGTTGACCGCTTTCAGGGAAACCGTGCCGACCGGATTTTTATCCTCTCATTGAAAGCCGCCGGAACAGGGCTGAATCTTACGGCAGCCTCACAGGTGATCCATTATGATCTCTGGTGGAATCCTGCGGTGGAAAATCAGGCCACCGACAGGGCGTATCGTATCGGTCAAAAGAAAAAGGTGATAGTCCACCGACTTATCACAAAGAGTACCTTTGAAGAGAAGATAGATGCCATGATCCAGCAGAAGAAGGCCCTTGCCGAGATGACGGTTGCTACCGGCGAGAAATGGCTCGGCAAACTGAGCAACAGAGAGTTGCGGGAAATTTTTTCATGATATGCTTTCTCCTGCCTGCCCGAACAAATTTGTCCTGCATACAATAATATCTTTCGACAGCTGCAAAAAGGTAAATTTCTGGAACCGATGGTTTTCTTTCAGGGGTGCTGTCTGTTGTCCCTGGGAAGCACAAAACAGAAAAGAAGAGTAAGAGAGCGCTCTGGGGACTATGCGGTCTTTGTTTTCGGATTTTGAGTTCAAAACCCTGAAACGGCTGAACGAGGAGGACAGGGCTTTTTTTATGGTCATTACCGATATTTTAGCCAGGAACGCCCGCTCCTTTGGACCGGATACAGCCCTGGTGGAACGGGTTCCGGCCGCGCATATCCGCCGGGAGATCACCTGGTCCGAATTTGATGATACGGCCAGCCGGCTGGCCAACGCCCTCATGGATCGGGGGATGCGAAAAGGCGGACGGGCGGTGCATCTCATGATGAACTGTCTGGAATGGCTGCCCGTTTATTTCGGCATCCTGCGATGCGGAGCCTGGGCCGTGCCCCTGAATTTTCGTTTTCTCGCGCCGGCCATTGCCCGGTGCATCCGCGTCAGCGAGGCCAGGGTCGTGATTTTCGGGCCGGAATTCATTGAGCGGCTGGAAGAGGTGCGAAAGGAGACACATCCGGTCCGCCACTGGATTTACACAGGTGATCCCGCACAAAAACCCCAATGGGCCGAGCAGCTGGAAACGGTGGTCCGGAACGCCTCTCCCCGTCCGCCGGAAATTCCCATCGGGATCACGGATTCGGCGGCCCTGTATTTCACCAGCGGCACTACGGGAAATCCCAAGGCCGTTCACCTGACCCACCGGAATCTGGAATTTTCCTGCTATGCGGAAAACAGCCACCACCGCCAGACCCGGAAGGACAATTTTCTGTGTCTGCCGCCCCTGTATCATACCGGCGCCAAGATGCACTGGTTCGGCAATTTCATCGCGGGGGCGCCGTCGGTTATCCTGAAAGGTGTGAAACCCCGGTGGATTCTGGAGGCGGTGAGTCAGGAGCATGTCACCATTGTCTGGCTGCTGGTGCCCTGGGCCCATGATATCCTGATCGCCATTGAAAACGGGGAAGTAAATCTGGCGGATTATGAACTGGAGCAGTGGCGGCTCATGCATATCGGCGCCCAACCCGTGCCGCCCAGCCTGATCCGCAAATGGAAGGAGATCTTTCCCTACCACGCCTATGATACCAATTACGGCCTGACCGAGGCCACGGGCCCCGGATGCGTTCACCTGGGAATCGAAAACACCCGCAAGGTCGGGGCCATCGGTGTACCCGGATTTGACTGGGAATGCCGGATTCTGCCCACAGATCCCGCCGAACGCGTGGACGGGGACGGAAAACTGCGCCTGGACAATGTGGCGGACGGAGAGCCGGGGGAACTGGCGGTCCGGGGACCGGGCGTGATGAAGGAATATTACGGAAACGCCGAGGCCACGGCCGCCACCCTGAAAGACGGATGGCTGTTCACCGGCGATATCGCGCGGAAAGACGAAGACGGCTTCATCTGGCTGGTGGACCGGGCCAAGGATGTCATCATCACCGGCGGCGAAAATATCTTTCCCGTGGAAATCGAGGAATTCATCATGGAATCCGACGAAGTTCAGGACACCGCCGTCATCGGCCTGCCCGACGACCGGCTGGGGGAAATCGTGGCCGCCGTGGTGCAGGTGAAGCCCGGCCGCGAAATGAGCGAGCCGGAGTTTTTTGCACGATGCGAAGGGCTGGCGCGGTACAAACGCCCCCGCCGGATCTTTTTCGATAAGGTGCCCCGGAACCCCACCGGGAAAATCGAGAAACCGGCCCTGCGGAAAAAGTATGCGGGGAAATGATCTTCTGGCGTGAGGCGTCAGAAAGGAGGTCTTCCGTGATCATTATCGCCGACGCCCATGTGAGCCATGAACGGGGTAATGTGGACGGATTTTTCCACATGCTGGCCGCGTTTTCGCGCCTGGACCGGGATCTGATTTTTCTGGGGGATATTTTTGATCTCTGGATCGGCATTCCCCGATACGAACAGGATATCCACCGCCGGTTCCGGCGCTGGTGCGAAACCAACGCCAGAAAACGGCGCATCTGGTTTCTGGAAGGAAATCACGAATTTTTTCTGTCAAACCCGCCCGGGCCCACCCCGCGGGAAGCCGCCCCGGACAACGGCAAGCCGCGCTATATGGACACCACCTGCATGATCGACGAAACCGGCTGCGGATTTTCCCACGGGGACCAGATCAACCGGTCCGACCGGCGGTACCTGCTGTTCCGCCGGTTTACCCGCAGCTGGTTCGGCCGTTTCCTGCTGCAGGCCGCGCCCTCCGGTCCGCTTCTCACGGATTGCCTGCGCCGTGCCATGAAAAATGGCAATAAGGCCGTAAAACGATGGTTTCCCGAGACGGACGTGCGCCGTTTCGCCGCCGAGCGCTTCGAAGACGGTGCCCATACCCTGTTTCTGGGCCATTTCCATCGGGAGATGATCGAAACCGCCGGCGCACCCCGCCTCTGCCTGGCCCCGGCCTGGTTTACGGATGGCCGGGTAGTGGTGGTGAACCGATCCCCGGAACCGTCCCGGATGAATGTCCGGGCCTGCCCCTGGTGGGAGGCGGGGGATCGTCCGTGAACGAAAACCGATCCACACGGGGGCTGATCCTGGACCTGCTCCGCAGCGCGGACCAGGTATTATCCGGTGAGGTCATCAGTGCGGCTGCCGGGGTGAGCCGGGTCACGGTCTGGAAACATATCCGGTACCTGCAAGGCCTCGGCCATGAAATTGTCAGCGGTCCCACGGGCTACCGCCTGGAAAACCGGATCGACAGCCTGCATCCCTGGGAATTTCCCGGCCGGGAAACAGATATTGTCTGGGCCGCTGAAATGCCCTCCACCATGGACCGGGCCCGGGATCTGGCCCGAAGCGGATGTCCGGAAATGACGGTGGTCATCACGGACCGCCAGACAAAGGGACGGGGCCGCATGGAACGGCAGTGGATCTCGGATCCCGGCGGTCTGTATTTCACCCTGGTGACCCGGCCTCTTCTTCCGGCGTCCCGGGGATTTCTGGTCAATTTCATTGCGTCTGCGGCCATGGCCGCCTGCATCCGGGAGCTGTATCCCGTGGCGGCGCGGGTGAAATGGCCCAATGATATCCTGGTGGGCGACGGCAAGCTCAGCGGGATGCTGTCGGAAATGGAAGCCGATGGCGACCTGGCGTCTTTCGTAAATATCGGCATGGGCGTGAATATGAACAACGCGCCGGGACGCACCGAAGCCAGTGCCGTCAGCATCCGGGAACTTACGGGAAGTCCGGTCTTTCGCCGGGATCTTCTCTCCCTGTTTCTGGAACGGATGGAAAGGGCGCTGGCCGCGCTGCCGAAGACGCCCGCCGCCGCCATCATCGGGGAATGGAAAGCACATACCATGACATTGGGACGTCATGTGGTGGTCCGGACCATTCGGGACCGCTTTGAGGGAGTGGCCGAGGATGTGGATGAAGACGGGGCCCTGTGCCTGCGTCTGGCTTCCGGGGAGCGCCGCCGCGTACTCTATGGCGACTGTTTTTTTCCACCGCCGGCGGCAAAAAAAGAAACGGCTGAAAGATGACCCCGCCCACCCTTCATCCGCCGGAAGCACAGCCAGAAAACCCGTCGTCAGGGGAGCAAGCCGGAATTCATGCCCGTGACCGGGAATTCATGGGCCTGGCCCTGGATCAGGCCGAAACAGCCCTTTCCGCCGGTGATTTTCCCGTGGGCTGCATCATTGCCGATGACACGGGCGTCATTGTATCCGGCCGCCGCTCGGGAACGGCCGACGGCACGGCCAATGAGATTGATCACGCGGAAATCACGACCCTGCGGAAATTCTACGGGCTGTCTGCGGGAACGTCTCATCCCTCGGCCCGGAGAAAGGGCCGGTATGTTCCGTCCCGCCTGACCCTGTATACCACCATGGAACCCTGCCTCATGTGTTTCGGCGCCATCCTGATTTCCGGCATCGGACGCCTGGTCTGGGCCTATGAAGACGTAATGGGAGGCGCCGCCAGCCTGAGCCGCCCCTCCCTTTCACCGCTGTACAGCGGCAATCCCATCCGCATCATTCCCGGTTTCCGGCGGGCAGAAAGCCTGGAACTGTTCCGGCGGTTTTTCCGGAACTCCCCGGCGGGATATTGGGAAGACAGTCTGCTGGCGGCGTATACCCTGCGGGGCGGGCGGGAAACGCCGGGTTGACCGGCAGCAAACAGGGCAGACACTACAATGTTTCTATTTCCTCTGCTGTCAATCCCGCAGCCTGCTGGATCAGCAGATATAGAAACAAGGCGGCGACCAAAAAAGCAGCCCCCTGTGGCGGCCCTAACGGGTTTGGCTGCCCTGCTGCCTCCTTTCAGGTTCGATTGATATGGTGGGTTATCTTTTTGAAAAGATCCTTCTTATCAATCGGTTTCGGGATATGCTCGATAAATCCGAGTTCGCGGAATTTATCGCCGTCCGATTCCATGGCATATGCCGTTTGCGCAAATATTTTGGCATTCGGATCTTTCGCCAATATTTCTACCGCCGCAGTCTCTCCATCCATTATCGGCATTTTAATATCCATTAAAACAATATCAATATTATTCTGGAAATAATATTGCACCGCTTCTTTCCCGTTTTTTGCGTAAATGACAGAGCAGGGATAATCTGACATTATTATCCTGAGATACTCAATGTTTACAGGCTCATCTTCCGCAATTAATATGGTAATTTCTTTTAAGAGTTCCTTTCTCTTTTCGTCTTCATGAGAAACAGGATTCAGTTCCTTTCCATTCAATTTGTTCAGCGGTAATTCAAAAGAAAATGTACTTCCTTTATTTTCTTCAGATTCAATATACAGTCTTCCGTTCAGAAGATCTATAATGCCTTTTGAGATGGAAAGCCCCAGTCCGGTACCTTCATTTTTCCCCGGATCAACATTCTGGAGTTGTTCGAAACGATTACAGATTAATTGCAGGTGCTCTTTGGGAATTCCTACCCCTTGATCGGAAACGAAAAATCGAATAATATGACCATAAACTTCATATCCAAATTCAATCTTTCCCTTTTCAGAGAATTTAAGGGCATTGCTTATAAGATTTGACAGAACCTGCTGTAAACGAAAGGGGTCTGTCTCTATCAGCAAACCGGAATGTTCCGCAGGTGTTTTCGAGACCAGTTCTATATTCTCTTTATCCTTTTGCTGTTTCAGTTCGTTGAAGGTTATTTCCAGGTCATTGATCATTTTGGTTACCAGGCAAGGTCTCCTGCTCAGCTTCAGCTCACCCGCTTCAATTTTGGAAACATCTATAATATCATTAATTAATAAAAGCAACTGATTGGAATTATTTTTTATTATTTCCGCATATCTTGCCTTTTCATCAGGGCGGTCTGTATTTTTCAACAACTCTGCAAAGCCGACAATCCCGTTAAGCGGCGTGCGTATTTCATGGCTCATATTTGCCAAAAACTGGTTTTTGTATATATTGGCCACCTCTGCTTTTCTCTTCGCAACTTTCAGTGCTTCTTCAAAGGCTTTTTTATCGGATAAATCAATAAAAGAACCTATACAGCTCAAAACCCTTCCGTTTTCATCTTCTTCAAATGGGGTATCAATTGAGTAGCACCAAATCCAATGCCCATCTTTATGTTTAAACCGGTATTCAACGGTTTTACATCTAACACCTGACGCGACTTCATTTATATGCTTTTCAAAGGTATCAATGTCGTCGGGATGAAACAATTCCCTGTATTCTGAATGCGTCATTGCGATCAGACGTTCCTTGCTGTACCCTAAAATATCCGAACTTCTCTGGTTCGTGAAAGTTTTGGTACGAGTCAGGATATCGTAGATATAAATTCCGTTCGGAGATGTTTCAAGAATACGTTCTGTAAATTTTTCCTCTTTTTTCAGCCTTTTTTCGTTTTCTTTTAATTTATGTCCCAGTTTTCTCTTTTTTGTAATATCCTCCTTAATGGTCGCAACAACACCTCTTTTATAGCTGAATATTTTTATATCATAATAGGCGTTAAAATATTCATAATAAAATTCAAACTGTTCGCCTTTCCCGGTTTCAGCGACCCGGACATAACGGTCAAAAAGCTCCTTGTACTTTTCAGTAAAACCGGGGATTATTTTCGAAACCGTTTTGCCGATAAAGTCTTTTCTGGAGGTATGCATCGCCTCTTCTAATTTGTCATTTCCATCAATATACCGCAAGTCGGCTGCATCCCCGTCTTCATTATAAACAACTTCGTACACGGCAATACTATGTAAATGGTTATTAAACAGCTTTCGATATCTTTTTTCCGACTGGATTAACTCTTCTTCCACTTTTTTGTTCCTGGAGATATCGACAAAAGATATCACCACTCCTTCAATTTTCTTTTCTGTAGTAATAAATGGTGATGTTTTCCGCAAATAGCAATTACCGAATTCGTCCCAGACTTCGGCCTCTATTGATGTAAATTTTTCCAGTGTGAATTCGCAATCGGTAATGATTGATTTTCTGTCGTCCCCATTAAAGGAGGAGGCAAAACTGGATATTGTCCTGCCGATATCCTCTTCCTGCAAATTAAAATGCTTTTTCAGTGCGGGGGTAAACTTCCGGATACGCAGGTCAACATCTAAAAACAGCGTTCCTATCTCGGTAGAATTCAACAAGTTGTTAATATCATTATTCAGGGAAAATAATTCCTTGTTTTTTTCCTGTAATTCGGCATTAACAGTATAAAGCTCCTCATTTACCGATTGCAATTCTTCATTAGTGCTTTGCAGCTCTTCGTTGGAAGCCATTAATTCTTCATTGGAGGATTGCAATTCTTCGTTGCTGGTTTCCAGTTCTTCCACAACATTTTGCAGCTCGGCCCGGGTTTCTTTCAGCTCGGTTTCCATTATTTCACTTTGCTGCTGCCTTAAGTCTCTGGTCCCCCGCTGTTCTAGTATCTCTATATTTTTTTCATCAAGTATTTTGTCTTTCGAAAAATAAACAACGAATACTTTATTTTCTTCATGAAGATCCGTAGCAACATTGCCTATATTCTGTATTTTTCTGAAACCCAGGTCGAACCAGAACTCGTTATCGCCCACCTTGTTTTTTACATCTTTAATAATGATATCCTTGTTCTCCTTTTCAGCTTTCCGGATACCGTTTCTAATCAGGGGAACCATATCCATATTTACAAATTTCAGCAGATTTCTTTCAAAAATACCGCCTTTCACCGATAAACGGCTTGTAATATCACCGTTAACAAACAGAATATTAAAATCGGCATCGACAAATACCATTGCCGGCCCGAATTCCTGCCCAATATACCTATAAAATATATTTTCCGGATTTTCCTTGGGTCGATATTTTAATTTTTCAACCTTATTTGTCTTTGGATTGATGGCTCTCAGGTATTCCGGGTGGAGTGGAATCGAATCTTGCAGAGGAAGGCGTTTGGCTTCGGAAATATTTTGATATATTTTCCATTTTGAATTGATTATTTTAAAGAATCTTGCCTGCTGCCCGAGTGATTCACTGCTTCCCAAAAGCAGGTAGCCATTTGCATTTAGTGAAAACTGAAAATTCATCAGCACTTTTCTTTGTGCTTTATTTTCCAAATAAATCAACATATTTCTGCACGAAATTAAATCCATTTTAATAAATGGCGGGTCTTTCAGCAAATTATGCTGTGAAAAAACAATACGCTCTCTGATACGTTTTATGACATTCAATGTACTTCTTTTAACAAAATATGTATCAATATATTGTTTTAGAACTCCATTCACATTATTGTGCGTGAATTTCGCCAGTCCTGCTTTCTCAAGGGCAACTTCATCAACATCAGTAGCGAAAACTTTAAAATCTAAATTTAAGCGTCTCATTTTAATGTAGTCATCAAATAATATCGCAAGTGTAAACACTTCTTCGCCCGTGGAACAACCCGCCACCCATACTCTAACGGATTCTCCATTCTTCCTTTTTTTATTACAAATTTCTGGAATTACCACATCCTTTATGATTTCAAACGCTTCCTCATCCCGAAAGAAGCTGGTAACGCCAATCAAAAAATCTCTTTTCAGACTTTCCAGTTCTTTTTTGTTGCTCTTTGCATAGGTGTAATAATCATATAATTTTTCTATATTGTTAATATTCATGCGTTTTTCCAGACGCCGCAGCAATGTATTCTTTTTGTATTGCTTAAAATCAAGATTGGAAATCCGGTGAATTTCATCCAGGATTTTAGAAAAAATAATGTCATTGGCTTTAACTTTTTCTTCTTCCGGACTTAATTGTATTCTGTTGGATCTTGTTTTAATAATCGTTTCTGCGATTCTGCTCGGGATTAAAATATAGTCCACCAGATCGGTATTGATCGCGCTGTTTGGCATACCGTCGAACTGAGCGCTTTCAGGGTCTTGTACAATTATGGTTCCACCAGCTTCTTTAATCGTTTTTATTCCTCGTGAACCATCAGAGCCTGTTCCTGATAATATGACACCTATCGACTTGTCCTTATGCGCTTCTCCCAGGGTATGGAAGAATATATCAATCGGCAGGTTGAGATTGGGTCTGGGGCTTTTATCTGCCAAAAACAGTTTATTACCATTGATAAGCAAATTTTTTGACTTAGGATTAAGATAAATACAGTTTGGCTTTATAATTTGATTGTTTTCAGCCGTATAAATTTTCATACGGGTGTGTTTGGCCAGCAGTTCCGGCATAAGACTTTTATAATCCGGAGACAGATGCTGAATGATGACAAACGTCATTCCCGTATCATTCAAAAGATTGCCAAAAAGCTGCTGAATTGCATCAAGGCCGCCTGCCGATGCGCCTATTCCCACTACGTATAAATCTTTATTTTCCATTTCTGTCCACCCTGCAGTATACTCAATCTGATGCTGAATCAAATTAATTGAATTCCCCATGATAGATATCAAATACTCATTTGAATTGAATTAGAAAATGAAGAATCTGAAAATTATCCCGCCATCTTCAATCCTGTGGCAGCAGAGAAGATTCATTGGTCGGGCAGCCTTAAATGATCAGACGACCTTAATTTTTTAAGGGGGGGGGGGGGAAACTCCCCTGCACAATAATCCCGCTGAAAACAACATCCGGGAGTATGTGAAAAAACGAAGAATTAACGGTTCCACAAGAAGTTCACCTGGTAGAAAGTGTCGTGATACATCAGATCTGCAGGACATGGTATCCATCTGAGCAGGTTGCCGCACTGCCCCTCGCCGCGTAAAAAAACCGGCTATTTACTACTGCTTTGTCACTTTAAACCATAACTAACTGATTTTATTAGGAAAACTGAAAAAACAACGAAATTCAGAATATATAATAAAATCAAATAGTTATCTTTTAAAGTGACAAAGCAGTATTACCCGGTGCTGCTGAGAAGTTGCGAAAATCTCATCCAACTAACTGCTTTAATTCAAAAAATAATTTTACAAAATATCGCTCTCAAAAAATTATTGACGTATATATCCCCCCCTTTTCTGTCTGTCAAGACAGATATCGCATACTGCGGAAAAAATATAATAGTTCTGCGTCCCCGCCCACTCTTCCCGGGGTAGTCGCCAGGAGAGGGGGCACCTGTTATCAGATTTCATGCGTGGGGCCGGCGCGGCGGCCCCACGTTTTTATACGCCGGTTTTTTCAGGCAGCCCCCTGTTTGCCGGCCATGGCCGCTCCCATCAATTCCCCGACCTGGCGGTTGAACCTTGCCGGGTTCTCCAGCTTGCCGCCTTCACCGATCAGGGCCAGGTCAAATAACAGCTGGCCGTATTCCTCCAGTTTTTCCGCAGCGGCGTCTTCCTCGTATATCCCGTTGATGGCCGCGACCACGGGATGACCGATATTCAGCTCAAGCACCCGTTTGCCGGCCGGGGCCGCGCCGCCGGAGGCCTTGAGCAGTTTTTCCATATAAGCGCTCATATCCCCTTCTTTTCCGGAGAGACAGGCGATGGAATCCCGCAGATGGGAGGAAGCCTTGACCTCCTTGACCTTATCGTCCAGAATTTCCCTCAGGCGGTCGAACAGCCCCTGGAATCCGCTCTCATCCGCTTTTTCCTTATCGCCGATCTCAAGATCACCCTTTTCCGCGCTTTTCAGTTTCTTTCCGTCGAATTCCGTCAGGGACTGGACCACCCATTCGTCCACGGGATCCGTCATGATCAGGACATCATATTCCTTTTCCTTCAGGGCTTCGAGGTGCGGGCTGTTGATGAGGGTGCTCAGATTATCCCCGGTGATATAATAGATGAATTCCTGATCCGGCTTCATATTGGCCGCGTACTCCTTCAGGCCCATGAACCCGTCACCGGATTGAACGGTTTTGAACCGGACGATTTCGGACAGCCGGTCCTTATTCTCGAAATCAGAATACAGCCCTTCCTTGAGAACCTGTCCAAAGGCTTCCCAGAATTTGATGAATTTTTCCTCTTCCAGGCCCTTGATTTGATCCAGGATCTTTTTCACCAGGTTTTTCCGGATATTGCGGACCAGGCGGTCTTGCTGTAAAATCTCGCGGCTCACGTTCAGGTTCAGATCCGGCGCATCCACGACACCTTTGATAAAGCGCAGGTATTCCGGCATCAGCTCCTTGCAGTCGTCCATGATGAAAACGCGCTTGCAGTACAGATGCATTCCGTGTTTGCGTTCCGGGAAAAAAAGATCAAAGGGGGCCCGTTCCGGGATATAGAGCAGGGCGCTGTATTCGGTGACGCCTTCGAGTTTCAGATGCAGACGGGTCAGGGGATCGGTCCAGTCGTGGGCGATATGCTTATAGAATTCCGTGTATTCTTCATCCGTCACCTCGGATTTGTTCCGCGCCCAGATGGCCTGCATGGAATTCAGGGTTTCGTCTTTTTTCACCTTTCGGGTTGCCTCGCCGATGGGCTTGCCCTCCGGATCCTTCAGCCGCTCTTCGTCCGGGATGGGCTCGTCGGTTTCCACCTCCATGAGAATGGGATAGGCCACGAAATCCGAATGCTGCTTGACCACGCCGCGCAGGGTCCATTCTTCCGTGAATTTTTTTTCCCCGTCATCGACGGCCTTGAGCTTGAGGATGACATCCGTTCCCCTTCCGGCTTTCTCCCCTTCTTCAATGGTATAGCTGCCCATGCCGTCCGATACCCATTTTACGGCGGGTGCATCCCCGGCGGCCCTGGTGATCAGGCTGACTTCATCGGCGACCATGAACGAACTGTAAAATCCCACACCGAACTGCCCGATGAGTTCCGGGGTCAGGGCGTCCTGTTTGCGGGCCTGTTCCATGGCCGCCATGAACGCGGCGGTTCCGCTGCGGGCGATGGTGCCGATATTTTCCATGACCTCCTCCCGGGTCATGCCGATGCCGTTATCGGACACGGTAAGGGTGCCGGCCTCCGGATCTGCGGAAAGACGGATATGCAGCTGCGTATCCTCGCCCATGATATCCGGCTCGGTCTGGGCTTTAAACCGCAGTTTATCGCAGGCGTCCGAGGCGTTGGAAATCAATTCCCGCAAAAAAATCTCCCTGTTGGAATACAGGGAATTGATGATCAGGTTGAGCATCTGCTGAACTTCGGTCTGAAACGGATGGGTTTCTTTTTCCGCTGACATGATTCCTCCCTTTGGCGTATCTCCGGATGTCCGGATTCAGTGAAAATGCAATTATGGGTATCAAATGGCGTGTCTTTGGCGCACAAAGGACGCACCGTCATTTTTCCAGGGATTTATAATACTGCCTTATCACTTTAAAAGCTAACTGTTCTGGAATTTCAACATTTTAATTTTTTTAATAAAATCAGTAGGTTAATACTTAAAAAAGCAAAACCGCAATCAAGGTTCATCGTATATGCTTCCGTTTTTTGCGCGGCACTTTCGGATGCGGCTTTGCGTTTTCTATGGCGGATTTCCATCTGCCTCAGAATTTCCTGGACAGAATTTTTTCGGGCCAGAAACGCTGCGTTTCCATTTCTGCAACAGATGAAAGCGGCATACTCTCAGGGGCATTCGTAAGGCAGTATTTCACATCACGGGACAGTATATCACGTCGGATATAAAGCGTCCATTTCCGGACATCTTCCCCGCTTTCTTCATCCCGGATCCATACAGACCGCCGGTATGTCTCTGCTTCCAGGGCTCCGGCTGCGGTTTCTCTCAATTTTATACGCCTGAGATCACCTTCTTCCAGCTCTTTAAAAAGCGCATTAACCCGCACAGGTTCAATCCGGGGTTTCCGCTTCGAAGATTTTCTGCCCCGGCCTGAACGCCGATCCGGAATCTGCGGGGAAGGATCTTCACGGAATACCGTTCTGTCACCATGAATGTGAAACATGAAAATCTCACCGTCATCATCAAGCGCACGGCACAACTCGGTACTGTTTCCGTAAAGTCCATCCGCACTCACATAATCAAAACGGACGCCGGGTTCTCTTTGCCGTCTTATGATATCAAATGCAAGTTCCGGTTTTGTACGGTGGTGCATACGTTCGGCAGGCACACCGGAACGTTCACACCGGGCCGGATCATCTGTCGCTTCTTCCATTCTTTCCATATTTCGACGATCTGCCTGAATCAGCCTGCAGATATACTCATGTGCTCTGGCTCTATTATCTTTTCTGTGGCAGATAAACATCGCCCTGAAATCCTCTATAATATTTGTGAAGCTCCCTTGCAAGACCGTCAAGCTGATCAATGCCGCCCGTCAACAGGGTTCTCGTCTGGCACCAGCATGCGATGCCACCGGAATTTCCGTCCGGACATATCAGCGCTGGACCAAAGGCGACATCATGAAGCCGGACGGTCGTCCGGAGGCGGAG
>PDWI01006607.1_pt1 | contig 14485 bp, 11 predicted proteins | sample 1430891 | NCBI WGS metagenome assembly PDWI01 (sample SAMN01162508, study PRJNA174530) | Oral metagenome, whole genome shotgun sequencing project. | biome: Marine environment; feature: Marine mammal; material: Swab sample of the gingival sulcus; isolation source: swab sample of gingival sulcus...
CTAACTGAAGTAAAGTATTTTTGCAATAAAACAGGTTGATTGTGTAATTCTGAATAACTAAAAAGTTCATTACTAGAAAAATCTATTGAATCTCTAAGACCATTAATAGTTTTTTCTACATTCATTTTTGTAAAAAAAGAACCTCCCCAGAAAAAGAATAAAAGTATTATCAATAAGAAAAATACTGTTGTTAATATAAAATTTTTCATTACTCAATATATTTTATTGTTAAAGAATCACTTCCCATTATAGTTCCTTCGGGTTGCCATAGCCGAGCAATTGAAAAAAGAATATAAAGTTTAATTTACTTAGATAGTTTTAATAAAGTAAGTATTTTTTTAACAACAAAAGCGATAATAATTACCACGCTTGTTAATTATTAAAACTAAGGATTGGTTGGAATATCAGGATTAGGATCTCTTCTCTTATTTACTTAATAAAGTTCGGCAATATTCTTAACTTTCTTCCTTTATTTACTGCTTCTGCTCTACTATTTACATGAAGTTTTTCATATATATTTCTTATATGATATTTTACTCCATTAACCGAAAGATAATTTTCTTCAGCAATAGTTTTATACGACTTACCTTCTGCCAAAAGGTTTAATATTTTTTCTTCCTTAGTTGTTAATCTGTCCTCTTCAAATTGAGGCTTAAATTTATGAAATGACTTTAAAACTTTACGAGCAATTTGAGGCGACATAGGAGATCCGCCTTTCAATGTTACTTTTATAGCATCAATAAGTTCTTCCGGCGAAACAGATTTATGCAAATAACCAATTGCTCCTGACTGCAAAGATCCAAAAACACTTTTATCATCATCATGGATTGATATCATAACTATAAGTGCCTTGGGATTCACTTCTGAAATTTTTCCGGCTCCTTCTATTCCATCCATTCCCGGCAAACCAATATCTAATAAAACTACTTTTGCTTTTTTTATAGCTTCACTATCCAAAGCTTCTTCACAGGAAGAAAAGGAACCAAGAACAACAAACTCTGGATTTAGATTAAGTGTCGATTCCCATCCGGTTCTTGCAAAAACATTATCTTCTATAATTACAATCGTTACCATAATATTCCTCTTATAAAAAGTAAGTTGTAAACTTTAAAACTTCACTACCTATTTTGGCAAAACAAAATTAAACATGCAAATAAAAATTAATCTTTACTCCTTCATTTTTTTCTGTAATTACATCACATTTTGCACCTAATTTTTCAGCTCTAAACGAAATATTTGTTAAGCCATTTCCTTGAGTCTGTTTACTTTTATTAAAACCAATACCATCATCTTCAATTGAGTATAATAGTGTATTATCATTTAAATCAAAATTAATATTTACATGCGAACACATTGAATGTTTTACAGAATTAATTACAGTTTCTTTACAAATACACCATAAGTGCTGCCGTTTTTCCATTGATAATTCTTTTTCAGAGTCTACCTTTGGAAATTTTATTGAATATGTAATGTTATTTGAATCAAAAATATCCGAAGCATATCTATTAAACCTTACAAAGAATTTAGAAAGTTTATCTTCTTTAGGATTAACCGTCCAAATTATATCTCGAATCTTTTCTTGTGCATCGTTTGAACTTGCCATAATTAGATTAAGAAACTTATCTTTTTCATCTTCTGAAGAGCTTTTTCGAATAGCATTTATAAAATATTGTATTCCGGCAATTGTTCCTCCTACATCATCATGTAAATTCCTAGCAATTCTGGCTCTTGTTCTTTCAATAGCAACTATTTTTTGAAACCTATATTCATAAGCAATAAAAATTATAAAAAGTATAAAAATAAAAACAAGTATTCTAAACCAAAATGTTTCCCAATAAGGTGGAGTTACTATTATTTTAAGTGATCTACCTGTCTCGTTCCATATTCCATCATTATTAGAGGTTTTAACATGAAGTACATAATCACCAGCACTTAAATTTGTGAATGTTGCCTTACGATTATTACCTTCTAAAAAGGTCCACTGATTTCTAAAACCTTCAAGCATGTAAGCATATTTATTTTTTGTTGGATTAACATAGTGTAATGCAGCAAATTCGATACTAAATATTTTATCCTTATATGATAAGGTTAATTCATCAATATCATTTAAAGATTTTTGCAAATAATTTGGATCACCTACTTTTATTAAACTATCCAATATCCTAAGTTCAGTAAATACTACTTGCGGAATAGCAGTATTATCTTTTATCTCTTCCGGATCAAAAATATTAAACCCATTTAGTCCACTAAAATTCATTTTACCATTATTTGTTTTAAAACAAATATTTAGATTAGATTCAATTTCCACCAAACCATCTGTTGTATTATAATTTTTTATTTCATCTTTTAATGGATCAAATTTAGAAATTCCCTCATTAGTCCTAATCCAAAGATTTTCATTATTATCTTCTAAAATTCCATACATCGAATTACCAGCGAATCCATTTTTAGAATTAAAACACTCAAAACCATTTTCATTCCTCAAATATCTATTCAACCCTTGATAAGTTCCTATCCATAAATCACCATTTTTGCTTTCTATAATTGAATAAATCCTATTGTTTGAAATACTCGAATTATCATTTTGTTCATGCATATAAGAAGTGAATTTTTCTGTTTCCGGATCAAAGCTATTTAGTCCTCCGTATGTACCTATCCAAATAATTCCATTTGAATCTTCCATAATAGGAATTACTCTTGAATCACAAATAGTAGTTTTATCATTTTCACTATGTATAAATTTTCTTAAAATCTTAGTTTCTTTATTGTAATATGTTAGTCCACCTCCTAAAGTTCCTGCCCAAAAATTCCCTTTTGAATCAATAAAAAAACTTTTGACAAAGTCATTTTTTCCCTTTGCGAAATACTCAATATATTTAAATGTTCTTTCTGAAGAATCATAATACTTCAATCCATTATAATCACTCATCCATAATATATTATTTTCATCATAGTAGAAATTTATAAATGTAGTAAAACTATTAATATTGGGATTAAATGAAATGCCAAAGTATTTAATAATTTTATGTGAATATTCTCTTTCTGAATTTTTAAGATGTGGCCAAATTACTCCTTCTATTTTAGGAATTAAAAGAGGCTTTTTCTTTTCAATAAAATCTTGGTTATAATCTTTATAATTAGTATATTCAAAATTTTTGCGATTTGGCTTTAAAAGATTAACACCTTGTGTTGTACCAAACCAAAGTACACCACTTTTATCCTTAAATATTCCTCTAATTTTATTATTATCAATTGAAGAAAGTCTATTATGCGAGTAGGAATATTTTAATATTTTTTCACTTGTCAGATCAAATTTGAAAAGACCATTATATGTTCCTATCCAAATATTCTGTCCATCATTAAAAAGCTTTCTTACATTTTTATGATCAATATCAAACTTGAAATCTTTGGAATTTGATTCATTTAGAAATGTTCTTCTCTTCGTATTAAATAAATTTACTCCTCCACCAAAAGTTGCAATTAAAAGTTCATCATCTGAATATTGAAGAATATCCATAACCTGATTATTATTAATAGAAAAAATATCATCTTTGTCATTTACAAAATGACGGAAGCTTCCATCTTTTTTATTAAATAAATTAAGCCCTTTATCATAAGTCCCCAACCATAATCTGCCCTTATTATCTTCATAAATATCACTAACCATGTTGCTGGAAATTGATGTTGGATCAGTTTGAGAATGTTTAAAATTCTTAAACTTACCGAACTCTTTATCAAACTTATTTAATCCGCCACCAAGTGTAGAAATCCAAATTGTATTTTCTGAATCTTCAAAGACTTTATAAACATTATTATTACTAATTGAATTTGTATCAAACTCATCATGTGTATAGCGAAGAAATTTCTCTGTTTTTGAATCAAACTTATTTAATCCACCACCTAAAGTTCCAACCCAAATTATTCCGTTTTCACCTTCCAGTAAGCTAAAAACATGATTATAGCTTATACTACTTGTGTCATTTGTTTGATGTTGAAATAAAACAAACTTATATCCATCATATCTACATAATCCACTTTCTGTAGCCAACCAAATAAAACCCAGACTATCTTGAATTATATCATTTACATTTCCGGTAGCTAATCCTTGGTTTATTCCAATTCTTGTAAAAATTCCAGGATTAGAATTCTGCGAAAATAAAGCTGTAGATAGAAATAAAACTAAAGATATTGTTTTATATAAAACTTTAAACCTTTTCCGCATATTATTAAGCTTTATTAAAAAAAATCTTACTATCTAAAAATAATATATATAGATATAATAATTATTTTTCAATGTAGCAAAAACGAATAATTTAAAACTACTTTATTTTTATTTTCTAAAACTACCTTTTTATGTAGTATTTTTTTCCTTCCAAAATATTACTTTATAGTTAAATTTTTAAAAATATTATTTGATAAAATTCAAAACCAATTAGAGATTCATGAATGATTAAAAAACGATCATTTTTTTTAAATATACTTTTATTTCAGATAATTCTTTATGCAATTCAATTTGGTCAATCTCCACCAAAAATTGAACGAGAATTTAGAGCTGCTTGGGTAGCAACTGTAGCAAATATTCATTGGCCAAGCACCCCATTTTTATCTGAAGAGGAACAAAAAAAAGAAGCTATTGCATTACTCGATTTATTAAAAAATGCGAACTATAATGCTGTTATTTTTCAAGTTCGTCCACAAGCAGATGCAATATATAAAAGCGACTTGGAACCTTGGTCATATTATTTAACCGGTAAACAAGGTTTTGCTCCAGACGATTTTTATGACCCATTAGAATTTTGGGTTAGAGAAGCTCATAAAAGAGGTTTAGAATTACACGCTTGGATTAATCCTTACCGAGCACATCATAAGTCGGGAAAAGAAATTTCTGAATACTCTATTGTAAACAAAAAACATGACCTTGTTGTAAAGCTTGAAGAAGGATATTGGTGGTTTGATCCTTCACTCGAAGAAACTCAAGATCATTGTTACATTGTTGTAATGGATATTGCAAGACGCTATGATATTGATGGAATTCATTTTGATGATTATTTTTATCCATACCCTTCTTATAATGGACATAAAGATTTTCCGGATTCAATTAGTTGGAAAGCCTACAAAAATTGCGGTGGAACACTTTCTAAAGACGATTGGAGAAGAGATAATGTTAATAAATTTATTAAGAGGATTTATAAAAATATTAAATTGATGAAACCTCATGTAAAATTTGGCTTAAGTCCTTTTGGTATATGGCGACCAAATAATCCTACATCTATTAAAGGTTTTGATCAATATGCAAGATTATATGCAGATGCAAAGCTTTGGCTAAACAAAGGCTGGATTGATTATTTTACACCTCAGTTATATTGGACAATTAACGACATTGAACAAAGTTTTCCGGTATTACTTGGTTGGTGGAAAGAAGAAAATTATAATAAAAGACATTTATGGCCGGGTTCTAATATTAGCAGAGGTAGTGATGAAATGATAAATCAAATTATGATTACTCGGGGAATGCTGCCAAATTCTACCGGCAATGTACATTGGAGTATTGCCAATATTGTTAATGATTCTACATTAGTTGAGAACCTCTTAAAAGGTCCATATAAAAATCAGGCTGCTGTACCAAAATCATCTTGGTTGTGGTATAAGAATCCCGATTCTATTTCTGCAAAGGTTGAAATAATTGGTGAAGATATAAGAATAACTCCTAAAATAAAAAGCACCTATAAAACTCAATTATGGGTTATCTATTATAAATATGGTAATATTTGGAAATATTCAATTAATCCTGTTTCTACTAAATCTTTTGATCTTACCAAAACAAAAGAAAGTAAGAAAAAAGGGGAAATAATTAATCTGGAAAAAATTGGTATTTCGATAATTGATAGATACGGAAATGAAAGTGAAATAAATTATTTAGATTTTTAGTTATTCATTTTTTAAAATCATCTTTACTTAATGAATATACTCTTATATCTTCAAATTTTCCTTTAATAACCATATGGTTTTCAATTGTGCTTTCATATTTAAATTTACATTTTTCCATTACTTTATAGGAAGCGGTATTTTCCGGTTTACACCGTGATGCAATTTTTTCTAATTTCAAAACATTAAAACCAAAATTAATAACTTCTTTTACAGCTTCGGTTATTATTCCCTCTCCCCAATACTCTTCTGCAAGAACATAACCAATTTCTGCCATATTTTTTTCCTTATCCCAACTTACAAAACCGGCAGTTCCTATTATTCTGGAATCATCTTTAAATTGAATTCCCCACGGAGCAGCTCTATTATCATTATATGATTCGTAAACTAAGTTCAAAAATCCAATTGTATCAACTATATCTTTATGAGCAGACCAAATAAGATGCTTTGCAACATTTTCGTTTTGTGCATATTTAAAAATTGCTTCTCTATCAGAATATTGTAGTTTTCTTAAAATTAAACGTTCCGTTTCTAAGGTTGGAAGATTGATAAAAATGTGGTCTAACAATTTGCTATCATATTTTGTATAATTAGGCTTAAAATTACAAAAATATTTCTATCTAATTTAGGGTAAAATAATGATAAGCAAAGATTTACTAAATATTTTATGCTGTCCGGAAACAAAAGCAGATTTAATATTGGATGGCAATTTTTTAGTTTCAGTAGATAAAAATACTCGCCGAAGATATAGAATTGAAGATGATATTCCTATTATGCTAATTGAAGAATCGGAAGAACTACAACTTGAAGAATGGACAAAAATAATGAAGAAACATAATATTTCGATTTAGGAAATTTATAGATGATTATAAAAGAAGATAAATCAGAGTTTGAATCATATCTTGTTGATGCTGCAAATATAAAAGGCAATTGTAATAAAGTTTATTTTCCGGAAACTGCTGAAGAAATAAAACAAATTATTGAGAATGCTAATAAAGAAAAAATTAATGTTACTATTTCTGCTGCAAGAACAGGGTTAAATGGCGGGAGCATTCCCCAAAATGGAATTTTAATTTCTACCGAAAAATTAAATAAAATTATAAGTATTGATTCTACTACTAAAACAGCAATTGTTGAACCGGGAGTGCAATTGGCTGAATTACAAAATGAACTAACAAAGCAAAAATTATTCTATCCTCCGGACCCCACAGAAACAAATTGTAGTTTAGGTGGAACAGTAGCAAACAATGCCTCCGGTGCAAGAACATTTAAATACGGACCAACCAGAAATTTTGTAAATGCTATCAACGCAGTTTTACCAAATGGCAAAGAAGTATTTATTAAAAGAGGCGAAAACTTATTTCATAATTATAAGACCAATTTTTTTTCTGAAGATAATACACTAATAAATATTGAAGCTCCAAATTATGAAATGCCAAATGTTAAGCACGCTGCAGGCTATTTCAGTAAGCCTCAAATGGATTTAATTGATCTTTTTATAGGAGCCGAAGGAACCTTGTGTGTTATTACAAAAATTGAGCTTAAATTACTCGAGCTTCCCCAAAATATCATTTCAATGATTATTTTCTTTAACGATGAAGATGATATTTTCAAATTTGTAAAAGAATCTAAGAATATTTCACAAGCTAAAGATAATATTCTAAATTTAAGAGAAATCGAATTTTTTGATAAAAATACATTATCACTACTAAAAAGTAACTTTCAAAATATTCCCCCAAATGCTAAAGGGGCAATTTGGATTGAGCAAGAAACAAATTTAGAAAATGAAGATCAGCTACTTTTAATGATAGAAGATTTAGTTGAAAAACATAATGGCAATGTTGAAAATATTTGGTTTGCAATTGATGAAAATGAAAGAAAAAAATTAAAAGAATTTAGACATAGTGTTCCTTTAAAAGTAAACGATATTATTTCCGGAAGAGATCTTGTAAAAGTTGGAACTGATACGGCAGTTCCGGATAAAGAATTTTATAATTTTTATTTAAACACTATAAATCTTATTGAACAAAATAATATTGATTATGTTGTTTATGGACATATAGGCAATTCTCACCTTCATTTTAATATGCTGCCTAAAACTAAAGCTGAATTAAAATTATGTAAAAATTTATATGCTCAAATCTGTAAAAATTCAGTTGAGTTAGGTGGAACAATTTCTGCTGAACATGGTATAGGTAAATTAAAACGAGATTATTTATTAGATATGTTTGGTGAAGAAAATATTATTAAAATGGCTAAAACTAAAAAAATGTTAGATCCCAATATGATATTAAATATTGGAAATATATTTGAACAAAAATATTTAGAAATGGTGTAAATTGATTAAGCTCTTAAAATATGTTTTAATTATTCTTGCTTTATATATATTTCCAACTTTTCCTCAAGAAATTAAATATAGTAATCAACTAAGATTAGCTAAGTTATTTGAGTCGCAAGGACAGATATCAGAAGCAGAAGAAATTTATAAAGAATTACATTCTAAACAACCAAAAAATTTTCAAATTTATTCAGCTTTAAATAAAAATTTAATTACACAGAAAAAATATGAACAAGCTGTAAATTTGATAAATAACCAAATAAAGATTACTAAAAAGAACGTAATTTTATTAGGAGATCTTGGTTCTGTATATTTTTTGTTGGGTAACGAAGAAAAAGCAAACGAAATTTGGGAACAAGCTGTAGAGATTGATCCAAATAATGTATTTGCTTATCGTACAATTGCAAATTTTTTAATTGACTTCAGATTAATTGATAGTGCAATCGATTTTCTTAAAAGAGGTAACGAAGTTTCTAATGATAACACTATTTTCTCTTACGATATAGCCCATTATTATTCAATTACTATGAAATTTGAAGAAGCAACAAGAGAATATTGTAAAATATTAAAGAGCAAACCCAAACAAATAAACTTGATTAAAAACAGAATATCGGTTTACATAAACTCTGAACAAGCAACAGAACCAACAATAGAAGCAATAGAAGAAATTTACGAAGAAGAAGATCGGATTTTTTATCTTCAACTTTTATCAGATCTCTATTTTGTTATTGGTAATTACGAAAAAGCATTAGAAACTAAAACTATAATTGAAGAAAAAACAACAAATAATGGCTCCGGTTTATTTGCATTTGCACAACAATGTGAATATAGAAGTAATTATAAAACCGCTGCAAAAGCTTTTAAAGAAATTATTGATAAATACCCAAATTCAGCCTTAGTTTCTGAAGCTGAAATAGGTTACACAAAAACTTCTGAAGCAAATATGAAGATTAAAAGTACTTCAAAAGAAGAATGGAAACCATTTAATATAAAAAAAAATAATAATAAGGCAGAATTTCAAAATCTTCTATTAAGCTATAAAAATATATTAAGAAAATATCCTAATACTAAAGTAGGAAAAGAAGCTGAATTTAGAATTGCAAAAATCTATTCCGAAAATTTAAATAATTTAGAAAAAGCTGATAGTATTTTTAGAAAAATAACTAATGAACCAAAGTCTGTAATGTTTGTTCCGGAAGCAGAATATGAATTAGCTAAAATTTTAATTAAAACAGATAAATTAGAAAAAGCAATTAATCGATTAAAAAATGTTATTGAAAGTAAATATTCTAAACCAAGCCTAAAACAAGATGCCCAGTTTTTATATGCAAAAACACTTCTTTGGAAAGGTAAATTTACAAATTCAGTACAAGAATTCAATAAAGTTACTGAAAATAAAGAAGAGTTTAATGTTAACGATGCATTACAATACTCCTTAATAATAAATACATTAAAAAATGATTCTACCAATTTATTTTTCTTTGCAAATGCCGATTATTTAATAGAAAAAAATAATTTTATAGAAGCCGGAGAAGAATTCTATAAATTAGCTTCTGATAATAATTTATTTTTGCTAAAAGATTTTGCAGCAATTCGTTATGCAGAACTACAATTAGCATTAAATAATTACGAAGAAGCCGGTATTTTTTTAGAAAAAAAATCTAATTGTGATGAAAATAACATCTATAAGGATAGATTTTTATATTTATTGGGTTCCAATTATTATTATGGATTGAAAAATGAGAAAAAAGCATTATCTTCATTAATGAAAATTTTAGATAATTTTCCTAATTCAATATATTTTAATAAAGCTAGAAAAATAATTTCTGAAATTAACGTAGAGGTTAATAATTCTATATGAGTGAAACTACAGAAAATAAAACTGTTAAATGTTCTTTTTGCGGAAGAGATGGAAACGAAGTTGCAAGTATGGTTGCAGGACCAGAAGTTTATATTTGTGATATTTGTGTAAAAACAAGTGTTGATATTTTAAAAAATAATTTAGCGGCGTATAACAATAAAGATAAAACCGCAAAAACACTTTCTCCTGATATGATTAAGAAAAGTTTAGATGAACATGTTATTGGTCAAGATAGGGCAAAGAAAATTATATCTGTTGCAGTTTATAATCATTATAAAAGAATTAATGCTAATGCTAATATGTTCGAGTTTGATGATGTTGAAATAGATAAAAGTAATATTCTATTAATCGGTTCTACCGGTGTAGGAAAAACTTTAATAGGAAAAACTCTTGCCGGAATTTTAGATGTTCCATTTGCAATTGCAGATGCTACAACTTTAACAGAAGCTGGTTATGTAGGCGATGATGTTGAAACAATTTTAGTAAGATTATTACAGGCAGCCGATTATAATTTAGAAAAAGCACAAAAAGGAATTATCTATATTGATGAAATAGATAAAATAGCACGTAAAAGTGAAAGTGCATCAATTACAAGAGATGTTTCCGGTGAAGGCGTTCAACAAGCTTTATTAAAAATTTTAGAAGGTACTGTTGCCGGAGTTCCCCCAAGAGGCGGAAGAAAACATCCTGAGCAAAGCTTAATTAACATAAATACCAAAAATATTCTTTTTATTCTTGGTGGTGCTTTTGATGGCGTTGAACAAATTATTTCTTCAAGAATAAATAAAAATACAATCGGCTTTTCTACTGCTCAAGACGAAACCAAAGAAATTGTTGCAGATGAACTTTACGATAAAGTTCAACCGGAAGATTTACTTAAATTCGGTTTAATTCCTGAACTTATAGGCAGAATTCCAATTATAGCTCCTATGCATTCTTTAAGCGAAGAAGCACTCAAAAATATTTTATCTGAACCAAAAAATGCAATACTAAAACAATTTAAAAAATTGTTTATGATGGAAGGTGTAGAATTGGAATTTGATAAGTTAGCTATTGATGCTATTGTTAAAAAAGCCATTGAAAGAAAAACCGGAGCAAGAGCTTTAAGATCAATAGTTGAAAATACACTTATTGATATTATGTATGATTTACCAAATATGGATAATGTTGAAAAATGCCTAATTACAAAAGATACGGTAGAAACTGGCAAAGATCCAATTTATTACGAAGCTGATAGAAAATCTGCATAATTTATAATTCTATTACTCAATAATTGAAAGATATATTTATTGTTTGAACCTATTATAAAATCGGTTTCTAAATTTCTATGTTTTTTTAAAAACCATTTTACAATTCTAAAAAATTGGTACAACTACGGTAGCAACAAATTTGTAATTATTTTATCAATATTAATATTTACTGTTATTAATATTTTTTTGATAAAAATAAATTTTTATGAAAATTACCAAATTACATTTTATATGGTAATGCTTTGGTTATCTTCTGCTTCCGTAAATTATTATCATAAAATTTCTGAAGAAGAGATACTTTTTCTGAGAAACTTTTATAACAAAAACCAAATTACATTTATCAAAATATTAAAATCGTTTTTAAGCTATTTTTTAATTAATGGTTTAATTTTTCTGTTTTTATTTATTGGTGGTATTAGGAATATTTTTTTCGGAAAATATTTTTACATTTACTTACTCCTAATTTTCACTACAAGTTTATTTCATCATCATTTTATAAAAAATAGTAAGAAAAAATCTAACAAACGTTTTAATTTTAATTCCCTTTGGGAAAAGAAAAAAATCAGTACTAAAAATTTACCATTACGTGGATTAATTATACGAGATATTATTCATTTATTCAGAAACAATAAAAGAGAAATTACAAAAATATTTTTTTATCTTGTTTTAACTAACACATTTTTTCTTCTCTTTATAATTAATAATAACAATTACGAGTTTATACCCTGGGCAATTTTCTTACAATCCTTTATAATCTTATTAAAAATACTTGATAGCCCAACAGAACTTAACCAAAAATTATTTATTGTTTTTGATTGTGTAAAATTTAATGTGCTAAAAGCAGAACTGATTTTTTGGTGCTCTATAATATTTGTAGAAATTTTAATTGTAGGACTTTTTTATTCTGCTTTAACAGAAACACTAATTTTTGCAGAACTATTAACAATTTATATTGCAGCATTCTTTATACTAACATATATTTTGCTAATAAGATTAGCGAATTATGATAATAATACAACTAAAATTTTACTATTTATTATGATGTTTTTACCAATTACAATTCCATTTACAATTTACAGCTCAATTAAGAAGATTAGATGTTAGTTATTAAAAATCTACATAAAATGTATGGAGATAATATAGTATTAGACAATATTACTATATCAATAGAGCAAGGAAAAATACTTGGTTTAATTGGTCCAAACGGTTCAGGTAAAACAACCTTTTTAAAATCTATTGTAAACAAAATTAGCTACAAAGGTAAAATTTCTGTTGATGGCGAATTAAATTTTGATTTTATAAAAAAGAATAGAAATCAGCTATTATACATTCCCGATGAACCTTTTGTTTATGATTACTTAACGGGAAATGAGTTTATAAAGTTTATATTAGATCTATTAAAAATTGATTTTACAAAAGTACAAGAAGAAATTTTATCGCTAACTACAATTTTGAATATGACAAACCATTTGGAAAAATTAATAGCAGATTATTCCTATGGAATGAAACATAAAATTGCATTAATTCCTTTTTTAATTTCAAAGCCAAAAATTTTAATTCTCGATGAACCTTCCACAGGACTTGACTTAGCCGCAAATTTTGCCTTGCAAAAAATATTTACAGCTCTTAAGAATAAAGGAACAACCATTATTTTTTCTTCGCATAATTTATCGTTAATTACAAGTATTTGTAATAGAATTCTTATTTTAGATAATAAAAAACATTTGTTTTTGAAAGATTTGGAAAACAAAACAGAAAAGGAAATTGAACAATTATATTTAAATTTAATTAATGAAAAAATTGATACGGAAATAAAAAAACTATAAAATTATACTTTTTAAAAAAAATAAGTTTAACAAGCTACATACCATTTTTCTATATAACCCGTAAATTTACTTATATGTGTTTATGGAACTTCATAACCTTTACTTTTCGTTAAAAGCGTAAACCATTCTTCTAATTCCAACTGAACATTTAATGCTTTATTTGCGTTTTTAATCCGTTCTTTATTAGTTGTACCAATTACAGGAGAAACATTGGCGGGGTGTTTTAATATCCAACTTAAAAGAATACCATCTTCTGAAATGCTATATTTTTCCGATAATGTTTTTAAAACTATTTTTATTCTTGAAGTTTGCTCGTTATGTTCTTTAAAAACGTTTCCTAACGGACTCCAACACATTGGCTGAATTTTTTTTAGAATCATTTGGTCTAAAGTTCCATCTTGCATTGCACTATGTTGTGTTAACGAAAACTCAACTTGATTTACGGAAACTTTAATTTTATCAGAAATTAAATCTACTTGTGATGGTGTAAAATTGGATACACCAAATTTTATAATTTTGCCGCTTTCTTGTAATTGATTAATCGCTTCAGCAATTTCATCCGGTTGCATTAACGGGCTGGATCTATGTAATAAAAAAACATCTAAATAATCTGTATTTAAGTTTCGTAAAGATTCCTCTGCACTCCAAATAATATAATCTTTAGAATAATTATAATGTTTTATTCTGTTACTTCTGGTTTTTCCCACCAATTGAATACCGCATTTGGAAATAAGTTGAATTTCTTCTCTTTTAATTTTACTTTCTCTAAGTGCTTTTCCAAAACCTCTTTCAGTTGTATAATCACCATAAATATCTGCGTGGTCAAAAGTTGTATTGCCGTTTTCTGCACAAAAATGAATCATTTCAGTTTGCTCTTTGGTAGATAGTTGTTTTCCCCAATCGCCCCACGACATGCAGCCAATAATTATTTTTGATGTATTTGTCATATCTATTTTTAGTTATATGGTTAGTTGCTTGTTTTATTAAATAAATTAGTAAATATAAACAGAATTAGCAAACCCACACAAAAAGTTTCGATTTTTGTATTTAGATGTTCTAACGCAAGGTTTAATAAAAGTAAGGAATTTGTTTTTTACAAAAAAATGCCCAAAACTGTTAACTTTTCGTAAAAATTGTCGATGATATAAAAAAAAGGAATTTTATATAAGAAAAGTTGAAAAACAGTCAAAAAACTAAACTTTGGTTGAAAAAAAAAGTAGATCGACAAAACGCTGTTTTTGAGCTTTTTTCTTTACAAAACCTTATTTTTTCACTATTTTGCGCT
>PDWI01006608.1_pt1 | contig 14483 bp, 13 predicted proteins | sample 1430891 | NCBI WGS metagenome assembly PDWI01 (sample SAMN01162508, study PRJNA174530) | Oral metagenome, whole genome shotgun sequencing project. | biome: Marine environment; feature: Marine mammal; material: Swab sample of the gingival sulcus; isolation source: swab sample of gingival sulcus...
TTAGGAGATAATATTTTTTATGGCTCCTACTTTACGCCTCTACTCTCTTCTGCTGTAAAAAGAGCTGAAGAGGAGAATAAAGCTACAATATTTGGCTATAGAGTATCTGACCCAGAACGATATGGAGTCGCTGAATTTGATGCTCAACGTAAAGTTTTATCTATTGAAGAAAAACCTAAAAATCCTAAAAGCAACTATGCCGTAACAGGGCTCTACTTTTATCCCAACGATGTCGTAGAAATTGCTGAAAAAGTAACTCCTTCGGCACGAGGAGAACTCGAAATTACCTCCGTAAATCAAGCTTTCTTAGAAAAAGAAGCTCTTCAACTTGAATTATTAGGTCAAGGCTTTGCTTGGTTGGATACAGGAACTCACGACTCTTTAAGCGAAGCTTCGACCTTTATAGAAGTCATTGAAAAAAGACAAGGAATAAAAATTGCTTGCCTTGAAGAAATCGCTTTTAAGAAGGGATGGATCAACAAAGAGCAATTAAAAGAAATAGCTCTTCCTATGCAAAAAAATACTTACGGCTCCTATTTACTCTCTTTACTTAACTAATCTTTAATTATGGCAATACTTATTACTGGTGGAGCTGGATTTATTGGCTCTCACGTAGTTCGAAGAATGGTGCTAGAACATAGCAATGAACGAATTATTAATTTAGACAACTTAACTTACGCCGCAAATATTGATAACCTCAAGGATTTAGAACAATGCGAAAATTATCGTTTTGTTGCTGGAGATATCTGCGATAAAAACACATTAGACAAGATATTTGAACAAGAAGAGATTAGTGGTATCATACATCTAGCTGCCGAAAGTCATGTTGATCGTTCTATCAATACGCCCTTACTATTTGCTGAAACCAATATATTAGGAACTTTAACACTACTTGAAACTGCACGAAAATATTGGGCTGGCAACTTTAAATCCCATCGTTTTTATCATATTTCAACAGATGAAGTATATGGGACTTTACCTCTTGATGAAGGTTTGTTTACAGAAACAACTCCTTATCAACCTCACAGTCCCTACTCCGCTTCAAAAGCTTCTAGCGACCATTTTGTAAGAGCTTACCACGATACCTATGGTATGAATACTGTTATTAGTAATTGTTCTAATAATTATGGACCTTATCAATTCCCCGAAAAGCTTATCCCTCTTTTTATCAATAATATTTTGACACAAAAAGCCCTTCCTATATATGGAGCAGGAGAAAATGTCCGTGACTGGCTCTTTGTTGAGGACCATGCCAAAGCAATTGAACAAATTTATTTCAAAGGCAAAACAGGAGAAACCTATAATATTGGGGGGAACAACGAAAAGAAAAACAAAGATCTTGTTGCAGAGCTCATATCTATTACAGATGAAATTTTAGGCAATCCTACTGGTAGTTCTACGCACTTAATTACTTATGTAACGGATCGAGCAGGACATGATCTCCGCTATGCAATTGATGCAACTAAAATTAAAAATGACTTAGGATGGATGCCCGAAACTTCTTTTGAAGAGGGACTTCGTAAAACCATATCCTGGTATCTAAGCAATCAAAGTTGGTTGGAAGACATTCGCTCTGGGAATTATCAAATTCGCAATCAGAAGTCTAGAAAAAGCCACTCTTTATAAATAATCTTCTTTAATGAAAGAATTTATTCTTACTGAAACCAAAGGTGAAAAAGCAATACTTGTGGGACTTATCACTCCTAATGTCAGTGAAATCCAAATCAAAGATTATCTAGACGAATTGGCTTTCCTTTCGGACACAGCAGGGATTACTCCTATTAAAACTTTTACTCAAAAATTACCTCAAGCACATTCTACAACCTTTGTTGGAAAAGGGAAACTTGAAGAAATTGCTCTTTTTATTCAAGAAAATGATATTGATATTGCAATTTTTGATGACGAACTCAGCCCCAAACAATTACGCAATATTGAAGCGAGTCTCAAAGTTCGCATTTTAGATCGAACCAATTTAATTCTTGATATTTTTGCAACTCGTGCTCAAACAGCCCATGCAAAAACACAGGTAGAATTAGCTCAATATCGTTATATGCTACCTCGTCTAACCCGTCTATGGACACACCTTGAAAGACAAAAAGGGGGGATTGGGATGCGTGGTCCTGGAGAAACTCAGTTAGAAACGGACAAACGAATTATTCTTGACCGTATCAGTAAGCTTAAAGAAGACTTACGCATTATTGACAAGCAAAAAAGCGTACAAAGGAAAAATAGAGGTAAGATGATCCGTGTCGCTCTTGTTGGCTACACAAATGTGGGGAAATCTACTTTAATGAATCTTCTTTCTAAAAGTGATGTTTTTGCAGAAAACAAACTCTTTGCTACACTTGACACGACTGTGCGAAAAGTAATTCTACACAACTTACCCCTTTTGGTGACTGACACCGTTGGTTTTATTCGCAAATTGCCAACAGAACTTGTAGAAAGTTTTAAAAGCACCCTTGACGAGGTACGAGAAGCAGATCTTTTAGTTCATGTTGTAGATATTAGTCATCCCGACTTTGAATCTCAAATTAATGTAGTAAACGAAACCTTGCGAGATATTTTAGGGAAAGAAGAAAAACCTCAACTTCTTCTTTTCAATAAAATAGATGCCTTTTCCTACTCTCCTAAAGAGGACGATGATCTTACTCCTAAAAATAGAGAAAATTATAGCCGAGAAGAATTACAACTCACTTGGATGGCCAAAATGGGCGAAAACTGTATGTTCATTTCGGCTCATACAGGAGAAGGAGTAGAAGGCTTTAAAGCTCTTCTTTATGAAAAAGTAAAAGAACTACATATCAAACGCTATCCTTATAACGATTTCTTATTCCAAGACTATTCGCATTTGGAAGAATAAAAAAACTTGCTTTTTACTCTTATTTATAGTACAGATTGTATATTTGTAGAAAGAATTAAAGTCCAAACTTTGATTCTCCATAAGAAGTCAAAAAAAAATATAAATAACTACTAAAATAAAAATGAAAGTTGTAATACGAATCCTTATTGCTGCTGCAGTAATTACCCTTGGATATTTATGTACAATGAGTATTCTTACTCCTGTGCAATTCCAAGAGGAACAAGACAAGAGAGAAGCTCTCATAAAAGAGCGTCTAAAAGAGATTACTCGTTTTGAATTGTCTTACAAAGAAACTTTTGGTGAATTTGCTTCTGCTCAACAACTTGTTGACTTCCTAGAAAATGGAACGATTAATGTCGTTAAAGCTGAAGGAGATTATACCGATGAAATGCGTGAAAAAGGCAAATCTGAAATGGATCTTGCATCTAAAGGAAATAAACTTTTTGCCAAAGCTAAAGAGCTTCTTATCAAAAAAATCAATAATGAAGACACAGAAGAAAAGTCTTCAAAAAGAAGGAGAAGAAGATACAGAAGACATAGAACTTCTAGTGAAGAACGTATGGTTAAAAGCATTCTTAAAGAATTAAATGGAGAAAATTTAAGTGTTGAGCAAAAAATAGAAAAAGGAACAAAGATGCTTATTGCTCAAATTCTTGACAAAAAACTTCTTATCCGTGATACTATAAGAATTAGTGCTAAAGACTCTCTTCTTAAAAATGGAGAAATACCTGCTGAACTCATTAATGTTCCTGGTTTTGAAAATCAAAAAATTGATATTCAATCTGCTATGATACCTCAAGAAATTGGGAATCTTACTATTAACATTTCTGTTTTCCGTGCAGCTGTACCTATGGAAGTTTATCTTGGAGATCTTGACAAGAATATCCTTGAACAAAAAATTCGTAAAGCAAAAGAACGCAATAATAAACAAGGATACCCCGGACTTGAAATCGGCTCTCTAAAAGAGGTTAAAACAACAGGTAACTGGGAGTAATGCCTAAAACAAAAAAACACACACTCAAAGCTTCTATAACTGAAGAAGAAGCTACTCAACTCGTAATGTCCATCTGTATCCGTACGGATGGACTTACTTTTTCTATAAGCAATGAGAACGACGAAATCCTAAAGTCGGAATTCTGTCCTTATAAAAAAAGTTCGTTCCTATCTTTTGAAGAAAAGCTTAGCGAACTTCTTTACTCTATACCCTTATTTACCTTCTCTTTTAAAAAGTTGCGCATTAACTATATTGCCTATCACTTTTTATTAGTTCCTGAAGGAATAAATATAGATAAAGATGCTTCTATTTGGCTTAATGGGACTACTCTTTTAGATTCTTCGCAAGAGCAATATATTGGCAATACTCTTTTCCAAAAAATTCCTGCTACGGCAATTTATTCTTGGGACACAAAAGTGTATCACTTTCTTAAAAGAACCTATCCTTTAGCTACCTTTTTATCTCTACAAGAAGAATTTTTAGGACTCTCCTTAGAAGCCAAAAGAACGACTCTAAAAAGTAAAAAACTCTTTTTCACTTATGGTAAAGAAAAGCTAATCCTTGCTCTTTTTGAAAAAGAAAAGTTGCTTTTTTTCAACCAATTTTCTCTTTCTTCCAATAGAGAGGAGAAAGGGCTTCTCGAGGAAATTCTCTTCTTCTTACTTTCCTTATACGAACAACATAAAGACATAGAAGCAGCCAATATCATCTTTCCGACATCTCTCAACTCACAAGAAAAAGAGTTTGCAAACTATCTTCAAAGTAATCTAGCTCAACAACTCCCCTTTCCAATTCAATAAAAACATTTAGTATGCGCATTATTTCTGGTAAATACGGCCGACGAAGATTTACAGTTCCCAAAGGGCTAAAACTTAGACCGACTACAGATCTTGCTAAAGAGGGAATTTTTGGGATGCTACAATCCATTATAGAATTTGAAGGGATAGAGGTTTTAGACCTCTTTTCGGGCACAGGAAATATTGGACTTGAATTTGCTTCTCGAGGTGCTTCTAAAGTTATTTTCTTAGACAAACAACACAAACATACATCTTTTGTAAAGTCCGTCATTGAGGAATTAGACGCCAAAGACTATTGTTCTACTTATACGAAAGATGTGCTTTCTTTTTTAAAAAATCCGCAACTTTTACTCAATGAGGCTTCTTTTGATCTCATATTTGCCGATCCTCCTTATAATCTTCCTTGCTTAGAAGATATTCCTGAACTTCTTTTTACCTCTAATCTTTTGAAAGAGAACGGTCTCTTTATTTTGGAGCATCCTTCTGAATATAATTTTTCAAAACATCCTAATTTTGTAAAACACAAACAATATAGTGCGGTCAATTTTTCCTTATTTTCAAATTCACGAAAAGAATAGCTTACAAGAATGAACGAAGATCTCAAAAATATTGCTAAAGAAACAGCTCAACACATCAAAGATGGGAAAGTAATCCTATACCCTACGGATACGATTTGGGGTTTAGGTTGTGATGCGACAAATGAAAAAGCCGTACAAAGGATTTATGAAATTAAAAAGAGAACGGATGAAAAAAAGATGCTTCTACTGATTGACACAGATGCAAAATTACCTGGTTTGGTAGACCAAGTCCCTGATATTGCTTATAACTTAATTGATGTAGCTGTTAATCCTCTTACAATCATTTATCCCAATGGAAAAAATGTAGCTCCTTCGCTTCTTAGTCCTGAAAAAACTATTGGAATTCGGATAACCAAAGAAGCCTTTTCTCATCTACTATGCCAAATGGCTAGAGTGCCTATTGTTTCTACTTCTGCTAATATTTCAGGCACTCCTTTCCCTAGCTGTTTTTCTGAAATTAGTGAAGAAATAAAAAATGCAGTAGATTATATTGTTCCTATTTATCAAAATCGAAAAGACAAGATGCAACCTAGCGAGATTATTGCTTTAGGAACATCGGGAGAAGTAAAAGTTATACGATAATGAAACGTACGACTGCAATACGATGCATTTATATTTTAGTAGATAGTATCAGTAGTATACTTGCAGTCTTTGCTTTCAACGTAGTTCGTTTTTTTCTTGAAATTCAAAGTCTTAATTCGGGCTGGACAGACTTATTTTCCTATCTTTTTTTCCCTAGAAACCTATTAGTCTCAAGTCTTATTTGCTTGTTTTGGCTTATTATTTTTGCTATTTCTGGTTATTACAATCGTCCCATTAACAAGAGTCGAATAAACGAATTAGCCCTTTCCCTCCTATCTATTTTCATCGGCTCAACACTCCTGTTCTTTGCCCTTATTCTTAATGATAAAGTAGCTCTTCCAAGTATTCATATTAGACTTTATATTCTTTCTTTTATTCTCTTTTTTACTTGTATTTATTTATCAAGACTAGTACTCACCTCTATTTTATTACGTCAAAGAGAAAAACAAGAATTTTGGCCTAAGGTACTACTAATAGGAACGCCAAAAGAAATAAAGAAATTAAATTCTCTCTCTCAGAAAATGCGTTTTCATTCAACAGCCGAAGTAATTTTTGAGAATGGGGAGAAAGAAGATCTTCGTATTCATGAGGAGATAAAGCACCTACTCGCTACTAAACAGGTATCCGATATCTACCTTTTTGCTCAAAGGCAACAAATGGACTATTTAGGGCAACTACTCTATCAACTTTACCCCTATCATTGTGGTTTACATATTGCTACAGACGATATTTTACTCTCCAACTCCATCCATTCAACCATATTAGATGGTATTCCTCTAATTGATATTAATCATACAAAGATGAGTGAATTTGAGAAGAATGTAAAGTATCTTTTTGATCGTGTTTTTTCTTTGCTCTTCTTATTTCTACTTTCCCCCCTATTTCTTATTTTAGCTTTACTTGTTCGCTTATCTTCTAAGGGTAAGATATTTTATGCTCAGGAACGAATTGGTAAAAGGGGAAAACCTTTTAAGATCTATAAGTTTCGCACGATGTATACCAATAGCGAAAAAGATGGACCGTCTTTAAGTTATGAAGGTGACCCTCGTATCACAGCTATCGGAAAACTGCTAAGAAAATATAGATTGGATGAGCTTCCCCAATTTTTCAATGTACTTAAAGGAGATATGAGTTTTGTAGGACCAAGGCCTGAAAGACAATACTACATCAACCAGATTATTGCTTCTGCCCCCTACTTCTATCTTCTTCACAATGTACGACCGGGGATAACTTCTTGGGGAATGGTTAAATACGGCTATGCTTCCACTTTAGAGGAAATGCTTGAACGAGTTAAATACGATTGGTTTTACTATACAAATATGTCTATAAAATTAGATATAACAATACTTTTACACACGATTACTATTTTAGTTAAAGGAACAGGAAAATAAAGCAAATGGAAACGAAAAAACCTTTCTCCAATCTATTTTTAAAATTTCTATTTTGGAGAGAAAATCATATTAAAGAACGATATTTTGTCCTTATTCTTAGTTTCGTTATTGGTATAACAACGGCTCTTGCAGCTACGCTTCTTAAGGAGTTTGTACATTATCTACATCATCATGTAACCAGTGCAGCTCGTGAACATAATTATCTCTATTTGATATTCCCTCCTGTTGGGATATTTATCACAGCGATGATAGTGCGATTTATTGTCAGAGATGACATTAGCCATGGGGTTACAAAAATCCTCATTGCCCTTTCTGAAAGAAAAAGCTACATCAAGTCACACAATACTTGGTCTTCAATCGTTTCTAGTGCCATAACCATTGGATTAGGGGGCTCTGTAGGAGCTGAGTCTCCCATCGTGCTAACTGGAGCTGCAATTGGTTCTAATATTGGACGCTTCTTTAAAATTGAACAACGCAATCTTATGCTTCTCGTTGGATGTGGAGCTGCTGGGGCTATTGCTGGGATTTTTAAAGCACCCATTACTGGACTTGTTTTTGTAGTTGAAGTGCTTCTGCTTGACCTTACCTTGACAAGTGTTATGCCCCTTCTGATGGCTTCTGTAACATCGGCAGCTTTAGCCTATATGCTTACGGATTCTAGAGCGATGTTTAGCTTCTTTCAAAACGAGCCCTTTGTATCAACCCGTATTCCTTATGTTATTTTGTTAGGTGTCTTTTGTGGATTTATTGCACTCTATTTTTCCAAAGTTATGTTTTTCCTTGAGACACGATTAAAGAAGCTGAGTAACTATGGAGTACGCTTCCTTATTTCTGCACTTATTTTAAGTTTACTCATTCTTGCTCTTCCTCCTTTATATGGGGAAGGTTATTCAACAATTAGTGCTTTACTTTCAGGGCAATATACTTCTATCCTAGAAGGTACAATTTTTTCTTCTTTGAGTAATTCCTATTGGTGGGTGGGTTTCTTCCTCCTACTTCTACTCCTCTTTAAAGTGTTTGCATCTGTGGCTACCAATTCTGGAGGAGGCTGTGGAGGACTTTTTGCTCCTACTTTATTTGTAGGGGGATTAAGTGGTTTTATTTTTTCTTATGCTTTGAACTACTTCCCTTTTATCAAAGAATATTTACCTCAAAAAAACTTTGTCCTTATGGGAATGGTGGGAATGATGGCTGCGGTAATGCATGCTCCTTTAACAGGGGTTTTCTTGATTGCCGAACTTACAGGAGGATACAATCTCTTTCTTCCCTTTATGCTTGTCTCTATTAGTGCTTATGTAACCATACGAATGTTTATGCCACACAGTATTTATTCTCTTCGTCTGGCTCAAGATGGAAAACTACTTACACACCAAAAAGATCAAGCCGTTTTAACGGTAATGAAATTAGATAGTGTGATTGAAACGGACTTCTGTCCTATTGCCCCTGAAAAGAACTTGGGAGACTTAGTGAAAGTGATTGAAGAAAGTAAACGCAATATTTATCCTGTTATTGATGAAGAACGAAACTTCTTTGGCATCGTCTTTATGAATAATATTCGCTCGATTATGTTTCAGAAAGAACTCTATGACAAGACGCTTGTTGAAGATATTATGACTTCTCCTCCTGCCATTATACGTTCACATTACTCTATGGAAAAAATTATGCAATTATTTGACTCTACAAACGCTTGGAATCTACCCGTTGTTGATGCTCAAGGACATTACTTAGGTTTTCTTTCTAAATCTAAGATATTTAACACCTATAGAGAAGTTCTTGTTGGACTTTCTCACGAAGACTAAATTTGCTTATGAATAAAAAAGACTTACGTATACTATTTTTAGGAACAACTTCCTTTGCTGTTGAACATCTAAAAATGTTACTTGAAGAAAATTTTAACGTCGTTGGCATCGTGACCAATCTAGATAAAGCCGCTGGAAGAGGACATAAAATACAAATGCCTCCTGTCAAAGAGTTTGCTTTAGATAAAGGAATTCCTATTTTTCAACCCGAAAAGCTCAAAGATCCTACTTTCTTAGAGGAAATTAAAAAACTACAAGTAAGTCTTGGAATTGTAATTGCCTTTCGTATGCTTCCTCGTGAGCTTTGGTCAATTCCCTTACTAGGAACTGTAAATATACACGGGTCTTTACTCCCTCGTTGGAGAGGTGCTGCTCCTATAAATCACGCAATTATAGCTGGAGACAAGGAAACGGGGGTTTCGCTTTTTCAACTTACTGAAAATCTTGATGAGGGACAAATATTAGGTCAAAAAGTGCTTCCTATTAAAGAAAAGGATAATTTTGAATCCCTTCATAATTCTCTTGCAAACAAAGGTGTTGAACTGCTTTTTGAATCTTTAGAACATTTGATAGAAAAAGGAGAATTTCCATTACGCTATGCTCAAGATAGCCAAACTAAAGAGCCTTATGCACATAAGCTAAACAAAGAAAATACTCGTATCAATTGGTCTCTACCTGCTATAGAAATTCACAACTTTATACGTGGCTTATCGCCTTATCCATCTGCTTGGACAAGTATTTTTAATAAGGATAAGCAAGAACTTGCTTCTTGTAAAATCTTTGAAACAGAAGTTGTGGAAGATAATTTTGATAGCAATATTCCTGTGGGGGAAATTATTCCAGCTCCTAAAGGCAAACTTTTTATTGCTACTGGCAAAAATATTCTCTCTATAAAAAGCTTACAAGTTGCAGGAAAAAAGCGTATGGACATTCGTTCTTTTTTAAATGGAAATAAAGACTTTAATCTCAATTATTTTCAATAAAAGAAATACAAAATCCTTTACATTTTCTTTTAGAAGATATTGTTTTAGAGAAAAAAAGTATTACCTTTGTCATCGGTAGTTAAAGGAAGCTTGGGTGAGTGGCTGAAACCAACAGTTTGCTAAACTGTCGTACGGGAAACCGTACCGGGGGTTCGAATCCCCCAGCTTCCGCAATATACTCTAGAAATAAAAAGGATAATCTAAAAAAGATTATCCTTTTTTATTGTAGAACTTATCTTAGAATTCTATTTTCACATTATTTGTAGGGAACAGAATAATAAAAAGGGACGATCTCTATTTTAGTTATTAATGAGATCATCCCTTTATTTTTTTAGAAAAGGAAAACTTTATCTAAATAAATATTTTCCTATACTACAATAAATACTTTATTGCCATCTTTTTACCATCAGCCTTTTCAACAACAACAATATAAACTGCTGAATTTAATTGACCAACAAAAACGCTTTCTCCAGCACCTTCTGTTACAAGTTGACCTTTTATATTATAGACATAAAGATGACGAGCTGAAGAATAGATTAATCTATCTCCTTCTTTTCTAAGCTCTACATCTCCAGGAGTAATATCTAAAACACCTTCAGGCCATGAAATTAAAATTTCTTTAGAAACTAATGTTAAGCCTGGTACTAAAAAATGAGTTGCCTTACATACATATACCCCAATATGACTTCCGTCTACTTTTTCAATTGTATAAGTTGGCTTAGTTGCTCCTTTTATTCTCTTTCCTCCAAGATACCATTGATATTTTGCAGAAATTTTTTGAGAATAAGGTTTTATATTTCCAACATTATTTACATCTTTTAGCGTTCCATCTAAAGTGATCTTTTCTCCTTCTTTACAAGTATAACTCTTTGCTTCGCCATAGGCATTTTGAGGACTATAAATAGCTGCATCTTTTGCTCGATCTGAGGCTAATCCGTCGGTAAAATTAGAAAAGTCTTCAAAAACAAAATCATTATATGAGAAATTAGCCCCTCCACTAAAAAATCCATAGAAAGGTTCTTTTTTCTGAATATCATAGACTTCTTTAACAATTGAACCGCTAAAGTGATTATGAGATACATTACAATGGCTTAAACTCTCAAAAGAACTTCTGTCAAATAGTTTTTCAATACTTCCTGAAAAATTATTATCAGAAATATCGATAGTTCTCAACTGTCTCAATTTCAACATAAGAGGAATAGGATTTCCTGACAATTTATTGTGTGACAAGAAAAGTGTTGTCATTTTATTTAATGCTTCCCACTCAGCGGGGACTTCTCCTTCTAGTTTGTTGTAAGAAAAGTCTAATAGAAAAAGTTTTTGAATTCCATTGCCTGAACCATCGGGAGCTAATTCTTTAGGAAGAGAACCTGTTAAGCCCATTTTTGCCATACGAATTCTTGTTAATTTTTTCAATTTAGGTAACCACGTAGGAATTGTACCACCAATACCTTCATTTCCTGAAAGTTCTAACATTTGTAAATTAGTCAAAGGACTTAAATCGGGCAAAGGTCCTACAATTTTATTATCTCCTATAGCAAATTGTTTTAGTTTTGTACACTCTGCAATTTCCTGAGGAATTACCCCTTCAAATTGACTTCCTGAAAGAGCTAAAACAGATAAACTGTTTTTTAATACGTTGATATCCTTTGGTATAGAACCTCCAACTTTTGTTCTTTGAATTTCTAGCTGACTAAGATTAGGACATCCTGCAAAAGATTTAGGTAAGGTTCCACTAAGATTTGGATTACCTGGACCTTTACCGCCAGTTCCTAAATATAGATATAGAAGCTTGGGTGCCTTTGAAAAATCAGGAATATCCCCTGATAAACCACCATTATCTTGAGCCGTAAATACCATTATTTGGGGTAAGGAAAACCATTCTGGAGATATAGAGCCTGTAAATTTATTATTTGAAAGAATTACCTGTTGTAATTTTGGAGCTTTAATCTCTTTTGGTAACTCACCGGTAAGTCCACAAGAATTAACTGATAAAACGGTTAATTCAGGCATATCTATTTTAGAAGGAAGAGTACCAGTAAGCGTATGTATTGTTTCCCTTTTACTATTAATTTCAACTTGACTATCTAATACAATCTTGGACAATTTCTGATGCGTAAACAAAGCATCAGGTACATTCCCCGTCAATTTATTTCCATAAAGCCAAAGTTCTTTTAACTCACTAAGTCCTGCTATAGAACTTGGGAACTGGCCTTTTAGGCCTGTATACGCAAGTTTTATAATAGTAACATGTCCATCCTTAATTGTTATTCCCTTCCATGTACTTGGACTTTGAGTAATATCCCAACGTTTTGAGCTTTTCCAATTTGCCCCATCAAGCTGATTATAAATATCTAAAAGAATCTTTTTTTCACTTTCTGGGATTTCTGTTGTACTTGTTTCTCCAGCCTTAAGATTTTCCTTTACATTACTAGGAACTTGAGCTTGTCCTTCCATTGATAAGGAAAGCAGAGTTACTGTAAAAAAGCAAATTAAACTAAATAACGGTTTTTTCATAAAATTTTATTTTTTAATACTATTTTCTTTAAATAAATTCATTAAAACAAATATAAATAAAAATATATACAAAAAAAAAAAAAAATGTGAAAAACCTTTACATTAGTTCACAAAAAAACAGTAAATGCAACGAATTTCAAAGTTTACATAAAAAAATAAAGACAAGTAATTCACTCTCATTCAAAAAAAACTTAAAATCTTCAGGGACATTATATCTCTTAATTAAGATAAATAAGCAAACTATTTATACTATTATACTTAAACTAGATTCCTCTTTTTTTATTTTTATTGCGAATTTTTTTCTAAAAAAGCATATCTTTGCCTTGTAGTAAAAGCTTTTTATGAATTAATTAGCTTTTTCACCCTAATACTTTCAAGGGGCTGACTGGCTTTGACAGCGTGATGAAGGGGTAGGTAAGCATGTAGTGAGTTGTTGTTTTCTCACTTAAATATCAAACTTCAAATTTTTTAGTTGGCGAAAATAATTACGCTCTCGCTGCCTAACCGAAGAACAGTAAGTTAGCTGCTTAATCTGAGCCAGGAGGCTTAGACGAGACGTTACCCGAGGCTCTTATTCCGAAGTAACTCGATTAAAGGTGACGCACGTGTATCGGAGTCCGTGATTATTGTGTATTTAGGATAATTAAACGGCTTTTTACTGAGTACTAAGGATATTCTACACTAGCTTTGAGCGAGGAATATCTCGAAAATAAAAACAAAGATAAACATGTAGAAAGCATATTCATTCCATGTTTGGACGAGGGTTCAATTCCCTCCAGCTCCACAGTTTGTAATTTTACGTTTAAGAAGAGACTTTTAAAGAAACTTTAAAAGTCTTTTTTTTAGCTCTAAATAATACTATTCTTTTTATCCTTAATTACTAGAGATAATAAATTTTCATCCTTTCTTAATGCCATAGCTCGCCAATGCTCTTCTCGACCTTTGCTCTCAATAAATCTCGCCCAAAAGTAACGTCGCATTCTTGCTGTGATAGGGATTGTGCCTCCTTCATTATGTATATTGGCATAGGGTAAGCCACAATACACTAAGACTTGAGAACCTTGAGCTGTATGCAAGGTGTTATTGAGTAGAGCTGAACTTTGGATAAGCAGATTATCACTCAAGCGAGAGGGACGCCAAGCTTTTCCATCCCAAGACTTGTTCTTAAAGGCATCTTGTGTCTCTCGGCTCATGATTCTTCGTAGCTTTCTCGCTAGCTTCTCCTCTAGTGCTGATTTACTTATTTCTTCTGGCATACTTGCTTGTTATTGGTTTTGTAGTATATTTGCTGTATAGAAAAGAACTCTTGATGTCGGTCACACCTAGGGCCCGTGAGGCAGGTAAGTGCTTTCAGGAGTTCTTTTTTATTTTATATCAGGTTCTCCCTCTATTAAATCCTTAGGTTTTTTCTTTTCTATTGTATAGACTACTTCATTGTTATTATATTTTCTGTGGATCTTTGCATTTAGGTAATAGTTCTTTTTTTCTATTTTCATTCTATAGTAGGTGAAACATTCTGCTTCAAGATGCTTTCTCTCAATTTTTCCTTTTTTAGCTCTGAACGAACTTTTGCCCATCCTACATATTCTATCTCTAGCTTTTCTTTTGGATTATAGTTAATCAACCATTTCTGAATGTTGATATCTTCTTTTGCATGCTCTTGAATATCCTTGAGAGATCTAGGGAGCATAATCATAGAATCTGTTACAATATCTTTTTTATTTGCAACCTCAATTCCATTGAAAGGATCAATTTGTTTCTTTGTTTGCCTTATTGTGTCCTTTGCCTTTTCTTGAGTCTCTTTTAGCTGTTTCTCCTCATTGTCGCCCTTTTGTAGATTCTTGAGTATCTCGCACTCCTCATTCTGCTTGAGATTAGAAGCGAGTTTCCCTATGCTACAATGTCCGTAGCCACGCTTACCATAATAGGGGTGCTTCTTGGGGAATATCGTTTGCTCTTTCCCTGGGTTAAATCTAAAATGC
>PDWI01006609.1_pt1 | contig 14483 bp, 10 predicted proteins | sample 1430891 | NCBI WGS metagenome assembly PDWI01 (sample SAMN01162508, study PRJNA174530) | Oral metagenome, whole genome shotgun sequencing project. | biome: Marine environment; feature: Marine mammal; material: Swab sample of the gingival sulcus; isolation source: swab sample of gingival sulcus...
AAAATATGTTTAAACTTATTGTTACAGTAAATTTAAAACGCCCAGATTTTAGAGTTTTTGGAAGTTATTTTTTTGGAGATGACTTCTATAATTATGACAGTGAAGGAGATGCTTTCCCTGTAACAAGTAAAGATTGGACAGAGTTATATATGTGTTCTCGACAAAATAATAATTTATTTTTTGAGATTATTAAAATAAAAGACAAACCATTGCTTTTTGAAATTGAATCTTGTAATGAAGAAAATGTTTATAGAGTAGCATATTTTTTAGCTAGAGAAACTAATGGCTTTGTCAAAAAAGAAAATGGTGATGATATTATATTAGAAAGCATGTTTAATAAAATGGGTGATTTTAATTTACAAGAAAGATTAAAAATAGCAGATAGTAGTATATGGAGAAAAGCTAGCGAAGAGAATCCATATCCAAATTTAGAATTAAAATAAAACAACTACCGATAACATGGTGTAAAAAGCAATGCTGTGCAATTTTTTTCTAATGGAAAAATTGCACACTTTGCCTGACGGCAAAGAAAGCACAGCTTTTACACCTGGTTCGTTACGGCTTTCTACAAAAATCTAAAGCCGCCAAGAATGAATTTTGAGTTTTTTTAGATTCATTACATTCTCTCACTGCTAATGTAAACCCTTTATGTATTTTTTTAACATACTCTAAAAACTTTTCATGAGCTAATAACCGCTCTTTATTAGACAAGTTTTGCAAATCAAATAAATCATTTTCATTTCCTAAATATTCCGCCATTGAATTTGCCAAATGTGCCATCAAAAAAAATATAAAACAAAAACACCACAAGTCAACAACACTTGCCCAAAAATGCAAAAATAGTACAAGTAAATGGTATGAAAAAATTATTACTCCAAACGCTTAAATCAAAACTGCTTGGAGCTGGAGCCTTGCTCGCAGCATCAGCCTTGGTAAGCAAATTGTTTGGACTCTGGCGAGACCGAGTATTTTTAGAGTTTTTTCAAGCAGACGGACAAAGCGATTTAATTTTTGCCGCCTTTCGAATACCAGACTTTTTCTACTTCATCCTTATTGCCGGAACCGTCTCGGCAGTGGTAATTCCACGTGTACACCAAGCCAAAACTAAAACCGACCAGTACCTTTTTTTGAATAGTTTTTTATTGTTTTTAGGCGTAATATTTGGCCTCTTTTGTTTGTTTGGCGCCCTCTTCCCACAATATTTAACGCCCTTATTTGCGGGCGGATTTGAACCCCAACAACAAGCCGTCATATCACATCTATCTCGTTACTTGTTTGGATCGGTTTTTTTGCTGTCGTTCTCTTCTATTCTTATCGCCTTTCATCAAGCCCACGAACGATTTTTAACCAGTGCCCTCAACCCTGTTTTATACATGGCCAGTGTGGCGCTTGGAACCAAATTATTGGCTCCCCAAATGGGTTTAAACGCTATTGGAGTAGCCGCCGTAACGGGAGCCGCGCTACACTTAGGAAGCAGTATTGTTTACACAAAATGGTCTTCAGCGCCCACTATAAACTGGAAAAAACCCGTTTATTTATGGAAAAACCTCCTCAGCGACTTTGGCTACCGCCTAATTAACGGTGGGGCGTTTCAAGTAAACCAATCAGCCGATGTGTTTATTGCCTCGTTCTTGATAGCCGGCTCATTATCATCTTTTTCTATCGGAAGCGCGTTGGGACACATTTTGTTATCAATTGTGGGGTTTTCGATTGGAACGATTTTTTTTCCAAAACTAAGCCAAACCATTCACCAACCTCAAAAACAAAAACGAATCGTACTACAAGGAGTCAGCCTTGCTTTGCTCCTAACCGTTCCCTTTTCGCTCATCTGTGCTGGTTTTGCGCCCCAAATCGTAGAACTGCTCTATAACCCGCAACCACATATTCTAAACATGACCAGCATGGTTTTCTTTTGGACGGTTTTATCTTTGCCTATGGCGTGCTTAAACCCATTGTTATCAAAAACTTTTTTTGCTAACAACCAAAACCATGTGCCAACCATAACCACGGTTACTTCGTTACTACTAGCCACTTCTACCGCCGCCGTATTAGCCCTCCAAGTTTTTACGGGCGAACAAGCCGTGCTCGGACTGGCCTTTGGAAACTTTATTGCCAACACCCTCAACGCCTGCCTGTTAGGATTTTTATTATGGCGGTACTATCAAAAAACGAATAATAAAACATAAATATTTGTTTCTGAAAAGGAAATTTCATTGAAAAAACCTTAATTCTGTGATAAAATGACCAGAATTTTTTAAAAATAAAAACAAAAAATGAAATTAGAATTCTCTGGTGCCGCCCGTAATGTAACTGGATCAAAACATTTGATGCATATTAACGGAAAAAAAATATTGCTCGATTGCGGATTGTTCCAAGGACGACGGAAAGCGGCCGAACGAGCCAATAAAATCTTTCCGTTTGATGCGAAAGAGATTGATGCCGTGGTACTTAGCCACGCCCACATTGACCATTCCGGAGCGTTACCAATTTTGATTAAAGAAGGATTTGAAGGACCAATTTTCTGTACTCATGCCACCCGAGATTTGTGTTCGATTATGTTGCCTGATTCAGCGCATATTCAAGAATACGATGCTGAATGGCTGGTTAAAAGCGGAAAACAACCCGATGCCACGCCGCTATACACCATGGAAGACGCTGAACGAACTTTACGGAACTTCCGAAGTGTGAGCTACGGACAAAAGTTCCGAGTGGCACCAGGAGTGTATGTAACGTTTCAAGATGCAGGACACGTGCTCGGAAGTGCCGTGGAAGAATGGGAAATTGACGACCAAGACACCGGACAAAAAATTCGATTTGGATTTACGGGTGATTTAGGACGAAAAAAATTACCAATTCTAAAGGACCCCGTACAACTAGAAAACTTAGATGTATTAATTTCAGAATCGACCTACGGAAACCGTTTCCACGACGAAATTACTGATATTGAAGAAAAATTAGTGGCTGAAATTTTGGCCTGTTTCGAACGAAAAGGGAAAATTTACATTCCAGCCTTTGCGGTTGAACGAACCCAAGAAATTTTGTACATTTTGCGAATGTTAACCAAAGCCGGGAAAATTCCTGAAGTACCAATTTTTGTTGATTCTCCGTTAGCAACCAAAGCCACGGATGTGTTCCACATTCACCCTGAATGTTTCGATCAACAATTGTTGGACTTGGTAGACGCCGGCGAAGACCCATTCTTAGACGAAGCCCACGGATTACGATTCACGAAAAGTGTGGAAGAATCAAAAGATTTAAATGAGGTTCCAAGCCCTGCCATTATTATTTCGGCGAGTGGGATGTGTGAAGCCGGACGAATTCGACACCATTTAGCCAACAATATTAATGACGAACGAAACTTGATTTTGATTATTGGATATATGGCTGAAAACACGTTGGGACGAAAAATTATTGAAGGTGAAAACCCCGTTAATATTTTTGGAGAACCACACACCGTACGAGCGCATGTAAAAATCTTTAATGCGTTTTCTGGTCATGCCGACCAAAAAGGATTGTTGCGATTTGCCAATGGGACCGGAAAAACCAATAAACAAATTTTCTTAGTGCACGGAGAAGACAAATCTATGACCGTGCTGCGACAAGAAATGTACCTACAAGAAAACTTAAAAGAAACGCATATTGATATTCCGTGTCCAGGAGAAATCTTTGAACTCCGAGCAGATAAATCGTGGAAAAAACTCCCCTACAAGAATGAAAAATCTGTAAGTCTATTCCCTGATCGGAACGAACCGATTTAAGCACAAACAAGAAAATTACTTTTGAATAAAGAACAAAAAGAGAAGATTTAAAATCTTCTCTTTTTTACTGGCTCACTCAATCACTCGTAGACTTGCTAACTATTTTCTAATTATTCGCTTCTAACGCCGCTAATAAATCATCCATTTGCGTTTCAATGTTTGGAAACGCAAACGATTCTCCGGTAATTTTTTCGTACAACTCAATGTATTTTTGACTGGCCATTAATTTCACTTCATCGGTCAAAAAATCAGACGGATTTTGCGTTTCGTCATTTACATCGTACCCAGCCTCTACCACCATTCGGCGGACAAACTCTTTATCCAGCATTTCTGGTTCTTCATCAGCATTCATTCGCGCTTCATACGAATCGGCCACCCAATATCGAGAACTATCTGGCGTATGAATCTCATCAATAACAATCAAATTCCCGTCTGCATCGATTCCCATTTCGTATTTTGTATCCACCAAAATCAATCCTTTTTTTGCCGCTTCGGCTTGCCCAATCGCAAACATCTTTAAGGCATATTCTTCTACTTTTTCATACACTTCAGGAGCCACTAATCCTTGCGCTAAAATCTCGGCTTTCGAGATTGGTTCATCGTGTTCACCGCTCCCCGCTTTAGGTTTGGTAGTAGGCGTAATAATTGGCTGTGCAAACTTTTCGTTTTTCTTCATGCCAGCTGGCATTTCCAACCCACAAATTTTTCGGTCTAAGTTGTTGTACGCATACCAAGACGACGTTTTTGTCGTTCCAGTCAAGTATCCTCGCACGATGATTTCCACGGGAAGCACTGTTACATTTTTCACAATTGATACGTTTCCGTGCGGCACTGATAACAAGTGATGAGGCACGATTCCATCGATTTTGTTAAACCACCACGCCGCAATTTTGTTCAAGACTTGCCCTTTGAATGGCACCGTTCCAAGCACAAAATCAAACGCCGAAATTCGGTCGGTTACCACCAACGCTCGTTTATTATTTGATAACGAAAACGATTCTCGCACCTTTCCGTTTATTTTTGGTGCTCCGTCCCAGTTAATAGTATCAATAGTGTGTGCCAAAGCCGTTGGTTGAATATTTTTCATTCTTTATTCGTTTAATAATTTTTTTACTTCTGTTTCAAAACTCTCCAAATCTTCAAAATCTCGATACACCGACGCAAACCGAATAAACGCTACTCGATCTAATTCTTTCAGCATGGTAAGAACTTCTTTCCCAATTTTTTGGGTCGAAACCGTCTGTTCCCGTCCCCATTTTTCTTCCAGTTCATTCAGATTTTCTTTAATTTTCCCTGTATCAATCGGACGTTTAACACACGACAACAAAATCCCTTTTTCTAGTTTATCTCGGTCGTACGGTTCCGTACTTCCGTTTCGTTTTTTCACAAAAAAATTGGTACTTTGCAACCGCTCAAACGTAGTAAACCGAAACTTACAACTTTCACATTCTCGTCGCCGTCGAATAGAATTATTCGCGTTTGACATCCGCGAATCAACCACCTTTGAACTCCCAAAACTACAACTTGGACACCGCATTGAATTACATTTTTAATGGCATAATCAAATGCACAAATCCAGATTCTTTGGTCGTTTTAATTACCGCTGGCGTCATTTTACTATCTAACTCTAATTGAATTTCGGCTTCTGATGACAAAGCACTCAACACATCCAACACATAATCACTGTTTAGGGCAATTTGGTTGGTAGCCCCCGTAATTGAAACCGGAATCGTAGTTTTTTCTTCCCCAATTTCCGTTGAATCAGTAAAAATTTCTAATTGCCCATCAGACAATAATTGCAATTTCATATGTTGGTTATTTTGTTTGGCAAAAATCGATACTCGACGCACCGCCATTTCTAAGGCATTGCGGTCAATTTTGGCCGTAGTTTGTGCTTTGGCCGGGATAATTCGTTTATAATCTGGGAATTGTCCGTCAATCAATCGAGACATCAACGACGTAACCCCTACGGTAATCATGATTTGATTTTCGGCAATCGTCAAAGACACCGATTCTTCTTTTCCAGACAAACGATCGGCTTCTAACACCGCTCGCACTGGAATCACACAAGAAGCGGGTTCTACTTCTTGTTCTAATTCAATCACTTTTTCTGACAAACGATACGTGTCGGTAGCCGCCATTCGTAACTCTTTTTTGTTGGTGGCCAAAAACACCCCAGATAAAATTGGTCGAGAAGAATTTTCTTGTGCCGCAAACGCCACTTTGTGGATTCCATCACGGAACTTATCCGTATCAATTGACATTTTAATTCCCACATCCACCGATTTAATTTCTGGGAATTCTTCTGCCGCAATTCCTTTAATTTTGGTTTTCGAAGTATTTGATTTTACTTGTAACGTAGATCCATCAGTTACCGCTAACTCTAATTCCGCTTCTTTTGGTAATAATGAAACGTATGAAGTCAAAATTTTGGCGGGAACCGTCAAGGCTCCTTCATTTTGCACATTCGCTTCTACCGAAGTCATAATAGAAAGTTCCAAATTCGTAGCCGAGAAGTGAACTTTTCGTCCAGCCGCCCGAATCAAAACATTCCCCAACACGGGTAAAGTATTAGAAGTAGAAACAGCCCGAGAAACAATCTTGAGCCCTTCTAAAATATCGCTTTGTTGTATACTAAATTTCATCACATACTATTGTACAAAATTATACAAGACATTGGCAAACTTTTTTATTACAGAAACAAGATTTCAAAAATTTGACAAAAATCATGAAAACACTAGATTCTTTGAGAACTTTTGTAATCGGGCACCGAGCGATGTGTAATAGTCATCCGCCTAGCATTATAATGAAGTTGTATATTACACCATGATTGCAATTGCAAAAATCGGAGGACATCAAGCACTCGTAGAAGCGGGGGAAATCATTGAAGTTGATTTGTTAAAAAACACAAAAGAAGGCGACAAAGTACAATTTGAAACCTTATTAATCAGTGAAGCAGACGGAAAAAACTTCGAAATTGGAACGCCAATTATTGAAGGGAAAACCGTTGAAGCTAAAGTACTCGAACACGGACGAGGGAAAAAAGTACGGGTATTCAAAATGAAACCACGAAAACGATACCGAAAAACACAAGGACACCGACAAGATTACACTTTAATCGAAATTATTTCTATTGGCGGAACAAAAGCTACCAAAAAAGCAGCCCCTAAAAAAACCAGTGCCAAAAAAGAAGATGATTTGACAAAGATTGAAGGAATTGGACCAAAAATCGCTGAAACTTTAGCTAACGCTGGAGTAGAAACTTTTGCAAAATTAGCAAAAACCGACGCAGGGAAAATTGCGGAAATTATTGCAGACGTACGAGGAAATCATACCCCAGATACTTGGCCAAAACAAGCTGAAATGGCAGCCGCTGGAAAATGGGACGAATTAAAAGCTTGGCAAGAAGAATTGAACGGAGGAAAATAATTTAAGAAAAAAGAACTCAAGAAAGAAACACTTCACTTTGAAGTGTTTTTTTTAAAAAACATTTTCGACGCTTGATTTTTTACCGGATTTATGATACAATGCCAAGATACATTACAAAAAAACTATGAAATTTGTAGTCAACAGTTTCGGAGAAAATACGAATTTAGCAAGAAATAGATTCATATTTCAAAACACCGAGGTCTTAAAACAGACCGAAGTCTCTGATAAGTCTCCTGTCATAGATGAATCAAAAAATGCCCTTACTTCGCTCAAAAACACCGTAGCGGAAATGTTTAACTGTAACAAGAAAAAAACTGAATACAAATTCAAAGGAGAACGACCGTGGCTCAAAGAATTACGAGATTTAAAAATAAACGACACTAAATCGTTCCAAGAAATACAAACAGGATTAGATAAAGTTGAATTAAACACTCAAAAAGTCTTGGGGAAATATGGTCAAGAAATTTTGGAAAGTCTAAACGAAGCCCAACAAGCCGAACAAGAACTAGCCGAAACGAATGAAGGGTTTGAAACGGCTCATGACGGACCACTGGAGAACGCCACCCGAGAAGAAAAAAGAACTACTCGAAAAACAAGACGACAAGCCCGAAGAAATTTCAAAGAGAAACAACGGTCCTTAAAAAAATCGATAAAAGAATTCCAAAAACCATTCCAAGAATCTTTCGAAGAATTTCAAAAATTCCATAACAAAAATTTGGAAATTCAAAACTTTGTCAACAAACAATACGAAGTTCGAAAAGAGTTATTAGAAGCTCGGATAAAAGGACAAGAACTCGCTCAGTCACTTAATAACCCTAAACTAATTGCCAAACGGGATAAAGCCGTATCAGAAGCGGTTGAATTATTTGAAAAAGCCGAAATTTCAAAACGAAATGCCAACAAATTGGTTCGTGCTTCTGGACGAATATTACAAGAATACCAAACCATCGCCGAAGCGGTAGATTTCAAAATGTCGGCGTTCCGATTCAAAAACAACACCAAGAATCCAGAATATGATCGATATAAAACTGTTTTAGAAGCATCAAAAATGGTTTCTACCGATGAAAACGAACGAAAAAATAACAAAGAACAGGCTGATAAATACAAAGAACAAAAAAACTTCTCGGCGTTGCAAGTAGCATATGAAGAAGCCCAAGCTGAATTAAAAGAAGCCCAAGAAGCGGCCTTCCCAAATCGACCAAAAGCAAAAGAACGATTGGAAAAAGCCAAAAAACAATTACAGGCAACCGAACAAAAACTAAAAGACGCCTTTGATACATTTTCGGAACAATCTATCAGAAAACAACTCAAATTAGACCAAACAGTTGACACACAGAAAACCGCTTTGGAAAACAGCGGAGCCGAATTTAAAACCAAGCTAGAAGAAGTAATTGGGGCCCTCCAAGACCAAATTAATGCTAGCCAAAATGAAGGCGTGGTAACGGACTCAGTCGCTCAAGAAGCCCTCGCTAAAGCCGAAAACTTAAAAACACAACTATCAAATGTTGAAGATTTAAAACAATTAAAAAACCTCGATGAAACAGTAACCGCAATCGTGGGCGCCTTAAATGGAAGCAAAAAGATAATTAATGTCTCTACATTAAAAAAGAATATAAACGCTTATCAAACAGCTCTAGATGATGCCAAAACACATCGAGAAGAAGTACTTAAAGAAGCCCAAGAATACGGTGAACTCGGTATTGAGGGAATTACCGATAATCCATTTGAAAACACGAAAGTAAAAACTAAAATAACCGAAGAACAAAAGCAAAAAGAAGAAGAAGAAGAAGAGGAAAGAGCCAAAGAAGCGAAAGAAAAACATGAAAAAAGTATTTCTACCTTAATACAAGAAGTAGAAAAAGCGTTAGAATCTAAAGCTTCAAAAGAAGAAATTGACGCCTTATTCAAAGCAAACAAGTATTTTGTAGAACAAATAAGGCAAGGATTTGAAGAAATACTCGCCACCAAAAAAGACGAAGAAAATATTTCTATTACCGTAGAAGAAATTGTTAATCAATCGTTTACAGATGTTGATATTACTATTAAAACCAAACTTTTAAACATTATGGAAGAGAGTGGATACAAAACTCGCCTCCAAAATAACATCAACGAACATCTACCAAAGAACAACGATGATCCAAATACCGACCCAGAAAATCCAGAAGACCCAGACACTCCTGAGGAGAACGAATCAAGTCTGTATTTAGACGCCGCCAAAGACACCCCCGAATTTAAATGGGTGATGAAACAGTTAGTAGAAAAAGAAATTAATTTGGATACCAATGATTGGAATGATATTCGAAATATTTCAAAAAACGACCTAAAACAATTCCGAACCAATAAATTCAATCAAGCCCATCTAATATTGCTGGCAAAACTTGGGTTTAACGATAAAAATGATGTTAAAAACTGGCTTAACAGCACCAAAGGACAAAACTTCCTAAAATCAAAATACGAAAACCTCTCTGACTACTTTATGCACCAAGTAGAGATTGCTAAAAACGGAAAAGGAGAATTTAATGAAAAAGCTAAAAAATTGTTATTAAATAATGGAGAAAATTTATTGAGTGAAACCCAAGTAAATAAATTACCAGGAGCAACATTCATAAAAAAACTCTACAACTTAAATAAAGCTGGTGTGTTAGAAAAAGGGCTATTTAATTTAAACACAATTGAAGATGCAAAAATTAACCCTCTTTTCATTTCACTTTTAAAACTTCCACACGCGGGCGGAATGACCATTGAAGAAATAAGAACAATTAAAACCGCCTTAGATAAAAATCTAATTGAAACTATTGGAAACACAACTGGTACAAAGTTTGAGGTAACCGAAGGGCATTCTCGTATTAAACAAAAACAATACAATACTATTTCGGAACTCGCTAAAGATTTACACGATTTAAACACGAATGAAACTTTGTACTTTAAGGAAACCAGCGATGCCTACAATAAATTGTACGCTCAAAAAGATGACCCTGTATTTAAAACTATTTTTGATAAACTCGTATTAAATAAACACAAAACTGCTTACGAACGAAAGGGATTGGGTATTTCACTTAAAGATTGGAATAACATCAAAGATATCACCAAAGACGGATTCAAATCATTCTTGAAAGCAGATGAGTCGATGATTAATGAAGAAAAATGGGAAATGTTTAAACACATTGGATTTAGCCAGTCAGAATTACGAATATTTTTACGCGACACAGATTTAGGAAAACGATTTATGAATTCTAAATCTAAAACTCTGGCCGACTTTTTTGTCGCTGAATACGAAGAGACTGAAAAATGCACCGCAGCCTCTTGGAAAACCAACGAATACCAAAAAGAATCATACGATTTCTTGTATCGAGGAGCCAGCAACTTATCACACGAGGAAATCGTCCGACTCCCAGTACCAGACGGAAAACCAGATACCCCAATTTGGAAAGTAAAACTTTTGGAAGACAACGGAATGATTGATTCTGATGGACAAATAATGGAAGATTTCCGCTCGCTACTCGCGCTAGATAAACAATTCTGGAACGGACAAACAATAAATCAGGATTTTATTTCAGATTATCTATCTGCCAGACAAGCTGATGCCTTTGACCAAGCTGATGACACGTTCCATGAATCAACGTATGTTTCTGCAAGATCAGCGGCCATTCCATTTGCTATCTACGATGGAATACGACAACTATATAACGAATTTTCAGGAAAACCAACATTTGAAGTAGATGGAACGGGATATTTTGAAGATGAACATTTCCATAATATCGGAGAATTCCACAAGTGGTTAAAAAATAAAAAGAATTACCGATAATTTGTTGTAGTCCAAACCACAACTCTTACTTGAAGCAAAAATCTTTCTTAGTATCATAAGAAAGATTTTTAAAAACCATCCCTATTATGAAAGAAAAACTTGTTATTATTGGTTCTGGACCAGCCGGATTAACCGCGGCTATTTATGCCGCACGAGCCGATTTAAACCCACTCGTACTAGAAGGAAGCAATCCAGGAGGACAACTTATGGGAACCAGCGATGTTGAAAATTTCCCAGGGTTTCCAGACGGAATTATGGGACCAGAATTAATGGCCAATATGCGTACACAAGCCCAAAACTTTGGCGCTCGAACCGCCAATAAAATGGTTAAAAGCGTTGATTTTTCTGACGAAAAAAACTTAAAACTTCATATTTCAGACACCGAAACCATCGAAACCGAATCGGTGATTATTGCCACTGGAGCCTCGGCTCGTTGGCTTGATTTTGGTGGCGACAAAGACAAACAAGACGAATTAGAAAAAAAGTTTTGGGGACGAGGGTACACCGCTTGTGCCACGTGTGACGGAGCCTTCTTTCGAAACAAGACCGTGTGTGTAGTAGGAGGCGGAGACACCGCTTGCGAAGAAGCAATGTTTTTGACGAAGTTTGCCAGCAAAGTGTATTTGATTCACCGACGAAACGAACTTCGAGCCAGCAAACCAATGCAAGAACGAGTGTTTGCCAACGAAAAAATTGAAATGGTGTGGAACAAAAATGTAACCGATATTAACGGAGACATGTTGATTGAAAGTGTAGAGTTAACCGATAGCGATAGCGGAGAAAAATCGACTTTAGAATTAAACGGAATTTTTGTTGCGATTGGACATAACCCAAACACCAAATTCTTAGACGAATCTATCGAATTAACCGACGCCAAATACATTAAAGTTACCAACAAAACACGAACCAACATTCCAAGCGTGTTTGTGGCCGGAGATGTAAGCGACCACCACTACCAACAAGCCATTACTGCGGCAGGAGCTGGTTGCATGGCCGCCATGGACGCCGAACAATATTTGAATTAAAAAAATTCATAGAAACCATCTCTTTAAAACTTTCCCGCGAACTAGGGAAAGTTTTTTATATTTCAAACCTTGCCAACCACCGCAAACCATTTACCATAATTTTGTATGAATAAAAATGTCTGGACTCCAGCTCCTACCATAAATTCCGACCAAGAATTGTGGGATATTTTGTCGCACAACAGACCACGAATAACAAATGCCAATAATCCCCCACAATTTACAGGCGAGTGGTGGAATCTGTTTACCAATCCGTTTGAGTTAGACGGCATGCAAACCGCTTGTGAGCGGATTTTTACCGCTATTAAAAACCAAGAACGCATTATTGTGTTTGGCGATTTTGATTCCGACGGTATTACCTCGACCGTTATTTTAACCAAAGCCATTGCCGAATTAGGCGGACTGGTTTCGTACCGTATTCCTGACCGCACTAATGATAACCACGGACTCAAAAACTATTTATTTGATGAAATTGCTAGCAAACAAGTTTCGCTCGTAATTACCTGCGATTGTGGAATCAATGATAATAACGAAGTGGCTTACGCACAATCAGTTGGCATTGACACTATCGTAACCGACCACCACACCCCAAAAAAAGAATCGTTTCCAAAAGCAGCCGTAGCCGTTATCAACCCTAAACTGAATCCCGATTATTCCGAACAAGAATTTTCCGGATCCGCGGTAGCCTTAAAACTAGTACAAGCCCTCGCCGAAACAAAATATTCAACCAAACGTGAAGCCGCTGAATTTTGGAAAAAATTTATTGAAATTTCCGCCATTGGAGTAGTCGCGGATTGTGTCGAACTGGTGGGCGAAAACCGCCTTATTACGCAACTCGGATTACAAAATATGAACCAATCAGAATGGAGCGGACTAAAGGCCCTATTAGACACCCAAACCAACGCTGGTGAAATGAACGAAGAAACCATTGGTTTTTTTATCGCCCCACACCTTAATGCCGCATCTCGAATTGGTGACCGACTTATCGCCGCACAATTATTTTTGGGCAATCCCAATAATACACAAAACATTATTCGGCACTTGCAAGAACTAAACCAAGCACGAAAAGAACTCACCCAAAACGGTTTGCAAGAATCACGCCTACAAATAGATAAAAGTCAGAAATGCCAAATTTTGTACGCCGATCATTGGTTACCTGGAATTTTAGGACTTATTGCCTCACGTATATCAGAACAAACGGGAACGCCAACCATTGCTTGTACCAAAAAATCAGACGGAAGTATTGGCGCATCGTGCCGATCAGTACCAGGCGTATCCATTATCAAAGCCCTGCACGAACCAACCGTCGTTCAATATCTAACATTTTATGGTGGACACAGCGGGGCTGCAGGATTTGTATGCGAAGAATCAAACTTTGAAGCTCTTAAAACCGCCTTGCAAAACTATTTTAATCAATGCGAGTTCCCACCCAAAACCCACCAAGTCGAAGCGTGGCTTCCGTATGAATTGATAACCGAAACACTTATAACCAAAATAAAAACGCTCGCTCCGTTTGGCGAAGGAAACCCAAACCCAATTTTAGGCGTTAAAAATGTATTTATTACCGAACAAAAAAGCCTCGGACAGAGCAATGAACACTTCCAATTGAACGGACTCGTAAACGGAACCCCCATTAGATTCGTGTCATTTTTTACCCCACCCCACTTAAAAAACATCAAATTAAACACCAAATACGATATTCTATTTTATGCTGATACCCAGTATTGGCAAGGACAACCACAAATAAAATTACAGTTAGTTGATGCCAAATCCAGCAATTAAATACTTAAAAGAAATTTACAAACTCGGATCAATCGGAATAAAACTAAAAGCATTTATATACGGTTGTCCATTTAGAGCTATTCCATTCCAATATTCATAAGATGGGCTATCCTTACAAGCCCCCTTATAATAATCCTTATACCACGAACGAAGTGATTTCCCCCAAGTGTATCCTGACCCTCTTCGAGGATTCAGTGCTGGGTTTAATAACACATTCACTGATTCAGACGTTCCATTCGCCAATATCATTTCTCCAAATGGAGCCTCCAAATTAGTGTTTAACATCCCTGACCGCAATGAAACCACCGCAAAATCCGTTTTTTTTCCGTAAGGAAATGATTTCTCATGTAATTCCCACGGGATCATAATAAAATAACAGGCCTCATCAGGACTTGGTAATTTAAAACCAGCCTCTTTTATAATTCGCACCACTTCAACCGCATCATTTCGTAGTTGCCCATCTTCATTTTTTATAAGATGTGAATAATCCGATTTATTTCGACTCACTCTATCCGCCTGCAAAATTTTAGAAATCTGAGCTAAATCAGAAGTTATTTTAGCATCTTTCGCTTTATTCATATACGAACGATACTGAGCAATTCCCATTCCAGACAAAATCCCAATTATCACAATTACCACCAATAACTCTATGAGAGTAAACCCTTTAACTAATCCGCGAGCAAATTG
>PDWI01009258.1_pt1 | contig 14480 bp, 14 predicted proteins | sample 1430891 | NCBI WGS metagenome assembly PDWI01 (sample SAMN01162508, study PRJNA174530) | Oral metagenome, whole genome shotgun sequencing project. | biome: Marine environment; feature: Marine mammal; material: Swab sample of the gingival sulcus; isolation source: swab sample of gingival sulcus...
TACTTGCATGGCTTGTTGTTCTGATTGGCTTTGATTTTGTACTTGTTCGGATGTGGCTGTTGTCATAAATTATCCTTAAAATCTCTTAGACCTTAATAACCTAGGACTTACGCAAAATTTAGACAACTCATTGATTTTATTACCCTCCCCTACGCAGGCAGAGCCTTTGTCTTGCGAGCGGACGAAACAGTGTTTCGTTTTATCCGCTCTCCCCTCCCCCTTAGGGGGAGGGCTAGGAAGGGGGTCTATGAATTGAGTAAGTCCTATATTAACATTAATAGCCTAATAAACTGGTTTACAATTGTAAACTGATTATAGCATAGTTTTCTATATAAACGGCTATTTTAAGATATTTTAAACAATTACGGAGATTTTTTTAATTTTTTTTAAATTTTTTTAAAAAAGCACTTGCAAAGAAAAAAAATATGCGTATAATATGCCCTCACTTAGCCGAGACTACTAATTAAATTAATTAACTTTAAATTAATTAAAGAAAAGCTAAGCAAAACCTCAAGGGCTGTTAGCTCAGTTGGTAGAGCAGTTGACTTTTAATCAATTGGTCGCTGGTTCGAATCCAGCACAGCCCACCATATTCTACTACATAATTTTTCTAGTTAAATTTTTTGTAGTTAAAAAAACCCAATTCATTATTGAATTGGGTTTTTTGTTTTTTAGCCTTCTAAGTGTTTTGTACTTTTGGGTTTGTTTGCTTTTAGGTTTGTGTATAGGGCAAACTTTATCTATAATAACCTTGGTTAGAATACACGATAACCTTTATTTCACATTCTTTACGATGACCTTGCCGTTGCCCTTGATAACAACCAAAACAGTGACAAGCCAATCAATATGCTTGGCGGTGGTAACCCTGCTCGTATTGATGCGGTCAATCAAGTATTTTTAGAAACATTTCAAGCGATGGCAAACAATGGGTTAGACAGTAACGCCATCGAAAACATCACCAACTACGCCAACCCTAAAGGGGATACTGAGTGTATCAATGCCTTAGTAAACTTCTTTAACCGACATTACAACTGGGGGCTAACCGCTGATAACATTGCTCTAACTAATGGCTCACAAAATGGCTTTTTTATGCTGTTTAATCTGTTTGCTGGGGTTTTTGCAGATAGTGAAAAAACGGGTGCTTCAGAAACGAATGATGTAGAAAATGAAACGGATAAGTCGATATTATTGCCACTCGCTCCAGAATACATCGGCTACAGTGATGTGCATATTGAAGGTAAGCACTTTATCGCCCTAGAGCCAACAATTAGCGAAGTGGAGCATGAAGGCAAAACAGGATTTTTTAAATATAGCATTGATTTTGAGACATTAGAAAATCTATCCGAATTAAAAAATGGACAGATTGGGGCGATTTGTTGTTCCAGACCAACCAACCCAACGGGCAATGTACTCACAGATGCAGAGATGGCTCGTCTCTCTGAGCTTGCCAAACAGTATGACATTCCGCTGATTATCGATAATGCCTATGGTATGCCCTTTCCAAACATCATTTATCCCGAGGTTACCCTAAGTTGGGATGACAATACTATTTTGTGTGCCAGTCTGTCAAAAATTGGTCTACCCAGTGTTCGCACAGGTATCATAGTTGCACAACCAAAAGTCATCTCAGCCATCAGTGCAATGAATGCCATTATCAACCTCTCCCCTACTCGTTTTGGAGCAGGTATTGCCACGCCACTGGTCAACTCTGATCAGATAAAAGAACTCTCTGATAATCACATACGTCCATTCTACCAAGCCAAGGCACGCCGAGCAGTCGAGTTACTACAACAGCAGATGGGAGATATTATCAACCCAAAAACAGGCAAACCTGCGATGAAAATTCATAAACCAGAAGGGGCTATTTTCTTATGGATATGGTTTGAAGACTTACCAATCAACACCGTTGAGCTATACAAACGCCTAAAGGCTCAAGGCACACTTATCATCCCTAGTGAACACTTTTTCCCTGGAATTGATACCGATAACTATACACACGCTCATGAGTGCATTCGTATGAGTATCGCTCAAGAAGATAAGGTGTTGGTTGATGGCATCGCCACCATCGGTGAGGTGGTGCGTGATGTTTATGATTCAATATAAATCTCACTGCTCATAAAACTTTTATTGCTGTATTATTTCTGTTATTTTTTTGTTGAGTTATTTAGTAAAATTTTATTAGTTAAGTTATTGAAAACTCATTAAAAAGATACTATAATTGCTAGGTTAAGTAGTAGTTATAGGGTGTTATTACTATTGTTTATATCTTATATTTTACTACTTATTCTTTAAAGTTAATTATGCTTTAAAGTATCACCCCATAACTAAACCAATTGTAATATATTTAGTTTATTACAGCCAATAATGAAGAGATTATTATGCGTACAGAACAACTCCAACAAATTCTAGAAGACCTGAACAGCTCATCTGGTGATGTAGAAGCTTCAGCTCTGATTTCAACTGACGGCCTTATGATTGCGTCCGCCCTACCAACTGGCATTGATGATGACCGTGTCGGTGCAATGTCAGCTGCCCTATTGTCACTCGGTGATCGTGCTGGTAGTGAGCTGGGTCGTGGCAATACGGATAGAGTATTGATCCAAGGTGAAAAAGGCTATGTTATCATGACCTCAGCAGGTAGCGAAGCTGTATTGACTATCCTTGCCAAACAAAATGCAAAATTAGGTTTGATCTTCCTTGACATCAAACGTGCTGCCGGTGCACTGAAAAAGCTGATTGAAGGTTAATCTGCAAAGACTATAAAGAACAAATCAATCAAATTGCATACAAAAAGTACAAGGGGTCTCACATGACTACGCAACTAGAAAATATGCCAAAACCAGCGGGTGAGTCGACAGAACACACCTTAACGTTTTATGACGGCACAACACGGACTGTCTATGATAATGACAATGAACTGCCTTTTCCTGATGGCAAGCTGATTGTATCTCGTACAGATCTAAATGGTCACCTTACCAATGTCAATGATGCCTTCGTAGAAATTAGTGGCTACACAGAAGAAGAGCTCATTGGTAAACCACACAACATTCTTCGCCATCCAGACATGCCAAAAGCTGCCTATCAAGACTTATGGGCAACGGTAAAATCTGGTAAAAAATGGCACGGATATGTCAAAAACTTATGTAAAGATGGTAGCCATTATTGGGTTTATGCGACTGTCGTACCAAATGTTCGCCGTGGTGAGACCGTTGGTTATACGTCTGTCCGTCGTAAGCCTTCTCGCAGTAAGATTCAAGAAGCAATCGCTCAATATCATGAAATGAAAGCAGGGGAATAATCATGGCTAATAACTTTCTAATCGCACCTGACTTTTCTCCAGAACGCTTTGCTGGTTGGCATATGTTCAACACCCTACTACAAAAGCGTTCAGATGTGGGTTTGCATCTACTTACTCCTACTTCACATGAAGAACAAGAAAGCCTAATTGATGATGATGTTCAGCTCATCTATGCCAATCCCTTTGACGCGGCTAAACTTGTCCGTGAATATGGCTATCGTCCACTTGCACGTCCAGTCGGTATCTCTGATGAAATGGTGATGGTTTCATCTGCTAAAAGCGATATTAACAGTATGGATGACATCCCAGCCAAACCATCTATCGCCATGGCAAACAATCGGGATGTTAAGCTAATTGGACTGCGTTTGCTTGAGTCAGTTGATATTACTGAAGATGATATTGATTTTCATATCACTGAAAATTATCAAGCTGCTGCTCGTAACGTGATTCAAGGTAAGACAGATCTTGCTTTCTTTATTGCAGAGACATTTGCAACTTTGTCAAATTTAACAAAAATGCAGCTCAATCTGATCATAGAAAGTGACATTGCTACCATTACCCATGTAGTTTTGGTCAAAGGTGACTTTGAGCATGCAGATGCCATCAAAGATGTCATACTATCACTCAATAAAGATGAAGACGGTCATGCTGTCTTGTCTGAACTTGGTATGCCTCAAGGTTTTGAAGAACTAACCGAAGAAGATACCGAGTTTATGATTGATTTAATGGAAACACTTTTAGACTAGCTTTATTAAGCTTAATGCTTTGTTAAATTTAACTTAGTCATATCCCTAAGTTAAGTTTTGGTTAGGCTTTTTCTAGAACAATTTGTTTTTGGAAACCACTATGTACGAACTTCACTTTCATGAAACGCCTCTAAGCGTTCGAGTCGCATTCCGTGAGGCATCTCGACGTATATTGCAATCGGCAAATATACCAGAGTTGCACATCAAACGTATTCGCATTGCAGCTCAATTTCAGTCTAGTGAAGTCGTACAAGGTGCGTTGGCTGACTATTTTTATACTTGTTGGTATGAAATTATTTCCGACAATAGTAAGGCACGTGAAGTTTTGGATGAAGTCAAAGACAGACTTAATTCCAAAGTTCAAGCCGATTTTTATGCCTGTATCGAAAAAGAACAATACATCAATCGCACTAGCCGTATGGCTACTGGTTGGAGTGTTTTCGTTTCGCCATCTATGGATGTGGCTCAACACCTACTTCGCACAAACAAACAGCACACCATGCGTTTGGTTGATGCTATCATTTACCAACTAACAGAAGCAAAAGAAGCAAATTTACCAAAAGAAATTTACCAAATTGAAGAGAAATTCTTTGAGCATTGCCTAGTGTGCGATGACTTAATGGCGTTTATGAAAGCTTGGTTTAGACTAAATAAGCTTAACTGGACTTTTGATGATCGCTGGCAAAATTGCCGTGTACAGCTAGAAAAAAGCGTTAGTGCAGATTAGCTTATAGTCCCAAATTTATGTTAAAGCTGTGTTAATGTTTATAAAGAGAAAAAACAATGGCAACGATAAATACCTCTCCTATTATCAAACTGGATGAAGATGCAAAACGTATGTTCACCCTGCAAATTTTGAAACAGTATTATACGAAGTCTATAAAAAGTGACTTTTATAGGTTGGTAGAGCTATTAACACAACTAAAACCGGTATTTTTAAAAACCGATAATTATACATTATTAATAAATCCAAAAGATAAATGTGTGTTGACAAATGATATCGACAAGATCACCGACCTTTTTGCCAGAATTGATGAGGATGTATCATTTGATTCAATCTTTTGCTATGAAACTTTAGACCCTGAAAGTTTTGAAGCAGTTTATAACAAAATGTGCGAAAACGATAGCAAACGCCATTCACTAACCAGTGTTCTATGGCGGATTTATAATGAAATCATCCCTATTGACATTTGCCAGACACCACATCAGTTGTTATTAAAAATCCGGAAAATGCCTAACTTTTCAGAAATACCCTCAGCTCATGAGTGTACCTCTGCCCTATTATCTAGTTGTATGCTAGAAGCAAAAACTTTAGATGAACTAGAAGCTAACTTTCAAAATGTACATCCAAGTAAAGTACACCATATTTTTTTGCTTAGTCTGTTATCTGGTATTGTCGATGTGGATTTAATGGCTGACTCATTTCATAACCAGATGAAAACGCAATCTAACTTAAATTCAAGTAACAATAAATCCAAACAGGGAGATGACCCTAACAGTAAGCAACAACTTGACAAGAAACCAATGCTAGAGTACGAAAAAATCGTTGCTGATACTTTGGCAAAATTTGATCGCAGTAATATTAAAAAACAACAAACAGAAAATAAAAGTGGTGGCTTCTTTGCTAGAAAAGCCAGCCAAAAGGCGACTGTTAAAGAAACTGATGAAGTATCTCGTGCTAAAAAAACAGGATTTTTTGCTAGATTATTAAACAAGCTGGTCAATTAATGAATGAATAAATCAACTAATCGCATGATTTGACCCAATCAAGTCTATAAAATAGGTGCAACCATATAAGGAGTGACCACTCATGAGCATTCAAGATGATGTAGACTTTCATAAAGACGTCTATAAACTCATCATTGCAGGTCCTGTTGGTGTCGGTAAAACTAAGGCAATTCAGGTATTATCTGATAAAGGCGTCATCACTACCGAAGAAATGGCTTCTGATGACGTAAAGGATATGAAAAAAACGACCACAGTGGCAATGGACTATGGTCTGATGAAGCTCGATAGTGGTGAGAGTATTCGTATCTATGGTACACCAGGGCAAAGACGTTTTGAATTTATGTGGGAAATACTCAGCAAAAATGCACTGGGTCTGATACTATTATTAAATGCTGAGTCAGAAGACCCTATTGATGACTTGGCTTTTTATCTTGATAGATTTATGCCCTTGATTGAAGGCAGTGCCTTGGTGATAGGGATCACTCATGCTGAGAATATCCCGTGGGACTTACATAGTAGGCTGTCTGAATTTTTAGTTTCAAAAAATATTGCAGCTAATATCTCAATCGTCGATGCCAGAGAACGAGAACAAATGCAACAGCTGGTTCGTTCCTTGGTTTATATGATATCAGGCTAATAAAAACAGGCTAATCAAAATAAGATGTTAAGCTTACTCTTGGCACATCGGCAATATTAATTACGACATTGTTAATTGCGACATCGTTAATTACGACATCCAAATCATAACACCTAAATTACTACACCTCAGAGGTAACAAATGCTACAAGATATAGCAACATTAAACGATGGTGAATCTTTTATCATTTTAACAGCATCAGGGGTATTTGAAGCTTTTTCTTATTCTGAAGTGGATGAAAAAAAGCAGGCTCTACAAGCTTTGTTATCTCGTAAAACAGCATGGCTTGAAAAAGAGTGGACGGATACTTATGAAGACGATTGGCTAGATGACTTCAGCGATAATGGTTGGATTCAGTTTTTGAGCAAACCGTTACCCGCTCCCAATATTCCGCTAGATAAGTTCTTACCTTATGTGATGGCAAGCCTATCTGGCAACCGTAAAGTAGTGCTTGGAACGAACGAAGGTTTTGTTTTGGCTCACACTGGCTATACTCAAGAAGAAGCCGATATGATGTGTGTAGCAGGTGCAGACTGTTTCGACTTTTTAAATCGCCAACAAAAGCGTGGTTGGGAAATCAATGAGCAGGCATTTTCTTTTTATAACAAAGTAGACTTGCTCATGCCTACCACCAGTTTTATCTTTTTGAAAATAGAAGAGGAAGGTTATGTACTCATCATCGATGGCGAGCCGTTAACTAATAGCCGTGCCTTCGTTGAGCTAATTTGGGGACTAAAAACCGCAGGCTTACGCTATGTTTCAGAAAATGAACATAATGAATGAGTCTGTTGTTAATGGATAGTAACCGCTAAGATGGTTGGTCGTTGATTTTGGTTAATCATGACCATCTGTTAAAAACAAACGGTTAAAACAAACCGTTAAAACAAACAAAGCCTCTCAAAAGATATATCAATAATGAGAGGCTTTGTCGCATCTGTACAGTGTGTACACAGTGAGATTTGAACTGCTTAATCCATCTCTTCAATCCAATTCATCTGAATGGATTCTAAAATACGCTCATTAGAATTATTTGCCTCATCGTCAAACTCTTCAAGCCCACAAACCCAACTGTGTAGGTCAGTAAAACGCACATAGCGTGGATCTACGTCTGGGTATTTCTCACTCAACTGGATGGCTATTTCTAAACTATCTGTCCATTTTAACGACATAACTTTTCTCACTTAATTAATTAATTTTTACAACTATTAAAATTAGGACTTACGCAATGCTTGTAATTTACCAACATAGGCTGGGCATTTTGCCCAGCAATTACAACATCTCAATTTTTCGCTAGGCAAAATACCCAGCCTACAAATCGTTAATTTTGCGTAAGTCCTACAACTATACACTAATCTGCACGACTAGTCTTCAACACCATATAGCCCAGTTGATAAATACCTATCACCACGGTCACAGACGATAAAGACAATAACCGCGTTAGGATCTTCATCTTTGATTTGCTGGCTGATCTCTTTTGCTACTTGCACAGCTCCCCAACAATTACCGCCAGATGAGACCCCTGCAAAGATACCTTCTTCTTTTGCTAGTTTTCGCATATATATCTCAGCTTCGCTCTGAGATACCTCAAGCACTCGATCAACCACACTGCCATCAAAGATGGCAGGCATATAGCCCTCACCCCATTTGCGTATACCTGCGATGGATGCTCCATCAGCAGGTTGCAGACCAATAACTTCAATATCTGGATTCTGCTCTTTTAGATATTTACCAATTCCAGAGATAGTACCCGTCGTACCCATAGAGCTAATAAAATGGGTGATTTTCCCTTGAGTTTGTTGCCAAATTTCAGGAGCTGTCGTTAAATAATGAGCCTGTTTATTATCAGGGTTAGAAAATTGATCTAAGACGATACCTTTACCTTCTGCTTGCATTTGCAAGGCTAAATCACGAGACTCCTCGATACCACCATCAAAGTCAATCAGTGTCGCTCCATAGGCACGCATCGCATCTTTGCGTTCTTGAGTTGAGTTGGCAGGCATAATCAAGATCATTTTATAACCACGCATGGCTGCTACCATAGCAAGGGCGATACCTGTGTTACCACTGGTCGCTTCAATCAGCGTATCACCAACCTTGATATCGCCTCGTTTTTCTGCTTGCAGAACCATATGCAAAGCCGCACGATCTTTTACTGACCCTGCAGGATTGTTACCTTCAAGTTTGGCAAGAAAACGGATTTTATTTTTGCAATCGCCCAAGTCTGCTTTGCCAAGACGTTGTAATTCAACCAGTGGCGTATTGCCAACTGTGGCATTTAGAATAGATGTTTGAGTGGTGAAGTTTTCTAGAGTGGTGGGGTTTATTGACTCATTAGTTGTTGCATTGTTGCTTGTTGATGTGTCCATACGATTACCTATTTACTTTTTGTGGTTAGATTAAGTTATGGTTAGATTAAGTTATCCTTAAATTAAGGATAAGGTTAAGGGTTATGTTGGTTAAAACCAAAACGGAGTAATCAGCCTGATTACTCCGTTTTCATCAAAATAGACAACTAAACCGTTTCCATGCCAGTAGCATTCGTCACATGATACCTATTATCATGCCTGTTGTCATGTCTATTGTTATGCCTATTGTCACTTTCCTTAATAGACTCCAAATAGCTACGAATATTTTTTACATAGTGCATACATTGTACATAACGTGAATTTGAACTGGCATGATCAGACATATAAGCATAAACATTCGCCCAGCTCTTATCATTTAAACCTTGTTCACGAAGCTTTGCCTGAATTTCTCTGATAGCATAAGGTCCCATATTGTAAGAAGCCAACGCAAACCATGTACGGTCAGCTCGTGGCACTTCAGCAAATTTTGCTTTCATTTTTTCTAAATACTTCGCACCACCATGAATACTCTGATTTGGGTCAATCCTATTTTTTACCCCAACTTCATTGGCAGTATCAACAGTTAACATCATTAACCCCTCTACGCCCGTTGGTGATTTGGCATTTGCTTTTAGATGAGATTCTTGATAACCAATAGCCACTAACAACTGCCAATCATGATTGTGCTTTTTGGCATAAGATTTAAAATATGACTGATAACTTGGTAAACGCTCAGACATCGCTTTTTCAAAGTGCATCTGATTATAAGCATCTTTTAACAGATTTTGATTATAAAAATTCGCCAATTTATCTGTTTGCTTGATTTGTTTGTTATCACACAAATAGTGACTGGCCATTTTTGCCAAACTATCTTGAGGATTAGCAAAAGACCAACTAACTTTTGGATGTAAACCGTTACGAGTTAGTTTAGCATCTTGACCACAACTTAAATTGATTGACGCAACAGAAAAACTTGCTTTGGTTTGGGTGCTGGCAGTGGTCAATGCCATATCTGCTTCACCCTTTTTAACAGCACCTAAGGCATCTTCCGCAGTGGCGTACGTTTGTAGTTTCAAATTAACACCCAACTCATTTGCATAGCTACGAGCCAAGTCATAACCAAAACCATGCTGAAAACCATCAGAACCAAAGTAAGTGCTGTCACCAGCCACAGAAGCTAACACTAGCTTTTTATTGGTTATGACATGATTAAACGCTTGATTGGAGGTCTGTTCTGTTGCTTTATCATTTAAAGTTGTGGTACTATTTGAACTATTATCATTTAAACTTTTACCAAAAACAGTAAAACTGTTAGCAGGCATAGACATCACGCCAACACCAACAATTGCAAGACTAGAAACCTGCAATAACCGTTTACTCAAGACTGTATTTCGCTTACTTGTTGTGCTACCAGTGCCCGCCACCTTTATTATTAGCTTAAATAAGCGACTTGCACCATTATTGACACTATCAGTAATGCTTAGCATGGATTTCTCCTGTTACCTACACTAGCTACATTTTATACAATGTCTATAAGATTTGTCAAAGTTTTATTGATGAATGGAGTTTATCACCTTGATAACAAGAAACTTTTTTAATTCTCAACATTAATTCTCAACACGCCCTAGTGAACAACTTTTTGCGGTTTATTTTTATGATTTATCCTAGAAAATGGAAAAATATCCAATAAAACCTTGCAACCCGCATAATGTAAACACAAAAAACCTCCTATTAATTAATAATAGGAGGTTAATGTAGAAACAATTTCTTATGATAAGAAGTTGTCGCAAAATATGGTGGGCTGTGCTGGATTCGAACCAGCGACCAATTGATTAAAAGTCAACTGCTCTACCAACTGAGCTAACAGCCCTTTTCTTCGTCTGGCTACTTTTTAGATAATTTTTTATCTAATCGTGCTAGCGAGATGCGTATTATACCGATAATTTTTTACGATGCAAGTATTTTAATAAATTTTTTGCTATTTTTTTACTAAAAAACTCTAACAGATTGATTTTAAATATTTTTTATTAAAAGACATTTAAGCAATTGACTAAAACCATCAATCAAACAATCTAAGCTGGCGTTTGCCATTATACCAATCTGATTCCAAATAATATTGATAAATATGGCGAAACAGCACATTGATAATGGCCGCAACTGGCAAAGCAATCAGCATACCAACAAAACCAAGCAAAGCACCACCTGCCAATACCGCAAACATCACCCACAAGGGTGATAAACCAATCTTATCACCCAACAAAAATGGCTGTAAAATATATCCCTCGACCATCTGCCCCACCGCAAATGCCCCTGCAATCAGCCCTAAATGCACCCAGTCAAAGCCAAATTGGAATAGTCCTGCAATAATAGCTGCAATAAAGCCGATACCGAACCCAAGATAAGGAACAAAGCTAGCCAATCCAGCGGTCATTCCAATAATCAACCCAAGCTCTAAGCCAATAAACTGTAACTGCACTGAATAGATTACCCCAAGTAAAAACATTACCAACAGCTGACCACGCACAAACGCCATCAACGCCTTGTCACACTCATAAACGATTTCCAATATTTTCTTGCGACGGAGTTTTGGCAAAGCTTCACGCCATTGTGCCAGACGTTCATCCCAATTCAATAAAAAATAAAACATCAAAATCGGAATCAACACCACCATACCCGCATTATTAATCACCGCAAGACCTGAGCTAAACACCCCACTAAAGATACCTTGAGCATCGCCCACATTATAATTAGTCTTTAGATACTCAAGAATACCATTACTGCTATTTGCCGAATTACTGCTCGTCGCATTGTTGCCCATCTCTGGCAGGGAAACTTTCAGATATTGCTCAATCGTCCCACGCACAGTCACATTGTACCAATCAATGACCATAGGTACGACATTACCGACATTTTGCAACTGTTTCCAAAACTGTTGCAACTGCTCCCACAACATAGGAATCAGTAATGACAGCACTATCACCACAATGACAGAAATCACAGAATAAACAAAAATAATAGACGCCCAACGAGGCATAAACCGAGCAAGCCACTTAACCAAAGGATTAAAAAAATACGCCAAGATAAATGCCGTTACAAAAGGTAAAATCACTGATGACATCTCATAAATCAGAAAAAATGCCAAAAGCAAAGCCGACACCACAAATAGCCGACGAAAAAATGGGTCTATTTTAGAAACTTGCATTAGTGTTTACATCCTTTTTTCTATCCTATCATAACATCATTTTCTAAACAAAAGAAATGCAACTTCTGCTACAATACAACTAGCAATATTAACCGACGATTAATAAACAAAAAAGGCTATTCTCATGACCAACCAAACCAAACCAAACCAAACCAAACAGTCCCTTAGTTATAAAGATGCAGGTGTCGATATTGACGCAGGCGAGGCACTGGTGCAACGTATTAAATCGGTCGCCAAAGCAACCACTCGCCAAGAAGTGGTTGGTGGACTTGGTGGCTTTGGGGCATTGTGTCGCATTCCGCAAGGCTATAAATCCCCACTATTGGTATCTGGCACGGACGGTGTTGGCACTAAGCTAAAACTTGCCCTCGATGCCAATAAACACGATACCATTGGTATTGACTTGGTGGCGATGTGTGTCAATGATTTATTGGTGTGTGGTGCAGAGCCGTTATTTTTCTTAGACTATTATGCGACAGGCAAGCTTGATGTCGATGTAGCAACCGATGTGGTCACAGGCATTGGTGAAGGTTGCAAACAGTCCAATTGTGCGTTAATTGGTGGTGAAACCGCTGAAATGCCTGGTATGTACCAAGATGAAGATTATGACCTTGCTGGCTTTTGTGTTGGCGTGGTTGAAGAAGAAGAAATCATCACAGGCGATAATGTCGATCTAGGCGATACGCTGATTGCCATTGGCTCAAGTGGCGTGCATTCTAATGGATACTCCTTGGTGCGTAAGGTATTGGAAGTCTCAGGAAATGACATTCATAGTAATATCACCTTAGATGGTAAATCCTTTAAAGAGGCATTGCTTGAACCAACCAAAATCTATGTCAAAGCCATTCAATCTTTGCAAACAAAATTAGGTAATGCCAATTTACACGCCATGTGTCATATTACCGGCGGGGGTTTGACAGAAAACTTGCCTCGTGTATTGCCTGAAAACTTAACCGCCCAAGTTGATAGCAACAGTTGGCAATTTAGCGAGCTATTCCAATGGCTACAAGACAAGGGCAATATTGAACAAATGGAGATGTATCGCACCTTTAACTGTGGCGTGGGCTTTGTGGTGGTTGTTCCTGCCGAATACGCCGAGCAAGCAATGACCGTGCTAAATGAACAAGGCGAGAAGGCATGGAAGTTGGGGGAAATTGTCGAGCGTGCTGAAACTGCGGTGAGTTATGTTTAATTATAGGAAAAAACCATGAAAAAACTCAAACTCGCCGTCCTCGTCTCAGGCAGTGGCACTAACCTGCAAACCCTGATTAACGCCCAACAAGCCAATGAATTACCCATTGAGATTGTTGGGGTAATTAGTAACCGTGAAGATGCCTACGCCATTGAACGAGCAAAAAATGCCAATATCAACGTGGCGGTTTTGTCGCACACTTCATCAGGCAAACGCATGGCAATCAAAACCTTTGAGAAACATGCTCTTAAGCAACTACAGGAGTGGCAAGCGGATTTGGTAGTGTTGGCAGGCTTTATGCGGGTGTTAAGTGGCGACTTTATCAACGCTTGCCCTGCTCCAATCATCAACATTCACCCCTCGTTATTGCCAAAGTTTAAAGGCTTAGACACTCATGCACGAGCGATTGATGCAGGTGAAGAGGAGCATGGCTGTAGCGTGCATATTGTCACGGCTGAATTGGATTCGGGGCAGATTTTAACACAAGCGGTATTACAAGTAGCAGACGATGATACTGCTGACACCTTGCAACAAAGGGTACACCAGTTAGAATATCAGATTCTACCCTTTACCATTGCCATGATTGCCAAAGGGGTGTTTGCCACAGACAAGGCGGAATACTTGGACGTACAACAAGGCGAAATCGTGGCGGAATGCTTGCCGAGGTTACCGTGGAAGTTACAACTAGGATAACCCCCAAATGACCAAACACCGTGGCAAACATAGCAATGATGATAAATGCTTTTCGCAAAAGTGGTTAGCGGTTATAAGCGAAGCCATGCACGATTTGTCGTTTTTATTAGGTAGAGGCTACGGACTAAAATCTGCGGTCGCCTTAGTCGGTAATCGCTATAAACTCAATGCTCGCCAACAACGAGCATTAAGTTTAATCACTTGCCCCTCGGATAAAATTGCCAGTCGTAAACATAAAGCATTATCAATCGAACAATTCATTGCAAAAAATATCGTTATCGATGGCTTTAACCTATTGATTAGCATCGAGGCTTTATTGTCTGGTGGTTATCTATTTGTCTGTCAAGATGGTTGCTATCGAGATATTGCCAGTATTCATGGTAGCTACAAAAAAGTAGAAGAAACTCTGCCTGCTCTTGATTTGATTAAACAAGCTCTCAATGAGTTGCAAATCAATCATGCCCAGTGGTATTTTGATAAGCCTGTGTCAAATGCAGGTATGTTAAAAACATTGCTCTATCAACTCACCACAGAACATCAGCTTAATTGGGATATAAAATTGGTTGATAATCCTGATAAAGTATTAAGCCAATCATCTGATATTATCATTTCTAGCGACTCTGTGATTATTGATAACTG
>PDWI01015885.1_pt1 | contig 14480 bp, 11 predicted proteins | sample 1430891 | NCBI WGS metagenome assembly PDWI01 (sample SAMN01162508, study PRJNA174530) | Oral metagenome, whole genome shotgun sequencing project. | biome: Marine environment; feature: Marine mammal; material: Swab sample of the gingival sulcus; isolation source: swab sample of gingival sulcus...
ATATAGATATTGGTCTTTTGTTAGATTACAAAGCAAATCTGTCAAGTAGAGACAAAGATCCACGACCCAAAAATATTAGTTCTAACTTAAATTTGAAATTAGGTGCAAATTATAAAGGTCAAATTTTTGATATTGGATTTTACCTAAAGGGACAAAGGTATTCACAAGCAAATGACATTGTTTTTTATAATAAAATTCATCAACCTAATTTGTATCATTTGAATGGATTAGGTTATTTTAATAATCTTTTTAAGGGAGATAAAAAAGAATCTTTTTACGATGCCTATGGTTATGGAGGAGGAATCCAACTTGGTTTAAGAAAGCAAAAACTTTGGCTTACTGCTGATTATTCTAATTTAAATATAGAAAAATTAAACCTTGATAGGAATAATATAAAAATTGCAGAACTCATTAATAAAAATATAAGAGTTAGTTTTACTAAAATATTTAAAGGTGATTTAGGTGTAAAATTGACCTATCAAAAGAAATCTAAAAATGGAATTGAACCATTTTTTTCAAGTAGAAATGGTAAAGGTTTGATTATTTTAAATCAACGAGAAAATTATATTTTTTCAGATGAAATTTTTAAGTTAAGTGGCTTGTTTCATACTGAAAATATCAAAGTGACACCTTATATGTATTATGAAAAATACCGAGAAAACTATTCACTAATAAAAAGTTTTAGGCATTTTGATTATAGTAAAATAGGGTTGAAATTAGATTATTTGTACAAAATTGATAGTGAAAATATTTTTTCAGTAATTACAGATTTTAATTACACTAAAAATTTGAAAAATAATTCATTATTACGAAATGATGATGAGGTTTTATTATCAAAAATGTTAAAATACAATACCGATTTTCTTTCAAAAAGCAGAGCAAATACAGAGATAAATATCCAATACTATTATCAATTTTCACAAAAGTTAAATTTGTTTTTTGGGCTTAAAACAAATATTGTTATTTTTGAGAATAATTTAAACACAATGTACAACTTTACAACAGGGATTGTGTTTTAATTTTTAACCGCTAATATTTTGATAAGAATATAAGTTTTTGCGAACTTTGTAGTTCAATAAAAACAAATAATATAAACTCAAATGAAAAAATATTTATTTCTTTTCATATTTATTGTTGCGTGTAAAAAAGTAAAAAAAGATACGACTTATTCTATTATTGATAGTTATAAAAAGCCGATTTCTGAGTGGCCAAAACCAACTATTGATAAAGGTGTAGAATGGGAGGAAATGAAACCGATTTCTACGGATATGAATTACGTAGAAAATCAGGAAAAACCTGAAGTTATTTTAGGGAAAACTTTATTTTTTGACCCAAAATTATCCTCTTCAAATCAGATTTCGTGCGCTTCGTGTCATCATCCAGAGATGGGATGGACAACTCATACCGAAAAAGCTCTCGGACACGATCAATTACTCGGAAGTAGAAATACACCTTCAATCATTAATTCGGCATTTAAAAAGCTCTTTTTTTGGGACGGAAGAGCATCCTCACTTGAAGAACAGGCAATTGGGCCTATTCAAGCTCACAACGAAATGAATATGCATATTGAAGAATTACCTCAAAAATTAAAAAAATATTCAAAATATCGTGAGCTGTTTCAAAGGGCATTTCCTGATGAAAAAATTAGTGTAAAAAATACCCTAAAAGCTATAGCTTCTTTTGAACGAACGGTAAAAAGTCAAGCTAGTAGAGTGGATAAATTTATGAAAGGTGATTATAAAAAACTTACCGACCAAGAAATAAGAGGTTTACATATTTATAGAACCAAAGCACGTTGTATGAATTGTCATTATGGGCAATACTTAACAGATCAAAAATTTCATAATATTGGTTTGACTTACTATAAACGAAAATATGAAGATTTAGGACGATATAACATCACAAAAAATCCTGATGATGTTGGACTATTCTTAACGCCTTCACTTCGTGATTTATTGAATACTCGTCCTTGGATGCATAATGGCTTCTTTGATAACTTAATAGGGGTTGTAAATATGTATAATAGTGGTATGCAAGTTGTCAATCCAACACCTGAGGAAAAAGCAAAAGATTCGCTTTATCCTGTGGTTGATAAATTAATGAAACCTTTAAACTTAACAAATCAAGAAATTGACGATTTGGTAGCTTTCTTAAAAGCTTTAAATGGGACACGATTCAAAATGTCTATCCCTGAAATTCCTAGAGATAAGTAATTTAGAATCAATTACTCTGTTCTAAATAAAAACGCGATTTAGGGTTTGCTTATATCTTAATTTCCCAAGATTTGGCGGTTGTCAAAATATGCTCGTCATCTGTTAGTGATTAATAAAGGAAAAATAGTAGAAAGCGGTAAAGCCTATGGGCTTTACCAAAATCCTCAAGAATATACGCAAAAATTATTGATGCGATACTGAAGGGGATGTAATTAAACTTTAGGTTTACATTTTATCTCCAAACGCTAAATCTCCTGCATCTCCTAATCCAGGGACAATATATCCTTTGTCGTTCAGTTCTTTATCGACAGTTGCAATCCAAAGTTTAGTATCTTCAGGGAAATATTTCTTAATAAGTTCTACTCCCTCTTCAGAACCGATTACACAAGCAATGTGAATTTCTTTAGGAGTTCCGTATTTTTTTACTCCTTCAAAAACACTTACTAAAGATTGTCCTGTTGCCAACATTGGGTCTGCCAATATTAAGGTTTTTCCTTCAATAGATGGTGATGCAAAATATTCTACCTCGATTTCAAATTCTTTTTCAGAAGTATGTTTTCTGTACGCTGATATAAAAGCATTTTCAGCATCGTCAAAGTAATTCAAAATACCGTAATGTAAAGGTAATCCTGCTCTTAAAATAGAACATAAAACAATATCATTTTTAGGAACAAAAAGATCTTTAGTGCCTAATGGAGTAGTTACCGTTTTCTTTTCGTAAGCAAGTGATTTACTCAACTCGTAAGCTGTGATTTCGCCAATTCTTTGAATATTTGTACGAAATCGCATACTGTCTTTTTGAGTGTCTTTACATCTAATTTCTGATAAAAATTTGTTTAGGACTGTATTTTTTTCTGATAAGTTATTGATAATCATAGTTTGATAAAATTTTCCACAAAAATAATAAAAATTACCCTAATAAAATGAAATTATTGGCATCTTTTTTGTAATTTAGTACCCAGAAAATCTAAGTTTAATTAAAAAAGAGAATTATGGGATTATTTTCATTTATAAAAGATGCAGGAGCAAATCTTTTTGGAATAGGAAAAACAACCGCACAGGAAACAGCGGAAAGAGAAGCTAAATTAGTAGATGCGATAAAGGCATTAGACTTTAATGTAGTTGACTTACAAGTAAAAGTAGCTGATGATGCAGCTACAATCACTGGAGAGGCAGAAACTCAATCAGTTAGAGAAAAAGTAGTATTAGTAGTTGGAAATACAGAAGGTATTGCAACTGTGGATGACCAAATGACGGTTGCTCCAGTAGAGGTAGAAGAGCCTGTAGCTCAGTTTCATACTGTAGTAAGAGGAGATACGTTGGGTAAAATTGCTAAAAAGTTCTACGGAAATGCAATGAAATATCCAGTTATTTTTGAAGCAAATAAGCCAATGTTGACACACCCTGATAAAATTTATCCAGGGCAAGTATTACGTATCCCTCAATTGGATGAGTAATTAAAAAATTATTTTTATAAATAGTCAAGAAGGCTGTCCTGAAAGGACAGCCTTTTTTATTGAATATATATTGAGTTTATTAATTGTATTTTTCTGAAAAATAGTGAAGTATGATGCGTGGAAGTTTAAGGGAAATTTAGTTGTCATTTAATCTATATCGTTTTATTAAAACACTATTAATAATTAGTCTAAATAGTTTTAATGAGGGTAAATTTGCGGTCGAATATTAATAATACAAAAACATAAAAAAATGAAAAGAAATGTTATAGGTTATTTATACAGAAACGCGGTTAAGCCATATCTATTTAAGAGAGAACCCGAGCAAGTACACGATATGTTTGTAAATATGGGGAATAAATTAGGAAAATCTAGGCTGTTAAGAGGACTTACAAGTGCTTCATTTTCATACAACAATAAGTTTTTAGAGCAGAAAGTAGATGGAGTTACTTATAAAAATCCTGTGGGACTTTCGGCAGGATTCGATAAAGAGGCAGATATGATTCCTATTTTGCCAAAAGTAGGTTTTGGTTTCTTACAAATAGGGTCGGTAACTTTGGAACCTTATGGAGGAAATCCAGGTAAAAGAGCAGTGAGGTTAAAAAAATCACAAGGAATTATCGTGAATTATGGTCTTAAAAATAAAGGAATAAAAGAGATAAAAGAACGCATACCGAAACAAGGTGAATGTGTTGTTCCAATTAGTGTTTCCATCGCAAAAACGAACTGTAAAGCAACGGCTTGTACAGAAAATGGAATTAGAGATTATGTCGGAAGTATTGTTATTTCTGAACAGCATAATTTAGGTGATTTGTATACCATCAATATTTCTTGTCCAAACACGGCGGATGGTGAGCCGTTTTCTTCCTTAGAAAATATTGATAAATTACTAACGGCAATTGATGAACTTCATATTGAAAAACCTTTGTATCTAAAAATGCCAATAGATAAAACTTGGGAAGAGTACGAGGCTCTTTTAGAGGTTATCTCAAAGCATAAAGTAGAGGGGCTTGTGATAGGAAATCTATTGAAAGACAGAACAGATCCAAGTATTATTGATCCTATTCCAGAGGGACAAAAAGGAGGAATTAGTGGTAAGCCTACTGAGAAAACTTGTAATAAGTTGATTTTTAATACCTATGCAAAGTATAAGGATAGATTTACAATTATAGGAGTTGGGGGAGTGTTTTCAGCGGAAGATGCTTATTTAAAAATAAAGTTAGGTTCTACACTTGTTCAACTGATTACAGGAATGATATTTAGAGGGCCTCAGTTAGTAGGTGAAATAAATAAAGGTCTAGTGAAGTTGGCTAAAAAAGATGGTTATTCCAATATCTCGGAAGCCATAGGAGCATTGCATAATGTTTAGTATGAATTTTTGGTTAAAAAAAAAGCAGGATTTTTTCAAAAAATCCTGCTTTTTTATTTTTTAATGATTTTTAGTCATTATGCTTTAGGGTCTGTTCCATATTCGTTGCTTCCCTTATCTCCTTCGATTACACAAAGGTATATGTTATAGAAAGGAATCAGGATAAACCATCCGCTTTTTCCTACATCATGCATCCTTCTAACACCTACTGCAATTGAAGGTACTAATAGAACCAAAGTAAGGATAGTTGTCAAGAAAGGGAAATTAATCATGTTTGCCACAACACCTACTATAATGGATAAAATAAAGTAAGCCAAAGCGTACATCCAAAATTCTTTTCTTCTTGCTCTACCGCTAAAATTCTTGTAGTCTTTTACTACTTTTAAAAAATAATTTACAATTTCCATAATTTTTTGTTTTTTAATAAATGCCTACTCCTAATTTAAAGTCTTTTCGGCTTATTCTGACTGATTTTTTTATTTCAATAAATAAGTAGTTCTTAATTATTGTGTAGTATAATTTTTTGCAAAGCTAACAATATTATTTACTCTAACAAATTTTTTGTTGTGTAATATATGATTGTTATCACACTAATGAAAAAAGACTGTCTGAAATAGACAGTCTCTTTCTTATAATAAAAATGATTGTTATTATTCTAATAAACCATTTGTTTTCTTAACACCTTTAGCACTTTCTTCTAATTTAGCTTTTTCAGTATCAGATAATTCGATTTCAACGATTTTTTCAATTCCGTTTTTACCTAAAATACAAGGTACACCTATTGAAATATCGTTTAACCCGTACTCTCCTTCTAATAAAGCAGAACAAGGGAATATTTTCTTAGAATCTAAAGCAATTGCTTTTACTAATTCAGAAACGGCCGCACCTGGAGCGTACCAAGCACTTGTTCCTAATAATTTAGTAAGTGTAGCGCCACCTACTTTAGTGTCCTCTACTACTTTTTGAAGGCGCTCTTCAGATAATAATTTAGTAACATTGATGCTACTTCTTGTTGCTTGACTTGCTAATGGTACCATTCCTACGTCACTGTGACCTCCGATTACCATTCCGCTGATGTCAGATGTAGGGCAATCTAAAGCCTCTGCTAATCTGTACTTGAAACGAGCACTATCCAAAGCACCTCCCATACCTATAATTTTGTTTTTAGGTAAGTTAGTTGATTTGTGTACTAAGTAAGCCATTGTATCCATTGGGTTACTAACAATGATGATTTTTGCATTTGGAGAATGTTCTAAAATACTGTTAGTAACAGTTTTAACAATACCAGCATTAATTCCGATTAATTCTTCACGAGTCATTCCCGGCTTACGAGGAATACCACTTGTAATAACGGCTACATCACTATTTGCCGTTTTTGTATAGTCGTTAGTAACTCCTGTTATCTTTGTGTCAAATCCATTTAAAGATGAAGTCTGCATTAAATCCATTGCTTTTCCTTCTGCAAATCCTTCTTTGATGTCGATTAAAACTACTTCTTGAGCAAAGTTTTTAATAGCAATGTATTCAGCGCAACTTGCACCTACTGCTCCTGCTCCTACGATTGTAACTTTCATATTTTTTAATTTTTTATTATGTGTTAATTAAATATTTTTTGTTTATGCATCAATATTCGCATAAACGGCATTCTTTTCTATAAATTCTCTACGAGGCGGAACATCATCTCCCATTAACATAGAGAAAATTCGGTCTGCCTCTGTCATATTATCTATGGTTACTTGGCGTAATGTTCTAAATTCAGGGTTCATTGTAGTATCCCACAACTGCTCTGCATTCATCTCTCCCAAACCTTTGTATCGTTGTATTGCTGCACCACTTCCCATCATTTGTGAAATTCTATCACGTTGGTCATCGTTCCAAGCATATTCTTTTTTCTGTCCTTTCTTCACTAAGTAGAGTGGAGGAGTGGCGATATAGATATGTCCATTTTCGATTAACTCCTTCATATAACGGAAGAAGAACGTCAAAATCAGTGTTGCAATGTGGCTACCGTCCACGTCGGCATCACACATAATAACGATTTTGTTATAACGCAATTTTTCTAAATTCAATGCTTTGCTATCTTCTTCTGTTCCAATAGTTACACCTAATGCCGTAAAGATATTTTTAATCTCGTCATTGTCAAAAACTCGGTGTTGCATCGCCTTTTCTACGTTCAAAATCTTACCTCTCAATGGTAAAATTGCTTGGAAATTACGGTCCCGACCTTGTTTTGCAGTTCCTCCTGCGGAATCTCCCTCCACAAGGAATATTTCGCATTTTTCAGGGTCTGTCTCAGAACAATCACTTAATTTTCCAGGAAGACCACCGATGCTCATTACCGTTTTTCTTTGTACCATTTCACGAGCCTTACGAGCAGCGTGTCGTGCTTGTGCGGCTAAAATTACTTTTTGTACAATGGTCTTTGCATCTGCTGGATTTTCCTCTAAATAATCCGTTAACATTTCAGATACCGCTTGGCTTACTGCTGAAGTAACTTCTCTGTTTCCTAATTTCGTTTTTGTCTGTCCTTCAAACTGAGGCTCAGCCACTTTTACAGAAATAATAGCAGTTAATCCTTCGCGGAAATCATCTCCTGCAATGTCGAATTTCAATTTATCTAACAATCCAGAGTTCTCTGCATATTTTTTCAAAGTTCCTGTTAATCCTCTACGGAAACCTGATAAATGCGTTCCTCCTTCGTGAGTGTTGATATTGTTTACGTATGAGTGTAAAAGGGATACCATTCTTTTCGCCCTCCATCGCAATCACTTTTCCGATAAGAGGCTCTCTTGTAGCGTCTAAAAATTGCACAAATTCAGAAAGACCATCTGTACTGTGGAATTTTTCACTGATAAAATTACCCTCATCATCTTTTGAGCGCTTGTCTGTAAGTGTGATTGTAATTCCTTTGTTCAAAAATGCTAATTCTCGCAAACGAGTTGCAAGAGTATCATAATTATACTCAGTGGTTTGTGTAAAGATACTTTTGTCTGGTAAGAATGTAACTTTTGTTCCTGTAATGTCGCTTTCACCAATTGTTTTTACAGGGTATAAGGCTTTTCCTCGCTCATATTCCTGTTGCCAAATCTTCCCTTCACGATATACAACTGCTTCCAAATGATCAGAAAGAGCGTTCACACAAGAAACACCCACACCGTGCAATCCTCCAGAAACTTTGTAAGAATCTTTGTCGAATTTACCACCGGCACCGATTTTGGTCATTACTACTTCTAAGGCAGAAACGCCCTCTTTTTTGTGGTGTCCTACTGGAATTCCACGACCATTATCTTGAACAGAAATTGAATTATCTTCGTTTATAAATACGCTAATCGTATCACAATGACCAGCAAGAGCCTCGTCAATAGAGTTATCCACAACTTCGTACACCAAATGGTGTAAACCACGTGTTCCTACATCACCAATATACATCGACGGACGCATTCTAACGTGCTCCATTCCCTCCAATGACTGGATATTGTCCGCTGAATAATTTTGATTTTTTAAATCTTCACTCATAAAATAACTATTTTATATAATATAATTTGTTCTTTTTCTGTATGTTAAAATGGTAAAAGTGCCATAAACACAGAAAGTACAAATATACTAAAATAATATGATAAAATGTTACAAAAGGGGTAAAAATGTAAGATATTTATTAACAAGGTTTGTTTTAGTGTTTGAAATTTAGAGTTGTTAGGTTATTCGTTATTTATAAATATAAAATTGAAAGGTTTACTAACGCTGTTTCTGTTGTTTCTCGTTTTTTTTAAAGTTTTTAAACTTAAAAAAACTGCCAACTGAACACTGTCAAACTGACCACTGCTTACTTCTTCCCTCGAATTCTAACAACTCCCAAAGTTGCCGTTTCACCTGTAAGTAGTCCCCATTGTTTGGAATGTAGGAGGTTTCCTTGTTGGTCGTATAGGAGAAACTCTGCCGTGTTAGGTCCTGAAAGTCCTTGATTTAGGGCTTTGAAGTCAATACGATTGTAGCCTTCTTTAAGCGCGATGTCTATTGTGAAAAAATGTCCTCGTAAGCCAATACTTCCCTCTACAGGCTTGTTGTTAACGTATAGTCGAACTCTGTCTCCATCCACGTAACTATGATCTCTACACTCAATTGTTACTTGCTTGGAAGTCGTATTGACAGTTCCTAAACTCATCGCTGTTTCCAACTTTTTTTTTGGGGCATTTTTGTGTATAATATCTCTATCTTCCGGTAAAGTTTCCAAAAGGAAATTTTGCGGATTTGATCGTTTTTGATACTTCCTTAAGGAAGACGAAATCGGAATTTTTGATTTTGTTTCAAAAACAAGTTTTCGAGGGATTCTCTTCTTTTTCGCAATGATTTTTTTAAAAGGAATTTTTGTTTTGCCTCTATCCAAATCATTCTTTTGGGAAAAAACAGCAACGTTTATTCCTAAAAGACAAAAAAGTAATATGTATTGTTTTTTTAATATCATCAATATCTTTTCTGTATCAAAAAAAGTGCCACACTCTTTTTGAATGCTAATTTCAATTTTTTTTTCTCGTATTTCAAGGTGTAAACACCTCAATACAATTACAATTCTCCAATATATCCGTCTAAATAAGAAACTCTATTTTTGAGCCACTTTTTTAGGTTATTGCATTCATTGTCAAAGTTTCCTGTTCCTGTTTCCCAAATTTTATAATCTTTGGCTCTCGACTGCTTTTGACCTTTGTAATAAGCATCTAAATAATCTAATAAATTTTGGAAATGATTTGTTTTGTAGTCGTTCCATTTTTCTTTTACCAATGATGCTACTGCTGGGTCAGACAGTATTTTTCTGAAAAATTTAGTGCCGGGTTTTTTGGAATTTTCCCAAAATAGAGGTCTTTTATAAGTTGAAAAATGCTTGTGAGTTTTTTCATATCCATAAGCCCAATCAAAATCCCAAATAGGTCCCATTCGGTATTTACCATTTTCTTTTTTGTTGATATAAGTACTTTTTGGGTGGTTTATTTCTTCGTTGTCAGTCAATAAATAAACGATGATGTATTTTGCAAATGCCTCTTTATCAAAGTAATCTGAATAATTGTTGTTAGGGAAATCCGAAGAATTTACCAACGACTCTAAATGATTGATCTCTCCTTTTATTTGATTAAATAAGTCGTCTTTTACCTTTTTAGGGTATTTAAACATTACAGGTAATTTGTATGTGTGCGACTTAAATTGATAATCTTCGTCGTAGTTGGCATCGACTTCTAATAAAACGCCGTTTTCTACATCAACTCTGTTCTTTTTCACCTGTATTTTTTCTGTTAAATTATACTGTCCGATGTATTTGCCGTTTAGGGTTACATCTACGGGAATGATGTGGTTGATATAATCAACGTCTAACTGTTCGCCGATTTTCATTGCCGTGGCAGTCAGCATCAATGTAGGGTCTAAATAATTGGCTAATAGAACCCACGTTTTTTCTGGTTTCATACCTAATAAACCTGCTTTTTTACTAAGTTTTATTTTGTAAGGTTTTTTAGGCATTCCCCAAGTAGTATTTCCTCGTCCTCTAATTTTTCCTTTTCCTTTATAGTCGTCAAAAGCACCGTTGCTTTCAATTTTAAAAGACGCTTTTACATAATCTTTTTTAGATGTAATTGCGGTATTATTTTCTGTTGTAATATACATATGAGCAACCGCTATTTTCTTTTGAATGACTACTGTGTAGGTCTTTGAAAATCCCTCGTTAGAAATTAATTTATAGGTAACAGGATTGCTGAAATCTACGGTATTAATACCGCTTTTTTGAGCGTCATTCCCAATGAAAACTTGTTTGGCTTTTGTTTCAAAAGTAGGAACGAAAGAAGTTTTATTAGAATAAGTGTAACCGTAAATAGTGTCGTTACTAACGGTTGTTATAATATCTTTCTTTAAAGAAGAATTAAATTTTTTTTCAATCAAAAATTTAGAAAAATAAGTTCCTTTATCGCTGATATAGTTTACCTTAACAGGATATTCTTTTTGAGTGTCCGTTTCTGAAATGAGTGTGTAAACGAGTTTTTTAGAAAAGTCTACTTTTGTTTTTCCTGATATTTGATCAACACCATTCACTGTTACTTTTTTAGCATTGGTCGTGAAAGATGGAGTTAAACTGTTTATTTTTAAATTTCTTGGGAAGGTAACGAAAATAGTGTCATTTTTGATAGTTCCCAATACATTGGAATTGAAAATATCTTTATGAAGTTCTGCTTTTAGCATAAACTCATTAAAAACAGGTGTTATGTCGGTTTTTTCTTCTTTTTCACAACTCAAAAATAAGGTGAATATAACGAGGCCATAAAATACTTTTTTCATAAGTCTATTGTGATTAAATTTTAGGTTCGCAAGTTACTGTTTTTTTGCGATTCAGGGAGATGTTGTTGTAGTAATTTTTGTTTGATAATGAAAAAAATAAGAAAAAACTTGATTTTTACAAATAAAAAATTATTTTTGCAGAAAATTTAAAACATAATATATATAAGGTATGTATTGGACATTAGAATTGGCATCTTATTTAGCAGATGCCCCTTGGCCGGCAACAAAAGATGAGTTAATCGATTATGCGATTAGGACAGGAGCACCTTTGGAAGTGGTCGAAAATCTACAAGAAATAGAAGATGATGAGGAAAATTTCGATTCAATTCTCGAAATTTGGCCGGATTATCCTACGGAGGAAGATTACCTCTGGAACGAAGATGAATATTAAGAAAAAGTCTCAGAAGAGACTTTTTTTTTGGTCTGTTAAAAACTTTTTTTTGAAAAAAAAGGCTCAGTTTGGTCAAAAATGACTAAATTCGTGCGTTAAAATGATAATTGAACTATGGATATAATAAATTCGATTTTTAGAATATTTGTTGGTGATAAAGCCAAGAAGGATTTGAAAAAATTACAACCTGTTGTAAATAAGGTAAAAGCGTTTGAACAAGAGTTGATTTCTCTTTCTAATGATGAGTTGAGAGAGCGAACAATTACTTTTAAAAACAAAATAAGCCAAGCAACAGAAAGTGCGAATCAGCAGATTTTAACTTTAAAAGAGGAGGCGAAAACGGCTGATGTGGATAGAAAAGAAGAAATTTATTCTGAAATCGACAAATTAGAAGATGATGCTTATGAAGCATCTGAAAAAGTATTAAGAGAAATTGAGGCAGAGGCGTTTGCTGTAGTAAAGGAAACGGCAAGGCGTTTTGTTGAAAATGAGAATTTAGAGGTAACGGCTACTTCTTTTGACCGAGAGTTATCAGGACAAAAAGAACACGTTTCTTTGGATGGCGACAAGGCTATTTGGGATAATAGTTGGGATGCACACGGTAAGGAAGTTACTTGGGATATGATACATTACGATGTACAGTTGATGGGTGGTTCTGTGTTGCACCAAGGAAAGATTGCCGAGATGATGACGGGGGAAGGTAAAACGTTGGTTTCTACGTTGCCAGTTTATTTGAACGCTTTGACAGGTAGAGGAGTACACGTGGTAACAGTCAATGATTATTTGGCAAAAAGGGATGCTGCTTGGATGGCTCCTATTTTTGAGTTTCACGGATTGAGAGTGGATTGTATCGATCACCACGAGCCAAACTCTGATGCGAGAAGAAATGCTTACAACGCTGATATTACTTACGGAACAAATAACGAATTTGGTTTCGATTATTTACGTGATAATATGGCTCATTCCTTAAATGATTTGGTACAACGCCCTCACAACTACGCGATTGTCGATGAGGTTGACTCGGTATTGATTGATGATGCGCGTACACCGTTGATTATTTCAGGAGCGACGGCTAATGCCGATAGACACGAGTTCAACGAGTTGAAACCAAGCGTAGAGCAATTAGTAACCAAGCAACGAAGTGAATTGACAAGTGTTTTGGCAGAGGCTAAAAGATTAATTAAGGAAGGAAATACCAAAGAAGGAGCACCTTTATTATTTAGAGTTTTTAGAGGTTTGCCGAAAAATAAAGCTTTGATTAAGTTTTTAAGTCAAGAAGGAGTAAAGCAATTGTTGCAGAAAACAGAAGGCTATTATATGCAGGACAATAACCGTGAAATGCCACAAATTGACCAGCATTTATTCTTTGTGATTGATGAAAAAAATAACTCTATTGAGTTGACAGATAAAGGGATTGCGTCATTGTCTAAAATAGGTGATGATGAGAATTTCTTTATTTTACCTGATTTGAGTGTTGAAATAGGAAAGATTGATAATGGTGGTTTTTCAGAGGAAGAAGTAGTAGCGAAAAAAGAAGAATTATACAGAGATTACAGTATTAAAAGTGAGCGTATTCACACGATGAACCAACTTTTAAAAGCCTATACACTTTTCGAAAAAGATGTAGAGTACGTAATCATTGATGATAAAGTTAAAATTGTAGATGAGCAGACAGGTCGTATTATGGAGGGGCGTCGTTATTCTGACGGATTGCACCAAGCGATTGAGGCAAAAGAAAACGTGAAAATTGAAGATGCGACACAAACCTATGCGACTATTACACTACAAAATTATTTCAGAATGTACCGTAAATTGTCAGGTATGACAGGTACGGCGATTACAGAGGCAGGAGAATTTTGGGAAATTTATAAATTAGATGTAGTTGAAATTCCTACGAATAAGCCGTTGGCAAGAGAGGATAAGCAAGATTTAATTTATAAAACTACTCGTGAGAAATACAACGCTGTAATTCAAGAGATTGAGCGATTGGTTCATCAAGGAAGACCAGTGTTAGTGGGTACGACTTCGGTAGAAATTTCCGAGTTATTGAGTAGAATGCTTACTATCAAAAAGATAAAGCATAACGTATTGAACGCGAAATTGCACAAAAAAGAGGCGGATATTGTTGCTGAGGCTGGAAAATCTGGAATTGTAACGATTGCAACGAATATGGCAGGTCGTGGTACCGATATTAAATTGTCCGATGAGGTGAAAGCCGCGGGAGGTTTGGCGATTGTAGGTACAGAACGTCACGATTCAAGACGTGTAGATAGACAGTTGAGAGGTCGTGCTGGACGTCAAGGAGACCCAGGTAGTTCTCAGTTTTATGTGTCATTGGAAGATAATTTGATGCGTTTATTCGGTTCTGAGCGAATTGCTAAAATGATGGATAGAATGGGCTTGAAAGAAGGGGAAGTAATTCAGCATTCGATGATTACAAAGTCTATCGAGAGAGCCCAAAGAAAAGTAGAAGAGAATAACTTCGGTATTCGTAAGCGATTATTGGAATACGATGATGTGATGAACTCACAAAGAGAGGTAGTTTACAAACGTCGTCGTCACGCTTTGTACGGAGATAGATTGCAAGTGGATATCGCTAATATGATTTACGAAACTTGTGAGGCAATTGTAACCGAAAACAAACCAACCAAAGATTTTCAGAATTTTGAATTTGAGTTAATTCGTTTTTCTTCAACAAGTTCACCTTTTACTCAAGAGGAATTTGAAACAAAGCAAGA
>PDWI01006610.1_pt1 | contig 14479 bp, 17 predicted proteins | sample 1430891 | NCBI WGS metagenome assembly PDWI01 (sample SAMN01162508, study PRJNA174530) | Oral metagenome, whole genome shotgun sequencing project. | biome: Marine environment; feature: Marine mammal; material: Swab sample of the gingival sulcus; isolation source: swab sample of gingival sulcus...
GCGCTTGACAATATGAATAACTATTCTCTGCGCGCTTTGCCTTGTCTGATAACCGCCTACCTATCGCAAAAAATAACATCTCGTGACTACACTACCTAACCTGTCTTCTATTTTTTCGTAAATATGCTTGCTGTGAAATGAAAAAAGAGAGATACTGGTCATGCTTGCAAGGACGCATACACTTTTTTTACTTTCTTGCTATGCGTCAATTGCTTATATTCTTTCTTTACTATGTGTTAAATTAAGGAGGATGGAGCTATGACCGGAAAAAAAATCAAGATGCCATCATCATTCACTGTGTTGATGATGATAACAGTTGTGATGGCTGTTATGACGTGGATTGTCCCTCCGGGAACCTATAAAACTCACCAAATATCGACCTCTGCAGGAACAAAAGAAACCGTCATTAAGGGTACTTACCAATCTGTCAAGACACAAATTTCGTCAGCCCAACAGGCTTATAATCAAGCAAAGATAGCAGTTGATAAGGATAGCCATTCAGAAGAAAAAAAAGCACAATTAGAAGCAGCGTCTAAGCAGCTGAAAGTAGTGAAGGCCCTAAAAAAACCACAAGGTATTTGGGATATTTTGATGGCCCCGTTTTTGGGAACGCAGGCTGTTGTTGATATTATTGTCGTCGTATTATTTGTTGGCGGCTTGTTTGCTGTCGAGAATGAGGTAGGGGCGATTAAAACCGGTTTTAAGGTCTTGGTAAAGAAAATGCAGGGCAGAGAAAAATGGTTGATACCGCTACTGATTACTATTTTTGCCATTTGCGGCAGTTCCTATGGCTCGCAGGAAGAAACGGTTGTTTACTACATCTTTTTAGTGCCGCTAATGGTGGCTGCCGGGTATAATGCCCTAACAACCGTTATGATGGTTATTGTTGGTACGACAGTGGGCATTGCAGCTTCTACTGTCAACCCCTTTTCGGCGATGATTGCCGCAGAATTAGCCGGTGGAAAAGTCGGTGATGGCATGTTATTACGTGCCATTATGCTCGTTCTTGGGATTGTTGTCGCTTCCGTTTATGTTATGCGTTATGCCGAAAAAATTAAGGCGGGCGAGTATAAAGAAGATTCCGTTAATGATAGCAGTCTGGAGTATAATAAACCCGATAACAGCGATGCTGTGTTAGATACAAAGAAAAAAGCGACATTAATCATTTTTGCTTTGGTAGTATTGTTTACTGTCTTAGCCTACATTCCGTGGGATACTTTTACCGTTGGCGGTAAACCCATCACGATTTTTGTCGATGCGTTCAACTGGCTTTACAACATCCCCTTTATTGGTAAAGTTATTGGGGAAATTACCCCATTCGGTTGGTGGTGGTTTAATGAACTCGGTGTTTTATATTTTACCGCGGCAATTATCATTGGCCTCGTTATTTACAGAATGAATGAAACAATCTTTGTTAATTTAATGCTAAAAGGGGCGGCGGATGTTTTACCGGTCTGCCTTATTATCGGCATTGCCCGGGGTATTACCGTGGTAATGAATGACGGCAATATTACCCATACCATCTTATACACGGGCGAGCAAATGCTAACCAACCTGCCTGATGGTATTGTCAAAAGTTTGTTTGGTGGCGTGCTTTACTTGGTGTATTTACCTCTGGCTTTTCTTGTTCCGTCAACATCCGGTTTGGCAAGTATGTCTATGCCAATTTTTGGAGAATTGGCAAATTTAGTTGGTGTTGAGCGGGGAATAGCCGTGGCCGCATTTGTTTCGGCTAGCGGCCTTATGCAGATGTTTGCCCCGACAGTGGGGGCCTTGATGGCAGCACTTGTCATCACCAAAACATCATATTCAGTTTATATAAAACGGACTTGGAAGTTATTTATTTTGCTGGCTATTATGTATATTACGGTAATCACAGTGGCCTCGGTGTCGGGATTTAGCTTATAGGTGTCAAAATATTAACGGTGATGCTTATAAGGTGGTGTATTTTTACTTGTAAAAGTATGCAGGGTGGTGGCGCCTATCTTTGCTAGTGCGTCCTTGGTTTGAAGAATGGAGGTGGATCATGGTAAGAGAGTTTAAGCACACTATTGTGCGTCGTCCGGGAAGAAGTTTGGCTAACGGTATTACTTCAGCCCCTGAGTTGGGTAGTCCTGTTTATGAAGCAGCGATTAAGCAGCATGACAATTATATTGAAGTCTTAAAAACCTGTGGTGTTGACGTGACAGTATTGGCGGCAAATGAAGATTTCCCTGACAGTTGTTTTGTTGAAGACAATACACTTTGTACCCCTAATGCGGCGATTATTTCCCGCCCCGGGGCGGCGACACGTCAAAAAGAAGTACAGTTGCCGGACCTGCGTCAGGCACTGGACAAGTTTTATGATAATATCGAAGAAATCAAATCACCGGGAACCATTGAGCCGGGTGATATTGCCATGGTTGGTAACCACTACTTAATTGGTTTGTCCGATAGAACCAACAAAGAAGGTGCCAGCCAAATGATTGCCCTGTTGGAAAAGTACGGTATGAGCGGTGAAATGGTTGAGATGCGGGATATGCTGCATTTTAAAACCGGCATGTCTTATTTGGAAAATAACATTGTTTTGGTGTTGGACACCTTTGCCGGTAACCCTGTTTTTGAACGTTTTGACACGGTTATTGTACCAAGTGATGAGGCATACGCCGCTAATTCAATTTGGATAAACGATACCGTTATCACACCTGCCGGATATCCAAAAGTTAAAGCAAAACTTGAGGCTTTGGGTAAATATCGGGTGGTCGAATGCGATACGTCTGAATTCCGCAAAGTGGATGGTGGGCTGTCTTGTTTGTCGCTGAGGTTCTAACTTTATAATCGTTATGTACTTCCCATCCTTGCGTACTTCCTACCTTTATGTCTTCATTGCAGTGGGGATGGCGCGGTAAGGATGGGAGACGGGCGAAAGAGGTAACGGTTTTGGGGAATTGACGGTTGCCCGTCAATCGTATTGTTCAAAACGGCTGATTAAGACATATACTGCGCCTGTGCCGCCACGATTTGGCGGGCAACTAACGTAGGCCAGGACGCGGGGGTGTTCGGCCAGATAGCGGGCAGTAAAATTTTTTAGTTTGGGGAACGGCTTGTCGTAAGGATTATCGCCAACGTTGTAGCCTTTGCCGTGCACAATACGAATACAAGTCATGTGGTGATAGCGCTGGCTATCAATGGTGTTGGCCATATACACTTCGGCCTCCAAGGTGGTCATACCGTGCAAATCAATACTTTCGTAAACCGTCAATTCGCCTCTGGCCAGTTTTTTAAATAAACTGTTTTGTACCCCCTCGCGTTGGAAGTCGATTTTATCTTCAATACCGATGCTGTAATCACTTTGTGAAATGGCGGAGTGCTCGAAGTTTTCGGCAAACTGGCGTTTTTCTGCCACCACATCCGGTTTAGCCGGATAAAAATCGGGGCTGGTGTCGGTACTTTTGGTTTTTTTGATGCCGGCACCACCACCTAGTAAAGATTGAAAATCGTCTTTTTCACTCATAGGAAATAATGTTTGCTGATTTCCGCCTTATTTTTTTGTAAGAATTGGTTGCGTAGTTTATCAATCAGTCCTTGTTTTTCATTGATGCTTAATTTATAAACGTCCATTTCCTTGGTGGCCGACAGAATATAATCATCGCTGGTGAGTATAGCATCGGCCAAGTGGTTATCAATGGCTTGCTGTCCGTACCACGTTTCCCCGGTGGCAACGCTGTCAATATCTATTTGCGGGCGGTGTCTGGTAATGTGTTGCTTGAACAGGTCGTGCGTCAATTGCAAATCCTCTTTGAATTTTTCCCGCCCCTCATCGGTATTTTCCCCCATGAGTGTTAGGGTACGCTTGTATTTCCCCGCCGTGTGCAGCTCAATATCGACATTTTTATCTTTTAACAGGCGGTGAATATTCGGGACTTGGGCAATTACACCGATTGAGCCAAGAACGGCAAAAGGTGCCGCAATAATTTTATCGGCAACACAGGCCATCATATAACCCCCGCTGGCCGCTACTTTATCGACGGCAACGGTCAGTTCGATATCCGCTTGTTTTAAGCGGTTCAGTTGTGAGGCGGCCAAACCGTAGCCGTGCACGACACCACCGGGACTTTCCAAACGCAATAAAACTTTGTCTTTTTCTTTATTGGCGGTTTGGATAATAGCAGTGATTTGCCGGCGTAGGCTATCGGTTTCGGAGGCATCAATATCGCCGTCAAAGTCCAAAACGAATAAACGCGGCCGGTCTTTTTGCGGCTTGATGGGGTGCTTTTTCAGCTGTTTTTTATCGGCTTTTTCCAGTATGTCGTATTCCAAACTGACTTTATCGGCATGCAGGTCACCGTTTAAAAATTTGATTTCCAATTCCTCATCGGCAGCCGATTTGCCACGTTTATTACGTACCACCAAAGCAACCAGCAGCAACACGAATAAGCCGAAAACAATCAACGTCGTCACGGCTTTAGCGATAAATAACAGATAAGCGGATAAAAAACTCATAATAACCTCAACGAGAGAAAAAATAGGTGCGATTAAATTGCCGGACGGCAATTATAACCAATAATATGATGAAGGTGGTAAAGAAAATGACATGACTGCTGGTAACCACGCCGTTGGCGATTTGCTGCAGGTGCGAAACAGGCGAAAAAAAAGCAATAATCGGAGTGACCCAAACCGGTTCAACAATGAATTTTGCCGCCAATTCGCTTAAACCGATAAACAGCATGCTGAGTAATACCGCCATAACACTGTGGTTAATCGTTTGCGAGAACACAAAAGTCAGCAAACCTACCGACACCAATAGCGCCAACAAGCCTATTAATAATAACAGCACCCGGGAGCCATTGTAGTCAAAGAATAAACCGCTGATTACTGCCGGTGCGGCGATGGTTATCACCGCCACTGCCGATAACAAGACGATATAAATCAATTTGGCGCTAAAGTAATGTAAGGGGTTTGGGCAAAGACTGCGATACAGTTGCGCAAAGGCGGAGAAGTTTTCCAAATAGCCTAATTTGGCACATAGGGTGGTTACCAGTAAAACAGCTGCATAGCCCATGCTTTTGATATAGGGAATAAGGACCAAATCGGTGACACCGTAACGAAAATTTTTGGCTCGTAAGACGGGTTGAATGCTCATAAAATCTTCCAGATAAAGAAAGAATAAAAGACCACACAAACCGCACCACAATGCTATTATCCCCCAAAAACGACGGTGTAACAACAGCGTCGAAAAATCACGGGATAAGGTTGTATGAATCTGTTTAAGCATCAGCCATACCCTCCGTTTTCGGTGTTGTGCTTTGCCCGATTAAGCGTAAAAACGTGTTTTCTAAGATTTGCTCGCTGCCATAAATTCTGTGGATGGAGATACCCATAGCTAACAGTGTGTCTAACAATCGGTCTTGTGCCTTTTGCGAGGTAATGACAAAGTGATGCGACGGTCCCTCATTGGCTTGCCACTCGGGCAGTTGTCGCAGGGCGGCGAGCGGTACATCGCCGCGCAATTCAATAACAATGTCTTGCTGACGCTGCAAGGATAAAGTTTGCTTTTTTTGTCCTTGGTGAATAACCGCTACCTCATCGCATAAAGTCATGATTTCTTGTATGATATGCGAAGAGAGCAGGACGGCTGTTGTGGCCTTAACGGTCTGCATCAAGTGGCGAAACAGACTGATTTGCTGCGGGTCCAATCCCGAGGTTGGCTCATCTAAAATCAATATATCGGGCTGATGAATAATTGCCTGGGCAATGGCGACACGCTGACGGTTACCTTTGGATAAGGTGACAATCGATTGCCGGAAGATTTTTTCCAATTGGCACAACGCCACGACGCGGTCAATGGCGCTCTGGTGTTGTACTTTTGGCAGATGATGTAAGTGACAAATATGGCGCAAAAACCCTTTCACCGACCAAGCGTCAATCAGCGGCGGTATTTCCGGTAAATAGCCGATGGTTGCTTGTGGCAATACGTCCACCTTGCCCCGGTTTGGTATCAGCAGTCCCGCGGCAATTTTCAAGGTGGTTGATTTCCCGGCCCCGTTAATACCCAGTAAGCCTGACACTCGTCCGCGTTGTAACCTCAGGTCGATACCTTGTAGCAGGGCAATACCCGATTGAGAAAAATCAACCTGTTGTAAACTGAGTATGGTTTGCATAGTTCGACTATTATAAACAAAAAAACCCGACACAGGGTCGGGCTTTTGATAAAAATTAAGGGAATTACTTAATTTTTGCTTCTTTGTAAATGACGTGCTGCCTGACAACCGGATCAAACTTTTTGATCTCAAACTTGCCGGGCATATTACGTTTGTTTTTTTCTGTTGTATAGAAATGGCCGGTGCCGGCACTGGAAACCAAACGAATTTTCTCACGGATTTTCTTCGCCATAAGTTTGCTCCTAATCCTTAAATAATTAAACTTTTACGCCGCTTGCACGAACATCTACCAATACGGCCTCGATACCTTTTTTATCGATGATACGCATTCCTTTGGCCGACACACGCAATTTAACGTGGCGGTTTTCGCTTTCAACCCAAAAACGCTTGCTTTGCAGGTTAGGAAGAAAACGACGTTTTGTTCTGTTCTTTGCATGCGATACGTTATTACCAACAGCCGGCCCTTTACCGGTAACTTGACATACTCTCGACATGATTTAACCTCTTATATAATAAATGGTGGCCAAGGGCGGAATCGAACCACCGACACGCGGATTTTCAGTCCGCTGCTCTACCAACTGAGCTACTTGGCCGTAGGGAGGCGTATTAAACACCGTATCGCCTCATTCGTCAAGCGATTTTGTAAAAAAATGGCAGTTTTTCTCTGTTATTGCTGCTCTGTGCACAGATTATCACTTGTTCAGTCGGTTTTTTCGTCAAATAAAAAAGCCAATAATTGTTCTTGTAAAAAGATTCTTGCTTGCGGGTCCATCGGATTTAAACGGTATTCGTTAATCAGTATGGTCTGTTGAGCCAGCCATTGTTGCCAAGCCTCTTTGCTGATGTTGTCGACAATGCGTTGTCCCAGTTCACCGGGAAACGGGGGACGGTCAAGTGCCTCGCCCTCTTTATTTAATTTACTACAAAAAACCATCGTTATTTACTCGCTGATTACCGTTATTATTAAAGCAGCAGTTTAACATTGTTGTCAAAAGAATGGAAAAAAATTAACGAAAGCGTGAAATAATTTGATATTTGCTTTTTATATCGGTAAAATACCGGGTCCGCTGTAGATTAACGCATGGCATAGCTATTAAATTTTTGGAGTTTTACGTAATTATGAAAAAAGATATTCACCCTAATTATCGTCCTGTGGTTTTTCAGGACATTGGTGCTGATTTTGCTTTTTTGACAAAATCCACCATTGCAACTAAAGAGACTATCAAATGGGAAGATGGTAACGAATACCCGTTGGCTAAAGTGGAAATTTCCAGTAAAAGCCACCCGTTTTACACCGGTAAACAAAATATTGTCGATACCGCCGGCCGGGTTGACAGATTTAAGAAAAAATACAAGAGATAAACAAACGGTATTTTAATGACTATTTGATGCCCCGTTATCTGCTTTAAGCGTAAAATTAACTTAGAGCGGGGCGGGTTTTTTTGTATAATAACCGAACGCGTGAATAATAAAGATAAAAATATTAGATAAAGAGGATATACTAATGAATAATAAGAAAGTCACTTTAACAACTTATGAAGATAATGTGGAAAAATCGGTTGATTTTGCTGTGTTATCACCGACTTTAGGGCGTTCAGTTATTGATATTAGCGGTTTAATGAAAAAAACCGGGATGTTTACTCACGATCCGGGATTTACAGCCACTTCCAGTTGCGAGAGTAAAATCACTTTTATCGATGGAATGAAAGGGCAGCTACTGTATCGTGGTTATCCAATTGAGCAGTTAGCGAAACAGTCCAGTTTTCTTGATGTGGCTTATTTACTGTTATTTGGGGAAATGCCCACAACTGGTGAGCGTGAGGCTTATCAGCAAGAAATGGCGGATTACACGAGAGTAAATACCAGTATTGAACGATTTTTTGACGGTTTTCGCTATGATGCCCACCCAATGGCAATATTGGCCAGTGTGGTTAGTTCTTTAGCGGCGTTTTACCCTGATGCACTCAATATTGAAAATGCAGATATCCGTCGTAAGACGGCATTACGGCTGGTTGCCAAGATGCCGGTTATTGCGGCGGCTGCCTATCGTCATAAAGTGGGTGAGCCGTTTGTTTATCCCGATACCAGTTTAGGTTATACGGAAAATTTATTGTATATGATGTTTTCCCGCCCCAACAAACACTACGAAGTGGACGAGCTGGCGGCAGAAGCACTGGATGTTTTGTTTATTCTACATGCCGATCACGAACAAAATGCGTCAACCTCAACGGTTAGATTAGCCGGCAGTACCGGAACTAATCCCTACGCGGCGGTGTCAGCCGGCATTGCTTCGCTGTGGGGACCTGCCCATGGCGGTGCCAATGAGGCAGTGTTAAAAATGCTGGATGAGATTGGTGATATTTCTAATGTTGATAAATATATTGCTAAGGCAAAAGATAAAAATGATTCATTTAGATTAATGGGATTTGGTCACCGTGTGTATCGAAATTTTGATCCGAGAGCAACTATTATTAGAGAGCTATGTCACAGAATTTTAAGTAAATATGGCAATGATCCACGCTTGGAGTTGGCAATCAAATTGGAGGAAATTGCCCTTCAGGATGAGTATTTTATTGAAAGAAAATTGTATCCAAATGTGGACTTTTATTCAGGAATTATATATAGTGCACTTGATATTCCTGTGAATATGTTTACAGTCATGTTTGCGATTGCGAGAACAGCAGGATGGGTAGCGCATTGGAACGAATTAGTCAGTAGTCATTACAAGATTGGTCGTCCGCGGCAGTTGTATACTGGTTATCCAAAACGAGATTTATAAGTATATAAAAGTATGAACGATTTGGAGGGATTCTGTGTTTGGTATAGATATAGGTAGCTATTCGATTAAGGCTGCCGTTGTGAAAAAAAGCGGGCGAGGAGTTGCGACAATCGAACAGATTGCCTATGAGGTTCTTCCCGAAGAAGCGCGTGGTGGGACGGTTGGCTCTGTTGCGGTCAGGCGTGTTGTGCAAAATTTAGTTAGGAAAGTGGGTAAAGGGCAGGATAGAGTCGCCCTGAGTATCCCGACTTCTTCTGTCATCCTGAAAACCATTGACGTCGATAGGGGTTTGAGTGAATCGGCACTGGAGGGTGAGGTACAGATGGAATTGGTCAACTTTGTGCCGTTCCCGCTGGAGCAGGTTTATGCCGACTATATCAGTTTGGGTAAGTCAGCCGAGAATCCCGATAAAGAAGAAATTTTTGTCGTCGCCAGCCGCCGCGATCTTGTCGATAATTTGGCTGATGCCGTTGACGTCAAATCAATCCGTAAAAAGGAGGTGGAAGTCGAGTCTTTTGCCTTGGGTCAGTTGATTGAACAAGTCAAAGGGAAGAGATATCGCGAGACCTATGCCATTATTGATATTGGCTACAAATCGACGGTAGTCAGTATCTTTAAAGGGGGTAAGATACTGTTTAACCGAGAGCAGCAAATTGGTGGCTATCACCTGACCGAAGCCATTGCCGAGGCGGGTGGCATGTCGATGTCTGAAGCGGAAGAAGTCAAATTAACTAATATTCACAGTGTTTCCGGTACGGTTTTAAGTGCTTACCTGGATACGTTGAATGAGCAAATCGGTTTGGCGTTGGAGTTTTTTTCGTCAACCAATGCCGAAGACCATATAGAGACGGTTTACATCACCGGTGGGGGAAGCTTGCTGCCTGGTTTGTTGGATAGTTTAAAAGAAGCGCAACCGAGCTATAAAATGATGCTTTTGCCGATTGGTCAAGAGATAAAAATTGGTAAAAAAACCAATGGATTGAAACAACAAGAGGTCGGGGCTTATGCTGCGGTTGTGTCTGGTTTGGCGATGAGGAAGTAATTATGGCGATGCAGTTTAACTTGTTGCCCTGGCGTGAAGAACGACGTCGGGCGCGTGCTAAGAGGGCACGTAATACGTTATTGTTTGGTTTGTTTGCGGGTGTGCTTCTCTCCGCCGGTTATTATGCCTGGGAGAAAGCGAATTTGGCCGATCATGAAAGGGCTTTGCAATTTGTAATTAATAAAAATAATGAGTTAAAGCCACGTCTGAAAGAAAAAGAGAAGTTGGATAGAATGAAAGAGATTCTCACCCATCAGGTTGACTCCATTGAGGCTCTGCAGGCTAACAGGGCTTCTGTTTCGCATATGGTTGAAGAACTTTCGGTGGCCAATAATCAAGAATTGTCCTTAACCGGTTTTAGTTTAACCGGGGGTGAAGTGAGTATCTCCGGGATGGCGAAAAACGACAGCCAGATTTCAGACTTGATGAAAAAATTAAGAAAGAGTAAGTGGTATCAGGAGCCTAGACTGTTAGAAATTGTTTCAGAGCCTGAGAAAGGTGAGGAAATAAAACGTTTCAGTATTGTTAGTAAGTTATTGTTGCCGGGAGATCAATTGACAAAGGAGGATGACAATGGCTAGGAAAGATAGCATAAATATCAAGGATTATTCGACATGGCCGCTACTGATGAGTGTGGTTTTTGCCGTGTTAATTGCTGCGGTTATTTTTTATTTGTCAAAAACTTTTTTAACCGACGATGTCAGTGCCCAGATCAGCAGAAAAGATGCTGAGATTGTTAAGCAGGAGAATCAGTACAAAAAAGATGCGCCGATTGCCGCTATTGTTCCCAAACTGAAAGAGGAAGTAAAAAGGCTCAAGGTGATACAGGAAGGGTTGAAGAAATTTTTGCCAACAAAGGTTTCTATGCCCTCTCTGGTAGATGATGTTTATTTGGTGGGCCGAAATAATGGTATCGTGTTTGATAAGTTGGTTCCCAAAAGATATATCGAGGAAAAATATTATTCGATTAAACCGATTGCATTGAAAGCGAAAGTCGGTTTCGAAAGTATGGCGTCTTTTATTGAAGAGGTGACAACACTGGAGCGTATTATGAACGTCAATGCCGTCAACTTTAAGGTTGAGGGTGATCAGATGCTGCATAAAAATGCCAACGCGCCCTTGAAAATGACGGCGGAGTTGCGTACCTATGTTTTTAAAGATACTTTGCCGGATGATAAAAAGTAATGGTTGATTTTAAGGAGAGTCAGATGAAGAATTATTACTTAATATTTATTGCTGCTTTTTCCTTGGCGGGCTGCGATTTTAATTTATTGAGTTTTCGCCAGAGTTTGGCTGAATCCAGAATCGCTGAAGCAGATAAGTTGGCTGAATTAAAGTCTGCTGAATATAAGGTGGAAATTCGCGAGGTTAAGGTTTATAAGCCCTACCATTATGCTGGTAAAATTGAGGACCCTTTCCGTGTTCGGGAATTTTTAATTACCGATGAGGCGGGAAAAAACGCAACCCTGAATGCTGATAACGAGCCGGTTTGTGCGCCACCTCTTTGTGTACCGCCAGAACCGCATCGAAAGGGTTTTTTAGAAAATTACAGTCTGGAAGATTTAGCCTTTGTTGGAACGTTTATGCGTAATGGCAGTATAGGACTAATCGAAACCCCTGATTTGGGTGTGGTCAGGGTGAAGAAAGGTGACTATATGGGACGCAGAAATGGTAAGGTGTTGGCCATTAAGGAGACCGCTATTGTGCTTCAGGAAAAGATTTACCAAGGCGGGCTTTGGAAAGATAAAAAAACAGTATTAATGATAAATAAATAGGTGTCAATTATGAGCATAAAAACGTCGTTAACAAAAAATAAGATGAATATTCTGCCTTTCGCGTTGTTTGCAGTGTTTGCCTCTCAGGCGGCTGATGTGAGTGCTATTAGTCACGGTAGAAGTGCCGATGGTGCTTATGAAGTACAAATTGTGGGTAATGATTTTAGTGGCGTAACATCGTACAGTTTAAATAACCCGGCAAGGGTAGTCGTCGATATTCCCAATGGCAAAAGTCAGTTGGCTGCTAACCTGACAAAAGTGAATAGCCCTCTTGTGTCCAGTGTCGTTGTCGTAGAAGGCGATGATAGAGTGCGTGCGACCATCAATATGAATAAGTCGGTTCCTTATACCCTGGTTGATGGTACAAATAAAATTACCGTTGCGGTTAAGGACCCGGTTAGGGGGCCTTTGCATCGAGCAAAAAAACACCAAACAGTCGCCAGAAAGGCCGATGTTGATTTTACCGGTGGCGCAAACGGCCAAGGTAAGGTAAAAGTCAAGTTGCCCAACCACAGTGCTTCAGTAAATGTTGAACGTGTTGGTAACAAAGTCATTGCCAGGTTATCAGGTGGTACGTTTGCCAGAGCAAAAAAACTGAATGTCAGTGATTTTGGTACAGCAGTGAAGAGTATTGATGTTTATAAAAATAAATTGAACATCAACACGTCAACTGATAATTACGAAATTGCCTCTTATCAAAATGATAAGATGTTTACGATTGAGTTTAACAAACCGACGGTGGCGAAGTTGCGTCAAAGTGAGCTGCCGCCGGGTGACAGTCGCCGCGAGTATAAAGGCGAAAATCTTTCGTTGAATTTTCAGGATATTGAGGTACGTTCGGTATTGCAGCTGATTGGTGATTTTACTGACACCAATATTGTTGTCAGTGGTGATGTGACCGGGAGTATTACCTTACGCTTGAATGATGTGCCTTGGGATCAGGCTTTGGACGTGATTTTGCAAACCAAAGGTTTGGGTATGCAAAAAAACGGTAATGTTATTTATATTGCGCCCAGTACTGTTATTGCCAGTAATTTGGAAAATACTTACAAGATTTCAAACGTTAAGGAAGAACTCGCACCATTGCACGAAGAGATAATCACGGTTAACTATGCCAGAGCGGAGAATTTATTGGAAGTCTTGGAAACAGAGGGTCGAAGTAACACAAAAGACGGTGAGTCCGGCTTTCTGTCTTCTCGCGGTAGAATTACTGTCGATAAACGTACTAACAGCTTAATCATCAATGAAGTTTCCAGTAATATTGAGAAAGTCAGACGTTTGATAGCGAAATTGGATGTGCCTGTTAAGCACGTGTTAATTGATTCACGTATTGTTTCCGCTTCAAGTGACTTTGCCCATGAATTGGGTATTCGTTGGGGCGGATATGCAGTAGGTCGTGATTCTATTGATGGACATAAGATTTATACCGGTTTGTCGGGTGATTATACTGGTCTGTCTTCAAAAAATGACGGTAAAACAAGTGTCATTAAAAATCGTTTGGGCGTTAATTTACCGGCTAGCAACCCTACCGGTTCTTTGGCTATGCGTGTTTTGGGTACGGACTTCTTATTGGATATGGAATTATCAGCCATGGAAAGTAATGGCCGTGGTGAAGTGATTTCCAGTCCACGCGTTGTGGCCCAAGATGGTAATAAAGCGAAAATTAAATCGGGTAAAGAGATTGCCTACACAACCAGAGATGATAAAGGAACGGCAAAAGTACGCTTCAAGCCGGTAGAGCTCTCTTTGGAGGTCACACCAAAAATTGCTCCGAATAATATGGTTGATATGATTTTGGAAGTCAATAAGGATACGGTGGGTGCGCTAACGCAAACTTTGGACGGTGTTGTGCCTTCAATTAATACCAACGGTGTACAAACACAGGTGTTGGTGGATAACGGCGAAACGGTTGTTTTAGGCGGTGTCTATGAACAAACTAAAACAAAATCGGTAGCTAAGGTTCCCGGCTTGGGTGACTTGCCGTATGTTGGTAAAATCTTCAGGAAAGACCTTAACAAAGTGTATAAAAGTGAACTACTCATCTTTGTTACACCAAAAATTGTTGACAAGCGTTTCTTATCGAATGATAAGTATTCTGCCTTAAGGAATTAATTGTTCATTACTTACTGTTTTTTTAAGACCTGTTGAGTGTCTCAACGGGTCTTTTTTTATGACAAGATATGTCTATGTTAAGAGATAGTGATTACTTGGATGCTGCCATTGCAGAGGCTAAAAAAGCTGAAGCTTTTGGTGAGGTGCCGGTAGGTGCCGTATTAGTTGACGATAATGGCGACGTCCTTGCCAAAGCGTATAACCAGACGATTAGTACCCATAACGCCACTGCTCATGCTGAAATTGAAGTGTTAAAAAAAGCCGGTAAAACAGTGGGTAACTACCGCCTGCCCAACACGACCTTATACGTTACTTTGGAACCCTGCCCGATGTGTGCGGGGGCTATCGTTCATGCCAGAGTGGGGAGAGTGGTTTTTGCCGCTAAAGACTGGCGTACGGGTGCCTGTGGCAGTGTGTTTAGCTTACACGATAGTGCTGCATTAAATCATCGTTTTCAGGCCGATTTTATTGAACGGCAAGATTATATTCATTTATTAACAAGTTTTTTTAAAAAAAAGCGTTAGGTAGTGTGGTCACGAGATGTTATTTTTTGCGATAGGTAGGCGGTTATCAGACAAGGCAAAGCGCGCAGAGAATAGTTATTCATATTGTCAAGCGCTTTAACGCCGTA
>PDWI01006837.1_pt1 | contig 14475 bp, 18 predicted proteins | sample 1430891 | NCBI WGS metagenome assembly PDWI01 (sample SAMN01162508, study PRJNA174530) | Oral metagenome, whole genome shotgun sequencing project. | biome: Marine environment; feature: Marine mammal; material: Swab sample of the gingival sulcus; isolation source: swab sample of gingival sulcus...
ATCATTGCAGGATTAATGGCATTAGGATTTATGTCATTCTCTGGTATTTCACTATAAGGAGGGCAATATGTTTTCAACCATTATCTATGCCGTTATTCTGTTTGTCGCAGTTATTTGTGCATTGACTATCATCATCTTAGCTGCACGTAAAAAATTAGTTAATACGGGCGATGTTACTATCAATGTAAACAGTGAAAAAGACCTCAGTATGCCTGCTGGCGGAAAACTTTTGGGTGCATTGGCTGAACAAGGTCTATTTATCCCATCTGCCTGCGGTGGCGGTGGTACTTGTGGACAATGTAAAGTCAAAGTATTTGAAGGTGGTGGCGATATTCTTGCAACAGAAGAAAGCCATATCACTAAAAAACAAGCCCGTGCTGGGGAACGGTTATCGTGTCAAGTTGCAGTCAAACAAGATATGAAAATCGAAATCCCAGAAGAAGTCTTTGGGGTTAAAAAATGGGAATGTGAGGTTATTTCAAATGATAACAGTTATTTCAAATGATAACGTCGCGACCTTTATCAAAGAATTAAAGTTAAAAATTCCTGATGGAGAATCAGTACCATTCCGTGCTGGTGGTTATATTCAAATCGAATGTCCTCCGTACGATATTAAATACTCTGAATTTGATATCGAAGAGCAATATCGTGGCGACTGGGAACACTTCAAATTATTTGATATTCACGCAGTCAATGACGAAGACGTTGTTCGTGCTTACTCAATGGCAAACTATCCATTAGAAGAAGGCATCATTATGCTTAACGTACGAATTGCTTCGCCTCCACCAAATATGCCAGATGTGCCTGCGGGTAAAATGTCTAGCTACATCTTTAATTTGAAAAAAGGTGATAAGGTCACAATTTCAGGTCCGTTTGGCGAGTTCTTCGCCAAAGATACCGATGCTGAAATGGTCTTTATCGGTGGTGGTGCAGGTATGGCACCGATGCGTTCACACATCTTTGACCAATTGAAACGTTTGCATTCTGACCGTAAGATTACTTTCTGGTATGGTGCTCGTTCGAAGAAAGAAATGATGTACGTAGAAGATTTTGATAATCTTGCCGCCGAGTTCCCTAACTTTGAATGGCACGTCGCACTTTCAGACCCACAGCCAGAAGATAACTGGGACGGTTACACAGGATTTATTCATAACGTCGTTTATGAAAATCACCTGAAAAACCACCCTGCCCCGGAAGATTGTGAGTTCTATATGTGTGGACCACCGATAATGAACAAATCCGTTATCGATATGCTACACAATTTAGGTGTAGAAGACGAAAACATCTTGTTAGATGATTTCGGTGGCTAATTCACTCAAATATAAAAATTAAAAAGCCCACCCTTTTGGGCTTTTTAATTTTTTCCTGTTATAATATCCTTATAACTTTTTCCGAATAACTTAAAAATGTAATGCATTGACATAGCGCAACTCCACAATAATTTTAAGCTATTCCGATATAATATCAAATTAATAGATAGGTTAAGACAATGACAACTTTTATTGTAATTTTTTGTATGTTTTTAGCAATGATAGCTCTAATGGCTATCGGTGTTATGATGAAACGTAAACCTATTTCAGGTAGCTGTGGTGGCTTGGGTAATGTCGGTATAGAAAAAGCTTGCGACTGCGATAAACCCTGTGAAAATCGCCTAGCCAGAATGCAAAAAGAACAATTAATTGTTCCTCAAAAAAAATAACTTACCTAGCTGTTCACTACCAGTAATACTCAAACAGCACCACAATATCAGTCAAATTAATACGCTTTTAGCTAGCGTTTAGTCGGTGATTTTGGTAGAATTAGTCAATATTTTTTATTACCTAATTATTACTACTATGAAAAAAGCTAACTTATTGATTGCTCTTTTGTTTACCTTTAATGCTGTTCAGGCTGACACCTTCCAAGTTAGCGACATTCGCGTATCTGGACTACAAAGAATTACGGCTGGTAGTTTTTTTAACTATATGCCTGTCAAACGTGGCTCAACAATCACCAATGCTGATTACCCAAATATTATCAGAAAATTACATAAAACTGGTTTTTTCAAAGATGTCAAATTATCTCGTGATGGTAATATTTTAGTTATTGAGGTAGAAGAAAGCCCAGTAGTCAGTAAACTTAATATCACAGGTAATGCAGAAATCAAAGATAAAGATTTGCTTAGAGGTTTAGTTTCTCTTGGTCTTGGCGAAGGTGATACCTTTACGGAAATGAAGTTATCTAGAGTTAAAAAAGAATTACTCAACCTTTACCACTCCCGTTCAAAATTTGATGTAATCATTGATGCTAACGCCAGAGCACTCGGTAATGGTAAAGTAGAAATTGATATTAATATCAAGGAAGGGATTTCTGCCCGAATCAAACAAATTAATATTGTTGGCAACAAGGCCTTTTCAGAAAAGTTATTATTAGATAAACTCCGACTAACTGAATCAAAGTGGCATTCTATATTAACCAAACACGACCGATATTCAGGTGAAAAATTAAAAGCAGATATCGATGCATTAGAAGCTTTTTATTATAACCGTGGTTATCTAGATTTCCGTATTAATTCGACACAAGTTAGTTTGACTGATGATAAAAAAGATGTCTATATTACTATTAGCATTAACGAAGGTCTGCCTTACCGTATAGATAAAAATATTTATACTGGCTCAAAATTACTAACCGATAAGCAATTAAATAATTTGATGCAATACGGCGTTGGGGATTATTATTCTCGTGCCAAAGTAAGAGAGTCACAACTTAATATTAAGAATGCCTTAGGTGAAAAAGGTTATGCCTTTGCCGATGTGCGTATTTTACCTAAAGTTAATAAAAAGCAACATTATGTTGTACTCACTTATGATTTACAACCTAAACAACGTACTTACGTTAGACGAGTAGAATTCACTGGAAACTACAAAACAAATGATGAAGTTCTACGTCGTGAAATGCGCCAGCTAGAGGCAGCCCCTTATAATCACAGCAAATTGACACGTTCTGACCAACGTATTTCACGCTTGGCATATATTAAAAATGTTGAACGTCATACTGTACCTGTACCAGGTCATCCTGATCAAGTTGATATCGTTTATAAGGTTCAAGAAGTCCCCAACCGCAGTATTACGGGTGGTATCGGTTATGGATCTTCCTCTGGTGCAATGGTCAATGCAGGTTATGAAAGTGGTAATTTCTTAGGTACTGGTAATCGTTTCAAGTTTGATTTCTCGACATCAAAACAAGAGAAAAACTATAACATGACCTTTACCGATCCCTACTTTACCGCTGATGGCATTAGCCGAACAGTACAGCTTTATTATAATGCCACCAATAAATCAAAAACCGATATCGGCGACTGGACTTCGGATAATATGGGAGCATTTTTACGCTTTGGTTTCCCAATTGATGAGTATGAATCTTACGCCTTAGGACTTGGTTATCGAGGCACCAAAATTAAAACAGGCAATTCAGCTCCACAAGAATTACTTGGCTGGACAGACAAACATGGTAAAACATTCCATGAGTATATGCTTGATTTCAATTGGACACATGACACCAGAGATAGTTATGTTTTTGCTAACAAAGGTTCAATTACCCGCTTAAATGCTGAAATTGCCATGCCAGGCAGTACGGAAACTTATTATAAAATCAACGCTAGAAATCGTAGTTATTTCCCGTTATCTGACAACTTATTATTATCGGTCCGAGGGGATGTTAGTTATGGTGACGGTTTTGGAAAAACTAAAGATGTACCGTTTTTCAGACACTATTATGCTGGTGGTTTAACCACCGTGCGTGGTTTTGCTAGCAATAGTTTAGGTCCACACTGGGATAATGGGAAAGGTGGTGTTAAGGGTGGTGACTTACGTGTCACTGGTGGTGCCGAATTAATCCTACCTTGGACATTTGGACAAGATACTGAAAGCGTTCGATTGGGGCTATTCAGCGATTTTGGTAACGTTTACAATAGTGCTAAAGACTTTGATACCAGTGACTTCAGATATTCTGCTGGCGCATATGTCTTATGGCGTTCACCTATTGGCCCACTTAATTTAAGTTATGGTGTGCCATTAAATGATAAAAAAGGTGATGACATTGAACGATTCCAATTCACTATCGGAGCACCATTCTAGTGAGAAAATTTTTTCAATTCTTTCTGTTAACTATCGGTTTGTTGAGTAGTCATTTTGCAACAGCTCAACAGACTGATAATGACCTAAAAGTAGGCTTTGTTAATATTCGCAAATTAATGGTACAAGCCCCACAATTAAAACATATTCAAAATAAATTAGAAAAAGAATTCGAATCTCAGAACCAAGAAATCATTACCTTACGTCATAAAATCGCTCAATTGAGTGCAAAATATGATAGCGTAGCTGATAAAAATACAATGTTAGACTTACAAAGACAAGTCGGAGAGAAACAGCGAGAGCTAGCAAAAAAACAACAGCAATTACAAGATGACTTTAATGTTAGACGAAATCAAGCATTAGGCAAGTTACAAACACTAATTGTATCAATGGTTGCTAGGGTTTCTAAAGAGAAACAAATGGATATCGTCTTAAATAACACAGGTGTTATCTATGTTAGCTCTCGCATTGACATCACTCCAGATGTCTTTAAATATTTATCGGAGCAAACCATTGACTAATCAACAGAAATTATCACTAACTCTCGCTGAGTTAGCCCATATTTGTGGAAGCGATAAAATTATTGGTAATCCTAATAAGATAATCACAAATATCTGCTCCGTGAATAAACCCCAAAATGATGCTCTGACTTTTATTGACAACCCCAAATTCCTTAAGCAAATTACCACCGAGGTTGATGTTGCTTATTTAGTGAAACCTGACTGGAAAGATCATATTAGTTTGGGAATCATCCACCCAAACCCTACACAGGCAGTTCGCTTAATTTTAACAGCGATAACGAAAAATGATAGCCCTGCAAGCATTAGCGAAACAGCAAAAATCAGCCCCAATGCCACTATCGGTAAGAATGTCACTATCGGTCATTATAGTGTGATTGAAGATGGCGTTGTTTTGGGTGATAATTGTGTTATCGGCAATCATACAACGATAAATACCGATAGCTTAATTGGCAGTGAAACCTTTATCGGTAACAGAGTCAGCATTTATCATAGTTGTCATATTGGTCATCATTGTGTTATTGCTGATGGTGCGGTTATCGGTGGTCAGGGTTTCGGATTTAGTTTCGAAGGTGGCAACTGGTATCCTATTCCACAAATTGGTGGCGTGCGTATTGGCAATCACACCCATATTGGTAATAATACTTGTATTGACCGTGGTGCGATTAACGACACTATTATCGGCAATAATGTGATTATTGATAATCTAGTTCATATTGCTCATAATGTCGTTATCGGTGATGGTTGTGCAATGGCAGCTGAGGTCGGCATTGCAGGTTCAACCACGATTGGCAAACACTGTTTATTCGGTGGGCAAGTCGGTATTGTCGGACATATTGACATTTGTGATGGCGTACAAGTCAATGGTGGAGCAAGAATTTTACAGTCCATTAAAGAAAGTGGTGCTTATGCTGGTGCATTAACAGCAATGCCTGTCAGCAAATGGAATCGCACCAGTGTTTACTTTAAAAAAATAGAACAATTATTTAAAAGAGAAAAAAATTAATGAGTGAAACAATAACAACCCTAGATGTGCAAGAAATCATGCGATATTTACCTCATCGTTATCCTTTCTTAATGTTAGACAAGGTAACAGAATATGAGGTGGGTAAGTACTTAAAAGCCATTAAAAATGTAACAATTAATGAGCCTTTTTTTCAAGGACATTTTCCACAAAAACCAGTGATGCCAGGCGTGATGATTTTAGAAGCAATGGCACAAGCCACTGGTATCCTAGGTTTCAAAACTGAAGGTGTGCCGCCTGATGATAAAAGTTCGCTATACTATTTTGTTGGTATAGATAATGCTAGATTTAAGCAAATCGTTGTACCTGGGGATTGTTTAGAAATGACCGTAGAGTTTGTCCGTGCACGACGTGGAATTTATGCGTTTCACGGTAAAGCCTATGTTGATGGCAAAGTCGTTTGTAGTGCAGATTTAATGTGTACAAGACGCCCTGTATAGTAAAAATGCACTATTTTTAGACATTTTTAAGCATTATTAGTTGTGTAAAATAATTAAAATAATAAAACAAGGATACTCAAATGATACACCCAACTGCAATTATTGATGATAGTGCAAAAATCGGCAATAATGTGACTATCGGTCCTTATTCCATTATTGGTGCTGATGTTGAAATTGGCGATGATACGTGGATTGGTCCACATGTCGTTATTCAAGGACCATCGGTTATCGGTAAGAATAACAAGATTTATCAATTCAGCTCTATCGGCGAAGTACCGCAAGACAAAAAATTCAAGGACGGCGATAAAACGTGGTTCAAAATGGGCGATAATAATGTGATCCGTGAATTTTGTACCTTTAACCGTGGCACGGTTCAGGATGAAAGCATTACCGAAATTGGTAATGACAACTGGATTATGGCGTATGTTCATTTGGCTCATGATTGCCGTATTGGTAACGGTACCATTTTTGCCAATGGGGCATCACTTGCAGGTCATGTGACGATTGGGAACAATGTTGTTATGGGTGGGTTTGCTTTAGTTTACCAATTTGTCACTATTGGTGACTATGCTATTTGTGGGTTTTCATCAGGCGTTAAAAACGATGTGCCCCCCTACTCTATGGTAGATGGTATGCCTGCTAAAGCTGTATCTATTAACCGGGAAGGTCTAAAGCGTCATCAATTTACCACAGATGAAATAAAAATGATTCGCCAGGCCTTTAAGGTGTTGTACCGTAGCGGTTTAACACTTGAGGAAGCCAAAGTCGAACTCAAACATTTAGCCAAAGAGCAACCAGTAATTGAGTTGATCAATAATTTCTTCCCAACGATGAAACGAGGTTTAATTCGTTAAATGCACATTGCGTTATTTGCAGGTGAGCCATCAGGTGATCAACTCGGGGCAGAACTGATCAAGTCTTTACGAAAATTAAATCCTTGCATTAATTTTGACGGTGTTGGCGGTCCATTAATGCAAGCAGAGGGCTTTCAATCTTTATTGCCAATAGAAGAATTCGCTGTCATGGGATTGACAGAGATTGTCGGTGCCTTACCTCGTCTTTTAAAGTACCGAAAAAAACTCACTGATTACTATCAAAATACCATGCCCGATGCCTTTATCGGTATTGATTACCCTGAATTTAATTTAAGTTTAGAAAAACGATTAAAAGAATCAGGTATTTTTACAGCCCATTATGTTAGTCCATCGGTATGGGCATGGCGAGAAGATCGTATTCATCACATTAAGCAATCTTGCGACTTAATGCTAACACTGTTTAACTTTGAAAAGAGTTTCTACGACAAACATCAAATGACGGCTATACACTGTGGTCATCCATTGGTCGATATCATTCCAGAAACAATCGATACCGATAAGGCACGATTACAATTAGGATTAAAAGACAACAAAAAATATTTAGCCATTTTACCAGGTAGCCGGGTCAGCGAAGTCAAAAGAATGTTACCTATTTTTATTAAAACTGCTAAAGCATTACATCAATTACAACCTGATTTACATTGCTTAATCCCCGCTACCAATGACAACCTTTTTCAGTTAATTGATAGCAGTTTGAAAAAACAAGGCAAAAGCTTAGCCTATACGATTTATCATCAACAAGCAAAAACAGTAATGACAGCTTCTGATGCGGTTTTACTTGCCTCTGGCACTTCGGCATTGGAGGCAATGCTATTACAAAAACCGATGCTGGTTTCTTATAAAGTCAGTTCAACAACGGCATTATTTGCACGTCGATTATTAAATATCTCACATTTCTCATTACCTAACCTACTGGCTGATCACCCAGTTGTACCTGAGTTTATTCAAGAAAATATTAATATCACCGAAATGGCAAGCACATTGCATAAACTCATTATACCAACGCCTGATAGAGAATATATGGTTAACTATCTAATTCGCACAAGAAAAAAACTCAAAAGTCACGGGGCAGATACTGCCGCAAAAGCCATTTACAACGAACTAGTCTATCGTAAAATTGAACTATGATAATTGTTGGTGTAGATGAAGCAGGACGTGGAGCATTAATCGGTAATGTCGTTGCCGCAGCGGTTATTTTACCCAGTCAGTACGATAAAAAACAAATTGCCGACTCCAAAAGTCTAAGTGAACAAAAGCGAGAGCAATACGCCGACTATATTCGTCATACCGCCATTGATTACGCTATCGGTATCGCAACACCTGCTGAAATTGATAAACTTAATATTCACCATGCCACCCTACTCGCAATGAGTCGTGCCGTACAAGCTATCGGTGGTGATTATGATGAAATCTGGGTGGATGGGAAATTCACTCCAGAAACAGATAAACCTGCTACTGCTTTTGTCAAGGGTGATGCACTTCATGACTGTATTTCAGCTGCCTCAATCCTTGCCAAAACCTATCGAGATGCTGAGTTACGAGAGTTGGACAAAAAATATCCACAATATGGCTTTGCTGCTCATAAAGGCTATCCAACTAAAGCTCATAAAGAGGCACTCTACCAATATGGTATCTTACTTGAACATAGAAAAAGCTATAAAACCATCAAAGAATTTTTAAAAACAAACACCGATAGCTTACCATAGGCTATCGGTGTTTGACGCTGAAACCAAGAATAAAGTATTGTTATAGGCTTTGTTTGAAGTTATTTAGTTCCTCAAGTTTCTTCTTATTACCCTGTGCCTGATACACTTTTCCTAATAAGGTGACCGCATTAAGATTTAGATTGTTCACAGGCGTTTGATAAACTAATACTTCTAATATATTTTGTGCTTGCTCATAACGACGCATTGTATAATTTGCCTCGCTTAAAAGATACAAAGCATTCATATAATTTTTATCATTTTGATATTGTTTGGCAAACTCTTGAAACTGTTGGATTGCCGTTGAAACATTGCCACTTTTATAATTCTGCTCTGCTGACTCATATAGACGATCTGACTCCGACTTTTCATAATTTGGACGTTCTGTTCGGCGTTGTCGAGTTTCCGTTGGGGCACCCGTTGGTAAACGTATCACACGTTGCCCTTTGACAACTGCAAGCTCTTTCTTGATTAATTGCAACTCATTTCTGTTTACTTGTAGTTGAGTGTTGAGTCGATTAACTTGCGATTGTACACGTGCAAAATCATCATCACTAACACAACCACTTAACAAACCAATTACGCCTAAAACTAATATTTTTTTATTCATCATTTGATTCACCTTAATATTGAATCACAACACGACGATTACGCTTGTAAGCATTCTCATTACTACCCGCAACCGCTGGATTCTCTTCCCCATAACTAACCACTCGGAACTGTTTTTCAGGCACATTTAATTGTGTAAATAATCGTAAGACAGAAATGGCACGACGTTCACCTAAGGCAACATTATAACCTCGACTACCGCGACTATCGGTATGACCTTCTAGTAATACTTTAACATTCGGGTGCTTTCTTAGGTATGCACTGTGTGCACTAACAAGGGCTTTTGAACGCTCGTCAATACGAGAGCTATCAAATGAAAAATAAATGACTCGGTCTTTGGCTGGTGCTTTCCCACCACCAACAACATTTTTACCATAAGAAGCACTATCATAGAAGTCACCATTACTCGCCTGATTATAACCACCTGCAGTACCATAAACATTATCTGTGGTCTCCGCTGGATTATAGCTATCACCGCCGTAATAAACACCATCAATACCACTCGTTACTGCTTGTTCAGTACTTAACCCTTTTTGAGTATTCCCCATAGTGGCAGCACTATTCACACCATTCTGGCAACCAATTAAGGCAACGGTTAATCCTACCATTAATAAATATTTCATTGCTTTCTCCAAATTATAAGTTAGTTAGATTATTGAATATAGTTCGACCAATCAGGATCACGAATTTTTCCAGAAGTCGATAATGTGTTCGTACCACTGCCATCAACATTGACAATTTTCAACACATCACGTCCATTTTTGCTTGAAGTGAAAATCAACATTTCTCCATTAGGTGAAAAACGAGGCGTTTCATCAGAAGAACCTCTGCTAACATTTTTAAAATAGCTACTACCAACATTCATTGTACTGATAGCAAATCGACCACCCACATTACGTGCAAAAGCCAATTGTTTACCATCACGAGAAATATCCGCACCAGCACTATAACTTCCTGAATTTGTAATGCGTGTAGTACTACCACTAGTTAAGCTAATACGATATAACTGCGGAGAACCCGAACGATCAGAAGTAAAATAAATAAATTGTCCGTTAGGTGACCATACAGGCTCAGAGTCAATGCTACGATTATTTGTCACTCTAACCAATCGTCCCGTTAGCATATTTTTATAATAAATTTCTGGATTGCCATCACGTGACAAAACCATTGCCAGTTTACTACCATCAGGTGACCACGCTGGTGAGGCATTCATCCCTCTCTCTTTAATGACCAATGCGCGTTTACCTGTTTTAATGTTATGTGTGACAATTTGTGAATGATTACCCTCATAAGTCACATACGCTAAATATAATCCATTTGGAGAGAAACGAGGACTCATTACAGGTGCAGTGCTACGTAATAAAGTAACTGGATTTTTTCCATCCGAATCTGAAACCACAATCTGATAACGGCGTGAATAATCGTTCCCAGACTCATATACATACGCCAGTCGAGTGGCAAACGCTCCACGTTTACCCGTCAATTTTTGTAAAATAATATCACTGATTTGGTGTGCTGCTTGACGTATTGTCTTATTATGCATTGATACTTTAAAGCTACCTAAGCTTTTCTGCTGAAAAGCATCTACTAAAGAAAAGGTTAATGCATTGGCATCAGTCACTTTACCGATAACCACATATGCTACCCCTAATTTCTGGAAACCAGTATAATTAATCTGTTTAATATTGGTAGGGCGACTAGCATAACTTTGAGGAGAGACAGGTGCAAATACACCACTTTGTTTTAAGTCTGACGACACAATAAAATCAATTTTATCGCCCCCCGTATTTCCCATAAATGGTACCACAGCTATCGGTTTAGCCGCCACTTTTCCTTTACCCACCGATAAATCAATGGCATAAACAGTGCCTATTTGTAATAAACACAAACCGACAATTCCTAAGATTTTTATTATTTTTCTCATATTTTCCTCTGGTTAACTTTCCTAAATTATTTAAGGAAATTTCATATTAATTGTATTAAACGCTTTTGCCCAATCAACTTTTTTAGGCATCGGTAGTGGAGAAGACTGTTTTACTGCCTGCACTGCTGAATTATCAAAGGCTATATTCCCGCTAGAACGGATTATTTTAACACTTTTTATACGACCTTTGTGTGTCGTTTTAATTTGTAAGGTTGCAGACAACCCCTGTGGTAATTTGGCAGGAATAACCCAACGCCCCTTGACCTTATCCGTAATTGCCACCCCAAATCGAGCAATGGCTTTGTTTTTGGCATTTTCCTCAGCAATTCTCGCCTCTTCAGCCTCTCGTGAAGCAATATCAGCTGCTAACTCTTTGGCAATTCTCGCTCTTTCTGCTGCTGCCTCAGCTTTACGTTTTTTCTCTGCCTCAGCCTTTGCTTTTTTCTTAGCTTTTTCAGCTTTACGTTTTTTCTCTGCCTCAGCTTTTGCTTTTTTCTTGGCCTCTTCAGCCTTGCGTTTTTTCTCCGCCTCGGCTTTGGCTTTTTTCTTGGCTTCTTCGGCTTTACGCTGTTTTTCTTTTTCTGCTAAACGCTTTTTCTCTTTTGCTAGGCGTTTTTTCTCTTCTTCGAGTTTTTTCTTCTCTGCCAGTGCCTTAATTTTTTTCTGCTTCGCTTCTTCCGCCAAGCGTTTTTTTTCTTTCTCAACTCGGCGTTTTTCAGCTTCTAGACGTTTTTTCTCCGCCAGTACTTCTGCTTTTTTCTTTCTTTCGAGTTCTGCCAAACGATTTTTTTCTGCAATGATACGTTGTTTTTCTTCTTCAATACGTTTTCTCTCTGCTAGCTCGGCAGCTTTTTTAGCAGCAATTTCATCACGTTTTTTTTGATAAAGTTTTTCTACCTCATCAGCACTAATACTTTTAGCTTTAACTGTTTGCAACTTTTTAGGTTTCTCAACCAGTGGTCTTTTTTCGGCCTCTTTTGGATGATTGAATACCCAAAAAGCACTACCAACCATACCCAACAGCACCAAACCAGCAGCAACGATGCCAACAATATTTTCTAATATCAACTCACCATTGAAACGCTTTGACATTACTCTTCCTCAACCGATGTAATCAAACCAACCGATTCCGCACCAGCCGATTTAAGTATATCCATTACCACCATTACCGCACCATAATCCACCACTTTATCAGCACGGATATAGACTGGGGTGTCTTTATTTTCCAATAGCGTTTGTTGGGCAATTTCAACAATCAAATCTTTATTCACTGGCAATAAATTATCATCAGTTCTATCAATATAATAAGCTCCGTTTTTATCGATACTAACAACTAACGGTGCAGGAGCTTCGCCATCGTTTAACTCAATATCAGCCGCACTATCAGAATTTGGCAATTTGACTTCCACTGATTGATTAAGCAGTGGCGCAGAAATCATAAAAATAACCAACAGTACCAACATCACATCAATGTATGGCACCACATTCATTTCTGCTTTGGCACGTTGTCCACGTCGTTTTCTTGCCACGTTAGATTACTCCTGTTTGCTCTTTAGCTTTTAGAATTTGTCTACGTAAGATATTAATAAACTCTTCGGTAAAAGTTTCATAACGAATATTTAATCGCTCTGAATTGGTAATAAAATAGTTATATGCTAAAACCGATGGAATAGCAGCTAACAAACCGATAGCCGTTGCAATCAATGCCTCAGCAATACCTGGGGCAACATGATTAATCGATGCTGATTTAACCGAACCTAACGCCATAAATGAGGTCATAATCCCATAAACCGTGCCTAATAGCCCAATATATGGACTAACTGAACCCGCCGTTGCCAAAAAGGGGAGTAATTCTTCTTGCTTATCCAATTCACGAGAAATTGCCGCTGTCATCGCACCGCGACAGTTGGTTATAATGACAGTATCATCTTTTAAGTCATCAATACCAAATTGTTTGAACTCGGAAAATCCTGCGACAAATAAACTTTCCAGCCCTTCTGTATTTTTGTCTTTCAGCATCAGATACAACTCAGTAATATCCGATCCAGACCAAAACTGTTCTTCAAATCGATTACTTTTTTTATGAATACGACGAAAACGCATTATTTTTTTTCCCGTCAAAGCAACTGAGGTCAGAATAATCCCCACTAGAATAAGCATAATTATTTTGACGAATAAACTCGCCTCGCCTATTAATCCCCAAAAGGACAAATCTTGTGCCATTAATATTCCTCACTGATTCTAATTCAAATACCGATAGCTTATTATACTTAAAATATTCTTTTTAACACGCAAGATAAAAATAAAATTAATCACACTGTTACACTAGATCTACAAACATACAAGCCTATTACCTTATGATATCTAATAAAAAAGCAAGCAAACCTTGTCAGTTTACTTGCTTTCATTTCAGATTAATTAAAAATTAATTGCTTGTTTCTTTCTTGCCAGTCTTCTTAGACTTTTTGGTCTTCTTTACTTTTTTAGTCTTAGTCTTATTTTTTACCTTATTCTTAGCGTCTGTTTTTGATTTTGTACTAGACTTCGCTTTTTTCTTCGTATTAGTTTTGACTTTTGTTTTACTAGCAGATTTTGATGACGTTGTTTTTTTACCTGTCACTGTCTTTTTTTTCACCGTTTTTTTACGGACAGCTTTCTTATTTTTTAATTTCGTCAAATCCGTTTTGCCACTAACTTTAACGTCACGACCCAGATTTTTCAGCATTTTTTCACCGATACCGGGAACCTTGACCAATTCAGAAACCGATCTAAATTTACCATTTGCCTTACGATATTTAATAATAGCGGCCGCTTTTTTCTCACCAATACCTTTTAACGCAGATAATTCTTTCGCCGATGCCGTATTAATATTGACTTGAGCGAAAGCCGAGGTGGCAATCAACAAGCAAGTCATCATAAATAGTTTAATTAATTTCATTGTTTTTCTCCTAACATATTAAAAATGAACTATACTCAATATAACTTATCTTTCTGCTTCAAGCAATCGAATTATGGATTTTTAATCAAAAACATACATTAAAGACAAAAATAGTCATTCTCAAATACCGATAGCTTGTTTTGCCATCATTGTTAATTATCAGAAAATATAGGAATTTCACTTGTTTCCTCTGCAATCAATGATATAATTCTCGCACTGCTACGTTTATGTGACAGTAACTTTTTTAACATTTACATAATTTAACAAAGGTTTATATATTATGATTACAACTGAAAAAAAAGCTGAAATTATTAAAGAATTCGGCAAAAGTG
>PDWI01007602.1_pt1 | contig 14472 bp, 17 predicted proteins | sample 1430891 | NCBI WGS metagenome assembly PDWI01 (sample SAMN01162508, study PRJNA174530) | Oral metagenome, whole genome shotgun sequencing project. | biome: Marine environment; feature: Marine mammal; material: Swab sample of the gingival sulcus; isolation source: swab sample of gingival sulcus...
AGGTGGAAAATTACGAAAAAGTTCATCTTCTGTTGTTGGTTCTATAACCGAAGAAATGTTACGAAATTTTTCGTGTACGAAACTTTTTTTAGGAATTGATGGAATTGATACCGAATTTGGAATTAGCACATCAAATGCTGCCGAGGCTCACTTAAACCGAATAATGATTGAACAAGCAGACACGGTTTATGTTTTAGCGGATTCTTCTAAAGTAAATAAACGCGGTTTTGGTCGTATTTGTGGACTTGAAAATATCAACGCTTTTATAACAGACTCAAATATCGAAAAAGAAGACTTAATGAGTTTGGAAAAAGCAGGTGTTGATGTGATTGTTGCTGAATGATTTAACAAGATCTATATTTGAAATAAAAACAAAAAACCCTTAACTTTCAATAAGTTAAGGGTTTGTAACGTTACCCTACCAGGACTCGAACCTGGAATAGCGGTACCAAAAACCGATGTGTTACCATTACACCATAGGGCAATTTTACTTTTGCGTTTGCAAATTTACATGTTTTTTCTAAACATGCAAAATATTTTTTTATTTTTTTAGAAATTTATCTATTCTTTCAGAAATTTCAAAGCAAAATATCTACAAACAGATAATGAAAGACTAAAAAATAAAGTCGTCTAACAGCAAATCCATCAACAAAAGCATCCGCTAACGAAATAACCATAACATTAACAACCAATAAGAAAAAACCAAAGGTAAGCAAAGTTATAGGCATGGTTAGAACAATCAATATTGGTTTTATCGTGACATTTAAAATGGCTATCGTAATCGCAACCCAAATCGCTGTCCATAAATTATCAATGTAAACTCCTGATATTATTTCTGAAAGAATAATTGCAATCAATGCGGTTATAATAATTTTTGTAATTGTTTTCATTGTTTATTATTTTATAAAATTAACAAGAGCATTAAAAAAATCTTTCGGATTTTCGGCATGGAGCCAATGCCCTGCGTTTGCTATTTCAATAATTTTACTATTTGGAAAATGATATTGAATCAAAAGTTCATCACTTTGTTGGATGTATTCTGATTTTTCACCACTTAAAAACAAGGTTTCACCTGTATATTTATCATCTTGATGTAAGCCTTTCAAAACCTCTGTGTAATTTTCCGTTAAGGATTTTAAATTAAATCGAAAACCTAACTTAGCCTTTTCAACCCAATATAAATTCTTTCCTAAAAATCCTCGAATACCAAGCTCTGGGATATATTCTGCTAATTTTTCATCTACTGATTTTCGTGTATTTTGAACATCAAAATCAACAGCATTTAATGCTTTTAAAATAGCATTGTGATGCCCCGGATATGCTTTTGGAGCAATATCAGCAACTATTAATTTACTCAATAATTCTGGATATTTTACAGCAAAACCCATCGCTGTTTTTCCACCCATGGAATGCCCTAAAATAATAGGATTAGAAATCGCCTTATCGATAATATATTTCTTTAAATCAGCGACAAGTAACTCATAATTGAACACATCTGAATGAGGACTTCTTCCGTGATTTCGTTGATCAATAAGATGAACTTCATAGCCTTTTTTGGCAAGATTTAGAGCGTGTGTTTTCCAATTATCCCCCATTCCGAGATAACCGTGTAAAATTAAAATCGCTTGCCCCTCTCCTATAATATTTGAAAATAATTCCATTAAATTTGTCTTAATTTATCATTATACAAAGCAATTACATTTTGTACACCTAAATAAATACTTTCAGCGATTAAGGCATGACCAATAGAAACCTCCGCTAAATTTGGAATGTTTTTAGCAAAATATGCAATATTATCAAGACTTAAATCGTGACCAGCATTTATTCCAAGCCCCAGTTCATGTGCCAATTTTGATGCCTCAATATAAGGTTTTATTCCGTCTTTATTCCCTTTTTCATATTCTGATGCAAATTTTTCAGTATATAATTCAATTCGATCAGCACCTGTTTTTTTTGCACCTTCGATAAATTTTAAATCCGTATCCACAAAAATAGAAGAGCGAATATTATTTTTTTTCAATTCGCTTATAATTTCGGTTAAAAAATCTTGATGCGTAATCGTATCCCAACCAGCATTTGAGGTAAGCACATCAACACTATCAGGAACTAAAGTAACTTGTGTCGGTTTGATATCTAAAACCAAATCCATGAATTTTTTTATTGGATTTCCTTCTATATTATACTCGGTTGTAATGCAATTTTTTAAATCATAGGCATCTTGATAACGAATATGCCTTTCGTCTGGGCGAGGATGAATTGTTACTCCTGATGCTCCAAATTCTTGAACATCTTTTGCAAATTGTACCACATTCGGAACATTACCGCCTCTTGCATTTCGTAAAGTCGCTACTTTATTGATATTTACACTTAATTTCGTCATTTTGTTTTTTCGCAAAAATAAACATTATAACTAAATAAAAAAGAGGCTATCATAAAAATAGCCTCTTTCAGTTTTTTTAAGTGATTTGATTATAGTCCAAATACAAGACCTAATGTTAAAACACTTGAAGTAGCTCCATCAGAACTAAATCCAGCATAACCAAGCTGAGCAGTCATGCTATCAGAAAAACTATAACCAACTTTTGGTCTGTAATAAAATCCTGATCCAGCACCTTCTGAAATACCTATTGCATATCCTAAATCAACACCTAAAAAAAGTTGATCAAGATTGTATTTTGCAGTTCCTGCTACTGGAAGAACCATGCTGTTAGGAGGTTTAACTGCAGGTATTTTTACCCCCATTATTTCTTGTGCTGGCATCATCTCTTTAGCAAACATGTAATAAAAAGCAACAGAAGGACCAACCTCAAGGTTATCTGCCACACCAAATAAATAATTTAATTCTGGAGCAACTACAAAAGAATAAGCATCTCCTGCGCTTCCTAAAGGTAATCCTAAATTTAAACCTGCACTTAATTTACCATCTTGTGCGCTTACTGACAATCCCATTGCCAATAAAGCAATTACTAAAATTTTTTTCATTGTTTATTATTTTATTTTCGTATCATTAAAAAACATGATTTTATCTTGCAAATCCATATCAGAAGAATCATTTACAAGTTCCCAACCATAAACTTTTGACAACTGAAAAATACTTGTAAGTTCATTCATTAAACGTTTTTTAGCATCTATTTTTAAGGATGTTAGTTCAACTGTTTCTTTTATTTTCGAAATGGCTTTTTTACGAATTTTATTATGCTCCCTAGGAGTAAATTCGTTAAAATGATTGTCTTCTAAAGTAATATATTTTATATTCGGAATGATTATTACCTCTTCTTTTGGTATTTCTGTAATAATTATCTTTTTATTGATACTATCTAAAGTAATACCCAATTTATTCAAATCATAACCAATTTCAACGTTTGCTTTAACAGAAACTACGGCTTTTTTATCAAAAGAAATATAATCATAAAAATATTTTTTAGAATCTGAAAAACTATAAATTTCAGCAAAATTACCTTTCGAAACAACCAATTTACTCAAGTTTTCGATTTCATTAGAAATCACTTGAATTTCTTCGTGAGTTGTGTTTTCTGGTTTGTCATAAAACCATTTTCCAACCAAAAAGCCGAAAATAAAAGCCAAAACTGAAAGTATAATTCTCATCATTTATGATTTTTCAGGAAACGCCTTTTTATGAAATAAAAATAACAACACTACTCCAATTGATATCCACGAATCCGCACCATTAAAAATAGCATTAAAAAACTTAAAATGTTCTCCTTCATAAATAGGAAAATATAACATATCAACTACTTTTCCATATAAAAATTCGCCATACGGTTTTTCAGGAAATAATGTTGCAACCCCCATTTTAGGAGTATCAAAAATTCGCCCATAAAATAGACTATCAATAATATTTCCGATTGCACCTGATAAAATCAAAGAAATAGCAATAATTACAGCAGTATGAGTTCCTTTTTTAATATGATCTCTTAACCAATAAATGATACCACCAATAGCAACCACTCTAAACAAGGTCAAAAATAATTTACCTGTTTTTCCACCAAATTCAAAGCCCCAAGCCATTCCGTTATTTTCAGTAAATCTAATTCTGAACCAATCCCAACCAAGAACCTTAATTTCTTCTTCTAAATAAAAATGAGTTTTTACATATATTTTACTAAGTTGGTCTATAGTTAAAGTTAGTATTACAATTACTATTGCTAAATTTCTTTTCGACATATTATCCTGTTAATTAAATTATTGCATTCTTTTAGCCTCAATACTTAATGTAGCATGAGGAACTAATTTCAAACGCTCTTTTTGGATTAATTTACCTGTTTTACGGCAAACTCCGTATGTTTTATTTTCAATTCGGATTAACGCATTTTTTAAATCTCGAATAAATTTTTCTTGGCGAATAGCCAATTGCATATTCGATTCTTTTGCCATCAAATCAGCACCATCTTCAAACGATTTAAATTGAGGAGCCGTGTCATCAGTTCCATTATCTGCTCCATTTTGATAATTAACTTTTAAATATTTTAATTCTTCCTCTGCTTTTGCAATTTTAGAAAGAATAATTTGTTTAAACTCTGCTAATTCTTCGTCTGAATATTTTTTTTTATCAGTCATAATTATTTATCTTTAATTATATTTGAGAAACACGTAATGTATTTACTTTTCCTTTCTGAGCAACAGGCATTGAACTTAGGTTAATAACATAATCTCCTTTTTCCAAAAAGCCTTTTTCTGTTATAATTTCATTAATATCTTCAACTGTGCTATCCGTATCTAATTGTCTATCATAATAATACGCTCTTACTCCCCAAAGTAAATTCAATTTTCCTAAAATTCTTTTTTCGGATGTAAATGCAATAATATGAGATTTTGGACGCCATGCTGAAATTTGAAATGCTGTATAACCACTATTTGTCAATGTACAAATTGCTTTTGCATCAATTTCATTGGACATAATCGCCGCATGATGACAAACTGATTTAGTGATATATCTATCTGTTTTGATATGAGGTGGCTCATGTGGAACTTCAATTAATGGTGAAAATTCAACACTTTCAATTATTTTTGTCATTGCTTTGATAACCTTTACAGGATGTTTCCCCACAGAAGTTTCTCCAGAAAGCATAACTGCATCAGCTCCATCCATGATAGAATTAGCAACATCATTCACTTCTGCTCGAGTAGGCACCGAATTTTCAATCATAGTTTCCATCATTTGCGTTGCAATAATCACAGGAATACGAGCTTGTTTTGCTCTAAGCACTAATTTCTTTTGAATTAAAGGAACTTCCTGCATCGGAATTTCAACTCCTAAATCACCACGAGCAACCATTAAACCATCACAATAGCTGATGATTTCATCAATGTTTTTAACTGCTTCAGGTTTTTCAATTTTTGCAATAACAGGAACACGATATCTTGATTTTTCTTTGATTAAATTTCGTAATAATCTTAGATCTTCTGCATTTCTAACAAAAGACAAAGCAATCCAATCTACCTCTTGCTCTAAAGCGAAAATGGCATCTTCCTTATCTTTTTCTGTAAGAGCAGGTAATGAAACTACTGTATTTGGCAGATTCACTCCTTTTTTTGATTTCAAAGCACCTCCAACAATAACTTTTGTCAATACCTCTTTTTCTCCATCAGTAGAAATGACTTCAAAACGTAATTTTCCATCATCTACAAGAATAAATTCTCCAACTTTTACATCTTTAGGAAATTGCTTATAGGTCATATAAGCCTTTTCTTCTGTTCCCTCACATTTTTCTGTAGTGAATATAAATTCTTGTCCTTCTTTTAACTCTACACCTTCTTTCATCACACCTACACGCAATTTAGGCCCTTGTAAATCAGCAAGAATTGCTAAATTATAATTTTTTTCTTTATTAATTTCTCGTATTAATTTAATACGTTCTTTAACATCATTATAATCTGCATGAGAAAAATTAATGCGAAACACATTAACTCCTTCATCTGCCATTTTTTCTAAAGTTATTTTATCAGCAGTAGCAGGACCTAGTGTTGCTACTATTTTTGTTTTTTTTCTGTTTGGCATTTTTATTTTTTTAAAAAATTAAAAATTCTTTTGATTTTAACACTTGTGGATCAAGCACATAACTATATAAAACCTTCGGAATTTTATTGATTAATTCTATAATTTCTTGTTCATCAATTTCTCCTTCTATTTTTAGAAAAAATTTTATTTTTTTTTGCTCAGGAATAAGATACCGTCGTGAACTTGAGTTAGGAAACATTCCTATAGCTTCATTAATTTGACACGTATTAGCTATTAAATACCATTCGTTGTAATCCTCTTCAAAAGTATATAACGAATAAATTCCTTTTGATTTTTCTTCAGAAAAAGACAAGCCTTCTTCATTTTTAACTAATCTTAATGATAAATACTTATTCAATAAAAATGCCAATTGACAATCTTCTGCAGAAGTATCTATTGCGATTAATATAAAATCATAAAAAGAATGATCGAATTTTAATACATGTCGTTTCAAAATTTTTGGGGGCTAAGGTACGGAAAAAATTACTATGGTTAAAAAAATGTCAGCTTAAAAATTTAGGCTGACATTTTTATTTTTTTGTAGATTTTATTTTTTAAACCCCTATCATTCCTGCTATTGTAGCCGAAAGAAGAGACGCTAAAGACCCTCCAATAAGTGCTTTTATTCCGAATTCTGAAAGATTTTTGCGTTGATTCGGAGCTAATGAACCTATTCCACCAATTTGTATTCCTATTGAAGCAAAATTAGCAAATCCGCAAAGCATATATGTTGCCATTATTATTGATTTTTCATACAATAAATGAACTTCATTAGCAGTGTTTTTAAGTCCTGCTAATTGATTATAAGCAATAAATTCACTCAAAGTTAATTTAACTCCTAATAACTGTCCCATCAAGGTAACATCTTCTTTTGCTACACCAATAATCCACATCAAAGGAGCTAAAACATAACCTAAAATTAATTCTAGAGAAAGTACCTTATAATTATCTGTATTCTTTGCAATAAAATCATTAATCGTTGTTATCTCTCCGAACCACTCTAAAATTCCGTTGAACATCGCAATAAAAGCTACGAAAACCAAAAGCATCGCCCCTACATTCATCGCTAATTGCAACCCTTCTGTTGTTCCATTTGAGATGGCATCTAAAGCATTTGATCCTACTTTGTCTTTTGATACATTAACATCTGTATTTATTTCCTCAACTTGTGGATATAAGATTTTAGATAAAATAATTGCCCCTGGTGCAGCCATCACAGATGCAGCCAATAAATGCTTAGCATACATCAATTTAGCGACCTCATCATCACCTCCCAGTAAACCAATGTAAGCTGCCAAAACTGCTCCAGCAACAGTAGCCATTCCTCCTACCATTACCAATAATATTTCGGAACGATTCATTTTAGCTAAATAATTTTTGATTAACAATGGCGCTTCTGTTTGTCCTAAAAAAATATTCCCTGCTACAGATAAACTCTCTGCACCTGATATTTGTAAAGTTTTCGATAATAACCATGCCAAGCCTGAAACTACTTTCTGTATAACTCCCAAATAAAACAATAACGAAGTTAATGCTGAGAAAAATATAATTGTTGGCAATACTTGAAAAGCAAAAATAAACCCAAAAGATTTTGTGTTGGTAATCAATCCACTAAATAAAAATTGACTTCCAGCCTTAGTAAAATCTAAAATACTTACAAATATTTTACCTAATGTATTAAAGGCAACAGCAACGAATTCTACTTTTAAAATCCCTATTGCTAATAAAATTTGTAAAGACAAACCAATCCCTACGGTTCTCCAATTAATCGCCTTTCTATTAGCACTAAAAACATACGCTAAAAGTAGTAATACAAACATTCCTAGAACTCCTCTTAGTAATCCTGTGTGGCTATATGTACTAGGAATTATCTCATTTTCCTGAGCCTCAAGTATAATAGGAAATACTAATGTTAAAATTGTTATTATTTTTTTCATATCATGATTTTTTAGATAACTTAATTTAGTTATTGTTTTTCCCTTTTTTCTATTTCGTCTCTAATTTCTGCTGCTAGTTCATAATCTTCATCATTGACTGCCTCATCTAATTTAGAATATAAATCTTCTATGGATAAATTTTTATATAAATCCACTTCATCTAATTCAAATTCAAAAAGATCTTCTTCAGTATGTTCATCAGATCCTTTTAAAAATATCCCTGCTTGTTCTACAATTTGTTCACTTGTATAAATTGGGGCATCAAAACGAACCGCCAAAGCAATAGCATCTGATGTTCTTGAATCTAAAGAAATTTCTATTCCACCTCTGTCACATACTAATTTAGAAAAGAAAACACCTTCAACTAATTTATAGATTTCTACTTTTTTAATGGTAACCTCAAAAGCGATAGCAAACGACTTAAATAAATCGTGTGTTAAGGGTCTTGGCGGTTTTATTTCATTTTCAAGAGCAATAGCAATAGATTGAGCCTCAAAAGCTCCAATGATAATTGGAAGCGTTCTGCTACCATTTAATTCACTAAGAACCAAAGCATAAGCTCCATTTTGTGTTTGACTATAAGAAATCCCTTTTATTGTAAGTTCAATTAAACCCATACATAATTTATTGATACCGAATTTAATAAATCGACCAAAATAGTTTATTATTTAGACATTCTTCCTACAGCACAACTTACAAAAGATTTCGCTTTATGAGCCATTGTATTATCTGTTCCTGACTCAGGATAACCCAAATTTGCCAATTTATTTTTAACTTGTTTAAGCACCTCGTCATTTTCTACATTAAGGCTAACTTCTGATGTCTCTACAGATACTGTAACATCACTAACACCTTTTATTTCAGATATTTTAGTTGTTATTGTGTTGGCACATCCACCACATTTTAAATTATCGATACTTATTTTCATTTTTTTTATAATTTTATAGATTATTTTACAGATTGAATTTTTGCTTTCCAGTATCTATAACCACCATCAATATTAATAACTTTATACCCTTTTTTTGCTAATAATTCCGCAGCTTTCATTGATCGCCCACCAGAACGACAATAAATATAAACCTCTTTCTTTTTATCTAATTTATTATCAGCTAATGTCTCAAAATTATCGTCAAAAATATTAATTCTGATAGGATTTCCGATAACTCCCTCTTCTTGTTCATTTGGTGTTCTAACATCTAGTAATTGAATGTTTTGATTTTTATCCATACGTTCTTTTAATTCCATCACTGAAATTTCTTTAACAGACGAATTACATGCTAAAAACAACAAACTGATTAAAAATGGTATTATTCTCATAATTTTACTTTGATAGACAATCATTTTGTATCCTTTTTATACTCGTTTCCTTAATTCCTTTATACCCTTGCTCCACATTTACAAGATTGTGAATTCCTCTTGATTTTAAAATAGATGAGGCAATTACAGAGCGATATCCACCTGCACAATGTACATAAAATTTTTCATTTTTAGGGAATTCATCTAAATAATCATTCAAATACGATAAAGGTGTATGATTTGCTCCATCAATATGATCAACATGATATTCTCCTATTTTACGAACATCAAAAATAGGTGTATTTGTTGTTAATCGTTTTTCAAATTCTTGAGGAGAAATAGATTCAATAATGTCAATTGGTTTTTTTGCATTTTTCCAAGCATCAAAACCACCATCTAAACAACCTATAACGTTATCAAAACCTACACGTGACAATCTTGTGATTACCTCTTTTTCAAGACCTTCATCAACAACTAATAATAAAGGCTGATTAACGTCTTTGATTAACGTCCCAACCCAAGGAGCAAACCCTCCATGAATTCCTATAAAAATAGATTTTGGAATAAACCCTTTTACAAAATCGTCTTGGTGTCTTACATCTAAAACAATTGCTTCAGATTCCTCTACGACATGTTCAAAATCCTCTACAGAAACCTTTGTTTTTCCTTTTTCTAACAACTCATCAATAGATGTATATCCTTCTTTATTCATCTGAACATTAAAAGGAAAATATGCAGGTGGCGGAGTTAAACCTTCCGTTACTTCTTTTATAAATTCCTCTTTGGTCATATTTGCACGAAGTGCATAGTTTGTTTCTTTTTGATGTCCTAATGTATCTACTGTTTCTTTGCTTAAATTTTTACCACAAGCAGAACCAGCACCATGCCCAGGATATACAATTACATCATCTGCTAAAGGCATAATTTTATTTCGGAGACTATCAAATAACATTCCCGCTAAGTCTTCTTGAGTAATAACTCCTGCTTTTTGAGCTAAATCAGGTCTTCCAACATCTCCTAAAAATAAAGTATCTCCACTAAAAATTGCATAATCTTTTCCATTTTCATCTTTTAAAAGGTAAGTCGTACTTTCTAAAGTATGTCCTGGAGTATGAAGTGCAACAATACTTACTTTTCCTAATTTAAAAGATTCGTTTTCTTTAGCAATATAAGCGTCAAATTTAGGTTCAGCAGATTTTCCATAAACGATTGTACCACCTGTTTTTTCCGCTAATGTTAGGTGTCCACTAACAAAATCAGCATGAAAATGCGTTTCAAAAATGTATTTTATTTTAGCATTATTCTCATTAGCTCTTTTGATATAATCATCAACCTCTCGTAAAGGATCTATTATCGCCACTTCTCCATCACTTTCAATGTAATAAGCCCCATGAGCTAGACAACCTGTATAAATTTGTTCTACTTTCATTTTTTTTATATTTAATTATGAATGAATATACTTAGCATATTTTTGCTGTTTTTCATTATTCCCTGTTCGATAAAAAACTACTGCATCATTTACTCTCATAAAAAAGTGGTTTATATCAATTATTGTCAATAATCCACTTCTAAAAAGTACATCTCGAACACTTCCTTTCACTCCTGCAAAATAAAATACAATTCCTTTTTTCTTATAAAAACTGACACGTTCATTAATCATATCTGCTCCTGTTGTGTCTATTCTGTTAATACTTTCTGCATCTAGTACAATTAATTTTAATTGTTCTCCTTTTTTTGCAACCATTTCTTCGAGTTTTTCACGAAAATATCCCGAATTAGCATAAAATATCTGAGCATCAAAACGAAAAACCAAAACAGATTCATCTGTTACAACATCACTAAAGCGCTCTGCATTTTTATAAAAATCTGCATCAGGAACTTTTCCTAACTCAACCACATATGGTTTCGATGTTCTGAAAACCAATACACCAATTGATAAAATCACTCCAACAGACACCCCTTCTTCAATATCTAGGTATAATGTTGCTACAAAGGTAAAAATCATTAACCAAAAATCAAATTTATTAATTTTAAATAATCGTTTTGCTTCGCTTATCTGAATTAATCCGAACACCGCAACAATAATAATTGATGCCAATACTGTCTTAGGTAAATACGCAAAAACAGGCGTCAAAAAGTATAAGGTAAAAACGACCATTAAAACGGAAACAAAACCTGAAACCCCTGTTTTAGCCCCTGATTCTTGGTTAATTGCAGACCTCGAAAAACTTGATGTCGCAATATACGATTTAAAAAATGAACCAATAGCATTTGACAAGCCCAAAGCAATTAATTCCTTGTTTGCATCTATTCGATATTCGTCTTGTTTTGCTTCTAATGTCTTACCAATCGATATTAATTCTAAATAACCAATAACAACCAATGTCACGGCTGTTGGCAGTAATTCCCGTATTGATATTTCATCAAAAACGGGCATTTCAAACGATGGCAATCCTGCTGGAATTGTACCAACTATAGCTACATCTTCAAGATTTTCACTAAAAAATTTCATAATGCAAATTCCTAGTATTACAACAATTAAAGCATTTGGTATTTTTTTGTTGATTTTTTTAGAAATATAAATAATCGCACAAGAAACAATTCCGATTATAGCCGTATTTACATTTATTTCAGGAAATTTTTCTAAAATTTCTACAAGCAACTTGTCAATTTGTCCACTTTGCTGAAAATCAATACCTAATAAATTTTTAAATTGATTTAAACCAATCAATAGAGCAACAGCAGATGAAAATCCTGATAAAACAGGTTTTGACAAAAAATTAACCACAAAACCAAGCTTAAAAACACCCATCAAAAATTGAATTACCCCAACCATAAAACCAAGTAAAATTGCAATAGCAACGTAACCTTCAGAGCCTCTTAATGCTAAGGCAGAAACTCCTGTTGCTACAATAAGTGAATCCATAGCAATAGGCCCTATTGCCACCTGTCTTGATGTTCCGAAAACAGCATAAATCAACTGCGGAACTAAAGCACAATACAAACCATAAATTGGTGGAAGCCCAGCAATCATTGCGTAAGCAATTCCTTGAGGTATCAAAATAATTGACACTGTGATTCCTGCTACAATATCTCCTTTTAAATAAGATTTTTTGTAGTTAGGCAACCATTGTAATATTGGTAAAAAATTTTTCATCTACTAACCAAAAAGGTGTCACAAAAATAATAATTTTTTTTTCATTAAAAACCATTCTGAAACGACTTAAAAATAGGAAAATTTTTTACTGCAAAGAATATTCGGAAAATGTATCAAATATTAATCCACTCTTTAACATTAAGTAACTGCTCTTTTGATATTTCTACCTTTGGAATATTATATTCATTTTTTAAAAATACAAAATTATTATCAATTCTGTCAATGTATTTTTTGGTTACAATAGAATATCTTTTATTTGTGTAAATATAATCAATATAAAAATTCTTTAATATTTTTTCTAAACTACAAAAAGTTTGCTTCAAAATGATTTCTTTACCATCATTGAAATAAAGTATTTTTGTTCTTTTTTGAGAATCATAAACTGTTATTGAAACAATGTTTTTAGGCTTTACAACATGAACATTTTTATTAATATCTTCAATTGTTATTTCAGCATTTAAAATAACCCTTTCTTCTGCTTTTTCTAAAAACATTTCCAAAGAATCACTTAATTTTTTCCAGATTGGTTTAGTCATATAATTGTCGACAGAATAATCATTGATGATTTTTTCAGGAATTTCTGGTTCATCTTTTTGATACCCCGTAAAATAAATAATATACGGCTCGTAACCTTCTTCACTTTCTCTTTTGCCAAAGTTATTTCTCTACTATTGCCTACATTTTCCCATTTGCCAAATTTTTTCATTCGTTTTTGAATACCTAAGATAACATCTTCAACATCTTCTATAATGCAGTAAGTTAGGGTTTTATTTAATCTCATAATTGTAGTTTTTAGGAATTAATATACTCACTTTCGTGCCAATTAATACATCTTCAAAATTAATTTCTATTTTAGTTTGATTATAATTATTTAAAATTTCTATGATTTTATGCAGATTTTTAAGTCCTGTTCCGTTTTTTCTGACATTGGATAATTTTTTAGCCTTATCAATGCCTACTCCGTCATCAATAATTTCGAAAACAACATAAACATCGTCTTCAAAAGCGTTGATTTTTAGATTGTAAGGCGGATTCGGTTTGTTGTGCAATCCGTGTAAAAGGGCGTTTTCAACAGGAATTTGTAAAATTCCGAAAGGCAATATAAATCCATTATTTTTATCAAAAAAATCTTGTTTTGGAAGTTTTACATTTAAGTCTTTGATGTAAATATTTTTATAAATTTCAATAACATTTACCACCAATTGCCATTCATTTTTAATATTATGATGATTATTCCCCTTTTTTGCCATTGAAAATAAAATATCAATACTATTGCCAAGAGTATCTAACAATTTTTCTTCACTTGAACCTGCTTCAAAATTTGCCCCGATGGTGTTAAAAGTATTCAGTAAAAAATGTGGTCGGAACTGATTACTAATAGATGTAAGTTGAAATTTAGATAATTTTCTATTTATTTTTGAAACTTCTTTTTGCCAATGTGATTTTTCTTTTTCAATAGTATAAAATTTATAGTAAATCATTGAAAACAAGAGAATTACCCCCCCCATTATCAAAATCCAAAATTGCCATTTTTCAAACCAAAATAATGGAATTTTAATTTGTTTTTTAATGATACTTGTTGTTCCGTCAAGTTCAAATATTTTTAGATAAAAATGATATGTTCCTGCTTTTAAGTTTCGTTTTTCAATAGTATGACGTACTTTAATTGGCGACCAAATAATGCTGTCATTTTCGTATTGAAGTGCGTATTGTGTGTATCGAGGCAAAAGGTCTGATGTGTGATAATCATAACTTAATTGGAAACTATTTTCATAAGGTTTTAGCGTGATTTTATCATTTTTTAAAAGTGTTTTTATAGCGTTTTTCTCTATAAAAATACTCGGTTTTACTTGTGTTTTTGGTAAATTAAGCCATTTATCGAAATTCCACTTATAAATCATATCTGTCGTTGCAAACCAGATGTCATTATTTTTATCGACAAGCATCGTATTTTGCTCGGTTGAGGCTGTAAAATTTGTTTCGTGTTGGGTTAAATATTTTACATTTATTTCTCCGTTTTTGTTGAATTTATCTATATCTAAAACTAAAATTTTGTTTTGTTT
>PDWI01006612.1_pt1 | contig 14471 bp, 11 predicted proteins | sample 1430891 | NCBI WGS metagenome assembly PDWI01 (sample SAMN01162508, study PRJNA174530) | Oral metagenome, whole genome shotgun sequencing project. | biome: Marine environment; feature: Marine mammal; material: Swab sample of the gingival sulcus; isolation source: swab sample of gingival sulcus...
ATATAAGGTGTTATAATTTTTTTACAATTTCTTCGGTATCTTTTGCTATCACGAGTTCTTCGTTTGTCGGCACTACCAGCACTTTCACTTTGGAGTCGTCAGTACTTATTACAGCTTCTTTGCCTCTTATGGTTAGTTGGTCTTCTTTGATGTCTACGCCCATGAATGTCAAATTAGCACAGATGTCGCGTCTTGTTTCGCCACCATTTTCGCCGATGCCACCCGTAAATACAATTATATCTACTCCGTTCATTGCGGCGGCGTATGCTCCGATGTATTTTTGCACTCGGTATGCGTACATGTCAAGAGCCAACTTGGCACGTTCGTTGCCTTTTTCGGCGGCATCTTCCACTTCACGCATGTCGGATGATATGCCTGTTATCCCCAACACACCGCTGAATTTATTTACTAATTTGGTGGTAGTTTCGTTGCCGATTTCCTCTTTGTTCATTATGTATGTCAAAGCCCCTACGTCTAAATCGCCGGTGCGAGTTCCCATCATAAGACCTTCAACGGGGGTGAAGCCCATTGATGTATCAAGTGATTTTCCGTTTTCGATGGCGGCTATCGATGCTCCGTTGCCGAGGTGGCAAGTTATGATTTTTTGTTTGTTTACATCAACGTTTAGAATTTCGCAAGCTCGTTTGTGAACGTATCTGTGGCTTGTTCCATGAAATCCGTATCGTCTTACTTTATAGGTTGAGTATAAGGAATATGGAATGGCATACATAAATGATTTTGCGGGCATGCTTTGGTGGAATGCGGTATCGAATACAGCCACTTGCGGTATTTTTGGAAGCAAACTTTGCATGGCGTATATACCTTTTAAGTTTGCCGGATTATGTAGCGGTGCTAATTCAATATTTTTCTCAATGGTGCTTATTACCTCTTCGGTTAATAATATGCTGTCGCTGAAATCTTCTCCGCCGTGTACAATTCTGTGACCTATTGCGTCGAGTTCTTGAAGAGATTTTATTGAGCCGTATTTTTCCGATGTAAGTACACCAAGTATGTATTCTATGCCTATTTTGTGGTCGAGTATTTCGCCTTCAAAGACTACTTTTTCGCCGTTTGTTCTTTTTAGTTTAAGGAATGAGCCTTTTAGACCAACCTTTTCTACTATTCCTTCTGCTTTCACTTCGTTTTTTTCCATTTCAAATAATTGAAATTTGATAGATGAGCTTCCGCAGTTTAATACTAATATTTTCATTTTGTTGTTTGTTTATATTTTGATGTCGGTATTGAGATATTTTTTAACTTTAAAACAAAGCCTTAAAGTGTGTAGTTATATATTGTAATTTATTGCACCGACTATTTATTCTTATTTATTATATTTGTAAAAACCTTGATTAGTTTCTCGTCCGTGGCGTTTGGTTCGCACCATGCGTTTTATTATTGGAGCGGGCATATATTTAGGGTCGCCAAATTCGCGATATAAATTCAGCATCCATGCCTCAATGCGGTTGATGCCGATTTTGTCGGCAAGTTCAAATGCCCCTATCGGGAAGCCTAATCCTTGCTTCATTATATTGTCTATATCTTCCACGCTAGCAAGGTTTTCCGACAATAATTTGCATGCTTCACTTATTATCGATACGCCGAGTCGCACGGTCAATAATCCGGGTGATTCTTCTACGTGTATTATTCTTTTGCCGATTAATGTGCAAAATCGTTGTATGTTTTCATATACCTCGTCGGTTGTGTAAATGCTTTTTACCACCTCCACAACTTCCGATGCCGAGAGTGCCAGCGGGAAGTGCATGCAAACGCATCTTTCGGGATTTTTCAAAGGTGTAGCCAATTCGGTGATGCCTACAAGAGTGGAGTTTGTTGCTATTATGGTGTTTGGACTTACTACCTCTTCGATTTTTTTGAATATTTCTTGTCGCAATTTCAGGTCTTGATTGTCCTTTGTTGCAGGCGTTGTTTCGACTACGAGGTCGCAATCTTTCAGGTCATCATAATTGGTAATTCCGTGGATTCGAGATAAAGTTAACTTCTTATCGCTCACTGTCATACCCCAATGATTTATAGTTCCGTCGAGTGATTCCTCCATGTCTTGCAACGCTTTTGAAATTCGTTCTTGATTCTCTTCCAGCAAGTACACATCTATTCCTTTTGAGGCAATCATTACGGTTAAACGGTGTCCCACGGGGTCTTTTGCTATTATGCCTACCTTCGAAAACTCTGCTTTTGGTTTTTCTTTTGCACTAAGTGCAAAGTCTTCAATTTGTTCTATTATTGCTTCTGCCATTGATTTATTTTTTAGGTTTAATAATTATGTCAAAATTATATTTTTTTCAGAATTTGCCAAAAATCAAACAAACATAAATTTTATTTATTTTAAAATATTTTTAGAAGAACGATAAAATTGAAAAAATGTATTAAATCTGACAATATTTTTTTAAAAAAATTGTTATAAAAAATAAAAAAGTTATGAAGAAAACTGTTTTTATACCCTTAGTATTATTAATCGGCTTGTTGGGAGCTTGTAACACCTCTAAAAAAGTAGATATGGATAAAATAGATAAATCTTACACGGTTGCACTCGGCGAAAATGTGGTTTTGGAATTAGAATCTAACCCATCAACCGGCTATGTTTGGGAGATGAAAGAAATTTCAAACAAAGGTAATGTGGAGCTTGTGAGCAAAGAGTTTAAGGCAAGCAACAGTAATAAAAATTTTGTGGGCGAAGGCGGTGTAGACCAATGGACTTTTAAAGGCAACAAAAAAGGGAAAGTTATTTTAAACTTTCGTTATAAACGCCCCAATGAAGATAAAGATGAGAAGATTTATTTTTATGAAATAATAGTTAACTAATTTATTAACAACATCTTATAAAAACGTATGAATAAGAATATTATAATATTATCAATAATATCTCTGGTAACAGTTTTGGTGTTTTCATGTACCGAAAGACGCGAAGAATATCCCAGACCCGAGGCTTGTTTTTTGATAGATAAAGACACTGCTTTTGTAAGAGAACCCGTATACTTGAATAGTTGTTGCAACAACACCAAAGAAGTAATTTGGGAGTTTGGCGACGGACGCAGTTCCGTAAAAAAACACCCCACTCACATTTACGAAAGACCGGGCGACTACCAAATAAGACTAAAAGCCGTGGGCTTTGACGGTTACGATATGGCAACCAAAGTTATCACCGTACTCGGGCTAACCGAGCTTGATTTATTAATCTGCTACAAAGGCTCTGACGACCCTGTGAAAGATTGCAAAGTCTACCTATACGACAACGAAGAGGACTGGAAAAAACACAGCAACCCCATCGGCTTGCAAACAACCGACAAAGACGGTTTGGTACTGTTCTCACATTTAGACCCACAAGTATATTATGTAGGTGCTTATCGCAAGATAGATGAAAACTCGTATTACTCGAACGACAGTTTAGAACACAAAACTGATATACTGCAAAAAAACAAAACAAACCAATATACAATGTACGTGGAAACATTATCGGAAAGCAAATAGTGTGTGATTTATTATTGTAATTTCCGATTTTAGACCAACAAAACTTTAACTTACTCAATGTGATATATATTTGAATTATCATCAAATGTATATCACATTTTTTTGATAAAATATAAAAAAGCTATAACTTAGCACTATTGCTCTTAAAAAGTTTAAAGCAATAAAGTGCTTTAAGTTATTTTTGTTTTTATAAAAGCGATAATCACGTCCCCACACGTCCATTTGAAAATACACCTATTATATTTAGATAGTTATTTTTTTGTTTTCATCTAACTTCAAGATAAAAAGCCATAATAATGAACAAGAAAAACCTAAAAAAACAAGCTATAAAAAAAAGTAAAACCTCGCCCATTCAACTAACTGATAAAGAGAAAGATTTGATTGTAGAAAAAAGGTTTCAACAATTATTAAAATCGCCCCGACTGCAAAAAGAAAGCTCTCGCCAAAAAGTGATAAAGGCATACGAATTGGCAAAAGAAGCTCACAAAAATCAGGTGCGAAAAGGAGGCTTGAAACTTCCGTACATCTCTCATCCCATAGCCGTGGCACTCATAATATCAGACGAAATGGGCTTTGGCTCAACCACCATAGCCGCCGCCTTACTGCATGACGTTGTGGAAGATACGGAATACACGCTTGAAGATTTAGAGGCTTCATTCGGCAAGGAAATAGCATCGATAGTTGACGGGCTTACAAAAATTACCAACGTACCGGGCAAGGGCAAAACGGCACAAGCCGCCACATTCCAAAAGTTGATTTTGAAAATGTCGCAAGACAGGCGAGTGGCGTTTCTGAAAATTGCCGACCGCCTGCATAACCTCCGCACAATGGCGGACATGTCAATCAACTCGATAATGATAAAAACTGCCGAAGCCTTAGAGATATACGCACCTTTGGCTTTCAAATTGGGTTTGGTGAAAATCCGAAAAGAGATTGAGGATATTTGCTTTAAACTGCGTGAACCCGGCGAGTATCGCAGGATGGAATCAATAGTAAATCATAACACCAAAAGGCTGGGACACGACACCAGAAAGTTTACTGAGGAACTGAGCGATATGATGCAAAAAAACAATTACGAATACTACATTGAGCCTGTCAGAAAATCATTGTTTCGCTTGCGTAATGACATGAAAAAGAAGAAGTTAAGTTTCGACCAGATAGTGAATTTCCAAAGCGAACGCATAATTTTCAAACAAAGAAATGACCTTACTATTTCGCAACAATGTTTTGATATATATTGTATGGTGTCGGAGAAATACAAGGTACGCCCCGACAGCTTGCGAGATTGGGTAACCAATGCACGCTCCAACGGATTTCAGGCGTTGGTGTTTGAGATATTTTTCAATGGATATTGGAAGGAAATTCAGGTGATGACTGAGGCGATGAATGAAATTGCCCAGCGAGGATTTGCTAAAAATCATGAGAATTTGCACATGCGAAATATCCAAACTTGGGTAAATGCAACTGAAAAAGCTATAAGTCATAATACACTATCAAACAATGAGTTAATAGACTTAATATCGCCGGAAGTAACCGAAATAATTGTAATTACTCCGATAGGAGAATTGATTTCATTATCGAAAAATTCCACAGTATTAGACTTTGCATTTAAGGTGCATACCAAATTGGGGCTTCGTTTTTTGAGTGCCGAAGTGAACAAAAAAATCGTGAAACCCGACTACGTTTTGCAAAATGGCGACATGGTAAAAATAATAGATTCCGACAATGCAAAACCTGATATTTCATGGTTGCAATATTTGACAAATACCAGCAACAGAATAAAACTTAAAGAGCATCTCGCAAGCAAACGCAACAAAAAAATAACCGTTGGTAAAGAAATTTTCAAAGAAATAGAACAGAAGTATTCCCTTGATTTAAAGGATATTGACGAGATAATAAACGAATTGGCTCTTAAAGATAAAGATGAACTTTTTTATAAATTAGGCACAAAATCAATCATAGAAAATGACATAAAAAAGCTCTTCAAACAAAACAACAATATATTCAATGTCATAAAAATAAAGAAGCCATCGCAAAACGAGAAAACGAAAAAAATTATACTCTCCGACAAAAAACAACCTTACGTAATTCGCAATTTGCAAGATTTATTTTTGGCAAAATGTTGCAACCCAATCCCCGGCGACGAGTCAATGATACACATAAACAAAAATTATGAAGCAACAATTCATAAACGCAGTTGCCAGAGAGCCAAGAAGTTAAACTCATCTGACGGCAAAAATACGAGAGCCGCAAAATGGGAATTGACAAATCAAGAAAACGTAATTGCCACAATAGAATTTAGGGGACTCGACAGAAAAGGGCTACTTGCCGACATCTTAAAAATAACTCACGACGACCTTAAAATAAACATGAACAAGCTGAATATAACTGCCGAAGAAAACACTATAAATGGTCTTATAAAGTTCTGGATTTCAGACACTAAGGTTTTAGACATAGTAATAAAACGCATCAGCAAATTAAAAGGAATTACAGAAGTAAGAAGAAAATAAAACAAAAAAAACAGCATGCAAAATATCAAAGTAAACCGAGCAATAGCACCCGAAATTAAAATCCCCGAAACAATAAACATAACTCAAACCGAAAAATACACCCTGCAAAATGGCAAAGAAATTTATATATTTCCCGAAAAATCAGCTAAGCTGATACGCCTTGAAATAATATTTGAAGCCGGGCAAATAAATGCCGAAAATCCTACCCTCGCCAAAACTACGAGTTACATGATTGACGAAGGGAGCAAAAAATTCTCATCGCAAGAAACCTCGGAACTCATTGATTTCTACGGTGCTGAGTTATATCTAAACGCCACCAAACACAATACTGCCATAAAATTAACAGTGCTGAAAAAACACTTCCCAAAACTTATTGACCTGCTTTTTGAGACAATCGAAAATCCGATATTTCCGCAAAAAGAATTTAAACTCGTTACCCAAAATCGATACCAAAATTTCCTTATTGAAAGTGAAAAAACATCATTCAAAGCGAGTCAAAAATTCATGCAAGCATTATTCGGCGAAAATAATATATACGGAAGAATTACCAAACCGGAACACTTCACGCAACTTACCACGCAAGACCTAAAAGACTTCCACAAAAAGCATTATCTGCTCGGCAAAGCCCTAATAACATTATCGGGAAATATTGATAATCAGATACTAAGCCTGCTTGACAAAAAGCTAAATAAGTTCACGCCTCAAAAGCCAAGAACCTACAAAAATTATGACATCGAAACGCAACCAAGCACCGAAAAACAGCACATAATTCACAAAGAGGAAGCCATGCAAAGCTCCATAATGATGGGCTTGACCACCATAAAAAAAACACACCCCGACTTCATTCCGCTAAGCATAGCAAACACAATTCTCGGTGGATATTTCGGCTCGCGACTAATGACAAACATACGTGAAGACAAAGGCTATACCTACGGAATATATTCCAGCTTAATCCCACTTTATGGAACGTCAATCTTCTATATATCAGCCGATACCAAGCAGGAGGCAACCACGCAAACTATAAGCGAAATCAACAAAGAAATAGCAAAACTTCAAACTAAACCAATCCCCCTCGACGAACTCAAAACCGTAAAACATTACATAATTGGCAACCTCCTAAAACACTTCGACGGAGCAATCGCAAAAGCCCGAATCTTCAAATCGCTATACCCCTACGAGCTAAACGAAAATTGGTACATCAAATACATAAACATCCTCCAAAACATAAGCCCCGAAGAAATACAAAACACCTTAAATAAATACATCCACCCCGACAAACTATATACCGTCATAGCAACCAACAAATTAAAAATGAAATAAAACTTGTATATCTAAAAAACATCATTACCTTTGACGTAATTATTTACATTATTATTTAAACATGAAAGAAGGAACAATTAAATTTTTCAACGAATCCAAAGGTTATGGATTTGTAACTGAATCTGAAACCAAGGAAGAGTATTTTCTTCACGCAACAGGACTTATCGACCAAGTAAAAGAAGACGACCTCGTAACATTTGAACTCAAAGAAGGTCGAAAAGGACTAAATGCAATAGACGTAAAACTCGCCTAATTACAAAAAAATAGGCATAAAATTTAAAGATTATACAAGTATAAAAAAACAATACACAAAAAAACTATAAATTTTATTACTAATAATTTGTTTTTAGAAACAGTAAAGAAAACGGTTGAAAGACCGTTTTTTTACATTAATATACCACACAAAAACTTCCTCTTTTCATAAAAAAACAAAATTAAAAAAAACACAATTTTTTGTTTGCAACTAACTAAACTTATGTATCTTTGCACCTTATAATAAAGAAAAACATAAATACAGACAAAACATGGCTTACCCATTCAAAGATATTGAGCAAAAAAGACAAGCAATACACGAACAAAACAAAACATACAAAGTAAGCAACACATCAGATAAACCAAAATTCTACGTCCTCGACATGTTCCCATACCCATCGGGAGCAGGATTGCACGTGGGACACCCCTTAGGATACATAGCATCAGACATATACGCCCGATACAAAACCCAAAAAGGATACAACGTACTTCACCCCATGGGCTTCGATGCTTTCGGTCTGCCTGCTGAACAATACGCAATACAAACAGGGCAACATCCCGCCAAAACAACCGACATAAACATAAAACGATATAAAAACCAACTTAAAAAAATTGGTCTTGCATACGATTGGGATAGAAGCATAAAAACCTCTGACCCAAATTATTACAAATGGACACAATGGACATTCCTACAAATGTTCAACCATTGGTTCAACAAAGAAACTCAAAAAGCCGAGCCAATCGAAACCCTAATAAAAACATTCGAGAAAGAAGGCAACAAAAATATAAACGCCGCATGCTCTAAAACCCCAATCTTCACAGCCGAAGAATGGAACGCATACGACGAAAAAACACGCATGCAAACCTTGATGAAATATCGCCTCGCCTACCGCGACACCACAACCGTAAACTGGTGTCCGGAACTCGGCACAGTCCTCGCCAACGACGAAGTGCAAGACGGACTATCAATCAGAGGTGGGCATCAGGTAATCCAAAAGCAAACCGAGCAATGGATAATCCGAGTGAGTGCATACGCCGAAAGACTCCTAAACGGACTCGATAATTTGCAATGGTCAAACTCATTGAAAGAACTTCAAAAAAATTGGATTGGAAAATCACAAGGTGCTGAAATTCAATTCCCTGTAATAAACCAAAATCACAAATTAACGGTATTCACCACACGCCCCGACACCATATACGGCTCGTCGTTCATCGTGATAGCACCGGAACACAAACTCATCAACGAATTAACAACTCCCGAGCAACAAGCGGAAGTGCAAGCATACATCGAAGCAACTCAAAAGCGAACCGAAAGGCAACGAATTTCCGAAACCGAAAACACAACCGGAGTATTCAGCGGAAGCTACGCTCAAAATCCTATTACTAAGCAAGATATACCCATTTGGATTAGCGATTATGTACTCGCAGGATACGGCACGGGAGCAATAATGGCAGTGCCGGCACACGACAAACGAGACTATAAATTCGCCAAAAAATTCAACTTGCCCATAATGCCCGTTATCGAAAATTCCGATATTTCGGAAGAAGCAAACGAAGCCAAAGAAGGCAAATTAATTAACTCGCCCTTGATAAACGGCTTGGAAGTTAAGGATGCCATCAAGAAAATAATACAAGAAATCGAAAAACTGGAAATCGGCAAAGAGCAAGTAAATTACAAAATAAGAGATGCTATTTTCAGTCGCCAAAGATACTGGGGCGAACCATTCCCGATATACTACAAAGACGGCGTGGCATATCCCATCAGCGAAGACCAACTGCCCTTGCAACTGCCTGAGGTAGACCATTATAAACCAACATCAGACGGGCAACCGCCCTTGGGACACGCCAAAAATTGGCAAACCGCCGACGGCTATCCCTTAGAACTTAGCACAATGCCCGGTTTCGCAGGCTCATCGGCATACTATTTGCGGTATACTGATCCAAACAACAATGATGAATTAGTATCGAAACAAGCAAATGAATATTGGCAAGACGTAGACCTCTACATCGGAGGCACGGAGCATGCCGTGGGACACCTTATATATTCAAGATTTTGGAATAAATTTTTATTTGATATAGGAAAAGTTGTGAAAAGCGAACCGTTCAAAAAACTTGTCAATCAAGGTATGATACGCGGACGCTCAAACTTCGTATACAGAATAAAAAACACAAATAAATTTGTATCGTATAATCTTAGAAATCAATATGATACAACTCAAATACATGTAGATGTAAACATTGTGAAGAACGACATTTTGGATACCGAAAAATTTAAAGAATGGCGAGCCGAATACAAAGATGCAGAATTTATAACCGAAGAAAACGGTCAATACATCTGCGGACACGCCGAAGAAAAAATGTCAAAATCGCTTTACAATGTTGTGAACCCCGACGAAATTATCGAAGAATACGGAGCAGATACACTCAGACTGTACGAAATGTTTTTAGGGCCCATAGAGCAGTCAAAACCTTGGGACACAAACGGAATAGAAGGTGTATTCAGATTCCTGAACAAACTCTGGCGATTATTCTTCGACCAAAATGACAACTTTAATCTTTCCGACGAAAAACCAACTTCGGAAGAGCAAAAAATAATCAACAAAACCATTAAAAAAGTAGAGGAGGACATCGAAAAATTATCATTCAACACAAGTGTAAGTGCGTTCATGGTGTGCGTAAATGAACTTGGCAAACTGAAATGCAACAAACGCGAGATACTCGAAAAACTACTCATCATAATAGCACCTTTTGCCCCTCACATAGCCGAGGAATTATGGGAAAAAGCAGGAAATAAAACCGAATTATACACAACCAAATTCCCTGAGTATAACGAAGATTTCTTGAAAGAAAACAACATAAAATATCCTGTGGCATTCAACGGCAAAACTCGCTTTACGATAGAAGTTCCAACCGACACGAAAAAAGACGAACTCGAAAAAATAGCACTTCAACATCAAGACACCATAAAACGACTTGCCGATAAACCACTGAAAAAGATTATAGTAGTACCCAACAAAATGATAAATATAGTACACTAAAAAACTGAACTATAAGAAAATCAATTAAAAACAAAAATCAATTAAATCGTTAACTAAGACATGAGACAATTAAAAATTACAAAATCAATCACCAACAGAGAGAGTGCATCATTAGACAAATATTTGCAAGAAATTGGCAAATATGACCTTATAAATGTAGAAGAGGAGGTGGAACTCGCACAGAGAATAAAGAAAGGTGATGAAATAGCAATACAAAAGCTAACTCGTGCCAACCTTCGATTTGTAGTATCAGTAGCAAAACAATATCAAAACCAAGGGCTAAGCCTGCCCGACCTTATCAACGAGGGCAACATGGGGCTGATTAAAGCTGCTGAAAAATTTGACGAAACAAGAGGCTTCAAATTCATATCATACGCTGTATGGTGGATACGCCAATCTATAATGCAGGCAATCAACGAACAATCTAGAATTGTGAGACTTCCGCTAAACCAAGTAAGCTCACTCAGCAAATACAAAAAAGCGATTGCCGAATTTCAACAAGAACACCAACGAAAACCATCTACCGCCGAGCTTGCCAAGATATTAGGTGTGCCAAAGAAAAAAATAGCCACCACCATGAAAGTATCAGGCCGCCACGTATCCGTAGACGCTCCCTTCTCGGAAGGCGAAGACGGCAGTTTGCTCGACGTAATTGAAGATGGCGACGCTCCTATTGCCGATAACTCGCTGATAGGCGAATCATTAGCTACTGAAATTGACCGTGCTTTATCTACCCTCACCGAAAGAGAACGAGTGATAATCAAAAGCTCATTCGGCATTGGGGTGGAAGAAATTTCTCTTGAAGAAATTGGCGAAAAATTCAATCTCACACGAGAAAGAGTTCGTCAAATCAGAGAAAAAGCAATAAAACGATTGAGAACTACAAACAGAAGTAATCTTCTGAAACAATATCTCGGATAAGAAACAAAAAAATGAAAAAAGAAAAGGCTTATATATAAAATAAAAAATATAAGCCTTTCTTGACATAAGGGAGCAAAATTACAATAAATAACTACACACTAAAATCTCTTTTTAACCCTAAAAAAAGATGAAATGAAGAGAAAATTATATTTAATATTATCCCTTATACTGCTATCGCTTTACGCAACGGCTCAAAACACAGAAATAAGCGGTATAGTGGTAGATAATGCCACCAAAGAACCTATCCCATATGCCAGTATCGGGCTGAAAAACACCACAATAGGAACTATAACCGACGAAGAGGGCGAGTTCCATCTTACGTTCAAAAACCAAACTTCCGACACTGTAATTGTGCAAAACTTGGGCTATCTAAACGATACCATAAAGATAACCCTAAACAGGTTTAACAATCTCAAAACCATTTATTTAAAAGAAAAATCATACGACATAGAAGCCGTGGTGGTAACGCCCGGCGAAAACCCCGCACACATACTTCTTAGAAAAGTCATAAAGGCAAAAAAACAAAACAACCCCTATAAATTAGACGGTTTCTCATACGAGGCATACACAAAAATGCAACTCGACATAAACAATTTTGACCCCAAAATTGCCGACACAAAATACATGAAAAAATTTGCAATAGTGTACGAAGGTATGGACACCGCTCAAAACGGCAAAGTTTACATGCCTCTGTTACTGAGCGAAAATATCAGCGATTTTTATTTCCAAAGACGGCCCAGAAAACAGAAAGAAGTCATCAAGGCGGTTAATATTTCGGGGGTTGAAAACGAGAGCGTAACAAAGTATACCGGCAACATGTATGCAAAAATAAATTTCTATGAAAACTACATGTCGCTATTCCAAAAACAATTCGTAAGTCCCATAGCATTCAATGGGTTAATGGTTTACAAATACTACCTCACCGACTCGGCATACATCGATGATGCATGGTGCAGGGAAATTACATTCCGCCCGCGACGAAAACACGAATACACCTTTGAGGGCAATATGTGGATAGAGGATAAAACGAATGCTCTAAAAAAAATATATGCTCGAGTATCCAAAACGGCGAACGTGGATTTTGTGAGCGAAATGATTATAAAACAGTCATTTGAAAAAGTAGACGATATATATTTTCTGCAATACGAAGACTTTTTTACGGATATAAATTTGGGCAAAAAGACAACCGGATTTTTTGCAAGAAAAATAACAAGCCGAAAAAATATAAAGATAAATCCGGAGTTTCCCGACAAGCTGTTTGCCCCCGGCACTACCAACAAAATAACCCCCGACGAAGAAGCATCGCTGAAAAACCAAGCCTATTGGGACTCAGCCAGACACATGAAACTCGAAAAGAAAGAAGCCCAAATATACGTGATGACCGACTCCATCAAAAACCTCAAAGCGTACAAAAACATTGAGCGTTTCACCTCGGCACTATTCACCGGCTATTACCCCCTCACAAAAATCGAAATCGGCCCGATATACGAGACCTACTCATACAATTCAACCGAAGGAAACAGGATACAAGCATCTTTCAGAACCTTAAATAAATTCAGCAAAAAATTTGAAATCAATGCACACACGGCATTCGGTTTCAGAGACCAAAGGCTGAAATACGGAAGCCTTATAAAGTACAAAATCAACAAAAGCCCGTGGACTATCGCACAAGTAAGCTACAACCACGATATGAACCCGCTCGGCATAGCTTTTGCCAATTACAGCGACAATGTTTTTTCATCGCTTCTCTCTCGTCAGCCTAACGATAACCTGCTGTTACAGAATGACTTTGCTATGGATATTCAACGAGATTTGCGACAAGGAATATTCCTAAAAACATTTGTAAATCATAAGGAAATATTCCCGTCGGAAACCATGCCTTTCGCAACATTAGACAATAAAAATCTCAATATTTTGCGAACCTTTGAGGCAGGCGTAACCCTTCATCTCGGCTTCAATGAGGAGTATGTGGAAGCCAACTTTTCGCGACTTTCATTAGGCTCATTATACCCCATAACCGAAATATCATACACGGCAGGAATACCGATATTCGGCAATGAATATAAGTACCACAAAGTCAATCTGGTACTGTCGCAAAGATTGCTACTGGGACCTTTCGGAAAATTCAAATACACATTGGAAGCAGGGCAAGTATTCGGCAAAGTGCCGTTTCCGTTGCTAAAACTTTTTGCCGGTAACGAAAGCTATATGTTGCGTCGCCACTCCTTCAACCTTATGAATATCTACGAGTTCGCCGCCGACCGATACGTCTCCCTGTTTGCCATCCACCATTTCCAAGGACTTTTCTTAAATAAAATACCTTTTATGAGGAAGTTAAAATGGCGTGAAGTTGCATTTTTACGCGGAGCTATCGGCAGCCTTAAAGATGCAAACCGCAAGGAATTTCAATTTCCCGGCTACCTCAACGATGTCAGCAAACCATACTTTGAGGGCGGTGTAGGTATAGAAAATATTTTTAACTTTTTCCGTGTAGATGCCATTTGGCGACTATCACATTTAAGCAATCCCGATGCTCCAAACTTTGGCGTACGTTTAGCTTTTTATGTAGCTTTTTAAAAAGAAGTATAACCTACTGTAAATCAGTAAATTGCATTCAAAAAAAAATACACACAATTATTATTTGGCAAATTAAGTTTTTTTTCATACATTGTGCCGAGTTGCAGTCAGAACAAACCGAAACCTGACTTTAAAGAAGCTAGTAGGTATATACTTTAATAGCTTTATTATGAAGAAGTACATATTGTTACTCATTGTTCCTCTTTTTATATTTTCATGTGCAGAAAGAGGAAACATTGGCACTGACAGCTTAGTTCTTGAACTAAAAAGCCACATTCAGAAAATACCCTAATAAAAAAAAGCAAATCCGAGTTTTAGGCTCGGATTTTTTTTGTTTTTTGGAAAAATATCGCTTAAAACTGTTAAT
>PDWI01006613.1_pt1 | contig 14470 bp, 16 predicted proteins | sample 1430891 | NCBI WGS metagenome assembly PDWI01 (sample SAMN01162508, study PRJNA174530) | Oral metagenome, whole genome shotgun sequencing project. | biome: Marine environment; feature: Marine mammal; material: Swab sample of the gingival sulcus; isolation source: swab sample of gingival sulcus...
AGCTAAAGAAGTTGGAGCAGACCTAGTAGATATGGGCTTGATACAGATGCTACCTACTTGCGACCCCGATACTGGCGCACTATTTACAGGATTACAAGTACCTCCTGCAAACTTCGTTATGGTAAATACTGAAGGAAAACGTTTTGTTGATGAGTTTGGCAGCAGAGATACGCTTTCACAGGCAGCAATAGATAATGGCGGTTTATTCTATCTAATAGCTGACGACAAAATAAAACTAACTGCTATGAACACAAACCAAGAAAAAATTGAAAAAGAAATCAGAGAAGGAGTTCTTTACAGAGGATATACCCTAGAGGATTTGGCTTACCAACTAGGTATGGACCCAAAAGTTCTTACAGAAACTGTAGAAAACTACAACTCTTATGTAGATGCTGGATATGACCCAGAATTTAACAAAGGAGCGTTTGACTTAAAGGTAGAGCAAGCTCCATTCTATGCTACACCTAGAAAACCTGCAGTTCACCATACTATGGGTGGAATTAGAATCGACGACGAAGCGAGAGTCCTAGACAAAGACGGAAACATTATCAAAGGACTGTACGCAGCTGGCGAGGTTAGTGGTGGAATCCACGGTGGTAACAGACTAGGTGGAAACGCTCTAGCAGATATCTTTACATTTGGAAGAATCGCAGGATATAACGCAGCTCACAAAAAATAAATGACAAAGACATTTAATTTAATGGGAACAATTATAAATTTAGCTCTAGACGCCCCCGATGAAAAGGGCGTTTTAGAGCTTTCTTTTGATATTCTAAAAAATTTCGAAAGGCGCTTTTCTCTAAACGATGAAAATTCTATGCTTAACTTAATCAATAAAAACGCAGGCATAAAGCCTATCAAAGTCGACGAGGACTTGTTTAACTTGATTAAGATAGGTAAAGACGCCAGCATAAAGACAAAGACAAATTTTAACATCGCAATAGGCACCCTTGTAAAACTCTGGAATATCGGTTTTAATAATGAAAAAGTCCCGAGCCAAAAAGAGATAGAGCAAGCTTTAAAATTGATAAATCCAAAAGATATTATACTGGATGAAAATATAAAAACTGTATATTTACAAAAAAAGGGAATGAAAATAGACCTAGGCGGACTAGCCAAGGGATATTTTGCCGATCTCATAAGAAATTTATGGATAGATAAGGGAATAAGTAGCGGGCTAATAGATATAGGTAGAAATATTCATACTATTGGAGGTTCTAAAAAACAGAATTATGAATTCTGGAAAATAGCGATAAAAGACCCGCTCAATCAAAATAAAACCCTCGATTGTGACTTAGAAATAAAAAACAAAAGTATAGTTACATCTGGAATATACGAAAGAAAATTCGAAGAATCGGGGAAAATCTACCACCATATATTGAGTTCCAAAACGGGGTATCCAGTAGATTCTGATATAGCGAGCATAAGTATAATATCTGATAGTTCGCTAATGGCTGAAATATATTCTACGGCTCTTATTTCAGAAAATGCAAACGATGCCCTATACATAATAAAAAAAATGAAAAATATAGATGCTATAATAATTGACAAAAATGGACAGGTATTCAATAGCCTTATTTAAGCTGTTATATATCTATAATTTTTGATTTACTAATGAAAAAGTGCTATGATTAGGCTAGTTTTAAAGTATCAAAGGGGATAAAAATGAATATTACGGATAAAGAAAATCTAAAATCAAAAGTAAGGGAAACATACAAAGAAGTGCTTTTAGAAGATACTATAGATAATAAAGATGGAATAGCGCTCAGTTTGGGTTATAGCCCAGAGGACTTGGATATGGCACCAGATGGGATAAATCTCGGTTTATCGTGCGGAAACCCATTGGAATATGCAGAACTCAAGGAAGGAGAAACCGTTCTAGACTTGGGTAGTGGTGCTGGTTTTGACGCTTTTTTGGCTATGAAACAAGTCGGCGATAGCGGAAAAGTAATCGGCGTGGATATGCTAATAGAAATGGTAGAAAAAGCTAGAAAAAGCCTAAAAAAATACAGAAATATAGAGTTTAGACTTGGCGAAATAGAGTACTTGCCAATAGCTGATAATAGCGTGGATTGCATTATATCAAATTGTGTGGTAAACCTATCTACAAATAAAAATAGAGTTTTTAAAGAATGTATGAGGGTATTAAAATCAGGTGGAAGAATCTGTTTTTCAGATATTATTAAGTACAAGGAACTACCAAAATCTATACTTAACAATAGCGAAGAGTTCTGTCATTGAGTGGCTGGTTCTTCATCAGTTGATGAACTAAAATTTTTCTTAAATAGCAATGGTTTCAAAGACATTGAAATTATAGAAAAAGAACTCTCTCAAGAGTATATCGAAAAATGGAAAAGAGAAGACGACAGCATCAAGGGCTTTGTGAAAAGCTCAATCACGAAAGCTAAAAAATAGAATAATAGTGTCATAAAACAAACTCGCTTAATAAGTAATTTACTTCTCGGCAGCGTTCACGCAAACGATGTTTGCTCCACTACGGTTGACTACCTCGAAGCAAAATACTTATACGCTTTATAGCTTGTTTTATGACATACACAGGAATGGTGGAAAAAAATATAGTCAGGCGGTGCCGTTAAAACGGAGCAGTGCGAGCGAGTATTTTAATTTCGCATAATGAGATTTTTATCTTTTTAAGATAAATGTAAGATTTTTAGCAAGTTTTTTTTAATAAATGTATTATATGATTATTGTAAGGAGAATCTAATATGCAAGAAAATTCTATAAATATTTTGCTAGTAGATGATGACTCTGATATAAGAGGAGCGATTTCAAAACTACTTAGCCTAGAAGGTTTTAATGTAATTGAAGCCAAAGACGGCTTAGAAGCTTTGGATAAATTAAGCACTAATAACATCAAACTAATCTTGTTAGACATAATGATGCCTAAATTAGACGGTCTTTCCGCTCTTATGAAAATCAGAGAAAAAAACAACCTCCCTATAATAATGCTATCGGCTAAAAGTGAGGATACAGACAAAGTATTGGGGCTTTCTATGGGTGCAGATGACTACATAACAAAGCCCTACCATCCTCAAGTTCTGCTAGCCAGAGTAAAATCACAACTAAGAAGGTACTTAGAACTAGGAGTCGAGGAAAACAACAAAAAAGGTATAATAAAAAACGGCTTGCTATCTCTCGATACAAATACAAAGCAGTTATTTATCAACGGAGAGGACGTAAAACTAACATCTACCGAATATAAAATAATGGAATTTCTAATGCAGCATTTAGGAATGGTATTTTCAGCAGAAAAAATTTATGAAAGCGTATGGAAAGAAGATTCTTATGGGGCTGAAAATACCGTAATGGTACACATAAGAAGGATTAGGGAAAAAATCGAAATCGACCCTAAAAATCCAGATTATTTAAAGGTGGTGTGGGGAATTGGCTACAAAATTGAAAAACATAATTAGAAATTCTTGGCTAAAAACTTTATTATATTTAGTTTTTGGCGTGCTAGTTTTTATCTATTGTTTTTACACGATAAACAATATTCTATGTGACGAAAATTCTAATTACTTCAAAAACTATACTTACGAATCTTTTTTAGTAGATGATTTTTACGAAAGCTCTTATTCAAGTTCTACTCTGGGACTGGGGCTAGTAAATATTGGACAGTTAGCCGAAGAGTTCAGTCTAGAATCCTATCAAAAAATCCTATCTAAAGACAAAATTAATTACATAGACAAAAATTTTGAATTCCAAAAAGATTCCAATCTTTTTGCCTTTGATGAAAAATACTCCTATTATTTTGAAACTACCGATGGCTATGCCTTTGCAAGCGGAAAATTCAACGGTATAAGCAAGGAAAAAATCAAAGAAAAGATCAAGAAAGATAAGCTCTACGTGTGGTACGACTATAGAATCGATGAAATGGGCATGGATGGCGACAGCTCGTCATTGAGTCTAAAGGCTGAATTAAATAACAGGGACATGAGGTATTACTATTTATATAAAGGATATGAAAATATCAGAATAATGTATTTATCTTATGATGATAAGATTCTACAAATCGCCATAGATGAATGGGAGCTAGCTCACAGCCACTATGAGAGAATGAAAGAAAATATGTGGGCTATCTTCCTAGCAGCCCTACTCGTATTAATCTTACTATTTGGAGGAGCTGGCAGAACGCCAAAGAGCGAAGAAAAAATAGAGTTTTACTTTGATCCTATATTTATAGAAATAAAACTCGCCGCGCTGATACCCCTTTACTATCTACTTGGAAAGCAAATACTAAGTTTTTTTAGAATATTACCTTCGGATTTAAAAATTATTTCAATAAGTGCAAGCTTGCTGGTTTGTGCAACGATGTATTTATCGCTTATCGTACTTATGTCGGTAGTTAGAAACCTAAAATCAGATAATGTTAAAAACAGATTTTTGATAACTTGGATAGCTAGAACCATAGTTGGATTCGTGAAATTTATAGCGGAATTTTTCAAAGCTATCTTTGAAACAAAAAATTTGAGCGAGCAAAACCTAAACAAAAAAATTCACAAGTACATTATGCTATACATATTATTTAGTTTTATATTAATGTTCATAACCTTTGTATTTTTGATGAATAGAGAAAAAGAACTATTCTTCTTATTCAGCGCTATTGAAGTAATATTCACTATACTGTTCATAGTCAAAATCAAAAGACTACTTGTCTTATCAAACAAGGCTTTTGACAAGAGGGTTATCGAGGCTTCTAGGAGCGAAAAAACAAAGACAGAATTGATTACAAATGTTTCGCACGATTTAAAAACGCCTCTAACATCAATTATAGGATATGTAGACCTACTAAAAAATGAAGAGATGTCTGATGTCGCTAGAGATTATGTAAAAATACTCGAACAAAAATCGCATAATCTAAAAGACATTATTGCAGACCTATTCGTCCTATCTAAATCAGAAAGTGGAAGTATGGATATAAATATAGAAGTAATTGATTTGAAAAAACTCGTAAACCAAACTCTGGCAGATATGGATGACAAAATAAGAGATTCAGAAATGCAAATCAAAACCAAGCTTCCAGAAGAAGGAGTATATATCAAGGCTGACGGAAAAAAACTCTATAGGGTATTGCAAAATCTAATAGACAACGCGCTAAAATACTCGCTTCAAGGCACTAGAATATTCATAGACCTAGATCTTAGTATAGACAACAAAGGCATATTTAAAATAAAAAACACCTCGTCTTATGAGATGGATTTTACAAAAGAAGAAATCACATCGAGGTTTGTAAGGGGCGATAAATCGAGGTCAAAAGAAGGTAGCGGACTAGGTCTTGCTATAGCTGAAAGTTTTACAACTGTTCTTGGCGGGGAGTTTGATATTAAAATTGACGGAGATGTATTTAGCGTAGAAATTAAATTTCCTATGACATAAATCTTGACATTTCAATATTTTTTTGATAAACTTTGTGAGTTGACGCACAGGTTAGGTTTGAAACACAATATTTTTGTGTACCTAGATTTGGCGAATATATAGGAGGTAAAGGAAAATGTACGCAGTTATTAAAACTGGCGGAAAACAGTATAAGGTTTCAGAAGGAGACAAAATCTACATAGAGTCTTTAAAGGCAGATGTAGATGCAGAGGTTTCTTTTGATGAAGTTCTCGTTGTATCTAGCGACGATGAACTAAGAGTTGGTCAACCTTATATTGAAGGCGCTGAAGTAAAAGGCAAAGTTATTAAACACGGCAAGGCTAAAAAAGTATTAAAAATGCACTACAAGCCTAAGAAGGATTTGCACAAGAAAACAGGACACAGACAAAACTATACATTGGTAGAGATTACTTCTGTAAAATAAATAATACAAGTCTGTAAAATTAGAAATGATTAAACTTATAACTTATAAAAATAAGTTGAACTATGTAGGATTTAAAATAAATGGGCATGCTGAATATGCTGAGCATGGAAAAGACATAGTTTGCGCAGCTGTTTCGATACTATCGCAAACCTGCGTAAACTCAGTGGATAAAATATTAAAGCTTGATTTTGATTTTTGTGAAAATCAAAACGACGGGATGATTGAATTTATCATAAAAGACTTTGATAAATACGAAAAAAAGCTTCAGGAAAAAGCTTCTTTACTAATAGAATCCATGGAACTTGGCATAAAGGGCATTGAAAGTTTATATCCAGATTATGTAAAAGTCACTTCAAGGGAGGTGTAGAAATGAAATTTAATCTTCAGTTTTTCTCATCTAAAAAAGGATTGGGATCATCAAAAAACGGTAGAGATAGTAATGCTAAAAGACTAGGCGTTAAAAAAGGCGACGGACAATACGTTACTGGCGGAAGTATCTTAGTTAGACAAAGAGGAACTAAGCTTCACCCTGGAAAAAATGTAGGGATTGGTGCTGATGATACTCTATATGCTAAAATCGACGGTCAAGTAAGATTCGAGCGTAAAGATAAAAAGCGCAAGCAAGTTAGCGTTTACGAAGTTGTATAATAGATTATATAACAATGAAAATAAAACAAGACTATTAATCAAAATAGTCTTGTTTTTTTATTTAATGAACTACGTTTTCGAGTCCCCTTTCTGATTTGATTTCCAGTTTTTCGACTTTTAGGCATAAAAGGTCACCGTATCTGGTGTTTCTGATATACGGTTTTCCAAGTACCCTTATCCAGTCGTTTGGACTAGGAAACACTCCGTCGTATTCTAGTATGAAGTAAACGACAGCGTCGTTCCCGCAACATCCAGGACCATTTCTATATACAACGGGTTCAACCTCTTCTCCATCGTAGCTTTCAAAATACTCAAACATTCCCTCTAGAACGATTTTTTTCCCCTCGTAGTCCTCATAACTAAAATAGATGTCATTTATCTGTTGGATAAAAACCTTTTCTCTAATTTCTATTATTTCTTCGTCTTCTGGATTAGTCAGTTCCTCGTCTTCCTTATCAGGTAGTTCTTCATCCTCAATATCTATAGGACTATCGAGATTATCATCCTCTTCATTCTCTAAACTTTCATCGTCAGAGTTTTCCATACTATCCTCTTTTTGAACCTTATCCTTACTTGAACTATCTAATTTTTCCGTATTGCCCTTGTCATCTCCGCAACTAGCGAATAAAAAAACGATGGCAAGCATCAATCCTATGATTTTCAAATGTCTTTTATTCACTTTATACAGCCCTTTCTTTTACGATAGCTATCAAACTATAAACTACAAAAACTAGCAAATTGCATATTACTATGCTCGCTCCACCAGGAGTAGAATAGTTATACGAAATATACATACCTATCCACAGACAAAGTACAGATATGATGGCTGAACTTATAATCACGGTTTTAAACTTCTTATGAACTCTCATAGAACTGAGAGCTGGGAATATAATCAAGCTTGAAATGAGAAGTGAACCCATCATTCTCATACCTAAAACAATTATAAACGCCGTAAGTATAGCTATTAGGGTATTATATATAGAAACCTTACTTCCTGTAGCTTTTGCGAATGCCTCGTCAAAGGTCACAGCAAAAATTCTATTATACAAAATTATAAACATAACTATAATCACAGAACATATTATCACGCTCAGTCTCAAGTCCTGTTTTGTTATCGTAAATATACTACCAAATAGGTAATTGCAAACGTCTACGTTCATTCCCGTACTGATAGAAACTATCATTACGCCTATTGCAAGCGCGCTCGTAGAAATGAGGGCTATAGCAGCATCTCCTTTTATTCTGCTGTTTTCACTGATTTTTAATAATAAAAAGGCAGCGACGACAACAATAGGTATAGAAACGTACATAGGTTGTGCGTTCAAGGCTGTAGCTAGCGCCATTGCGCTAAAACTTACATGAGATAGCCCGTCTCCTATCATAGAATAGCGTTTTAAAACCAAACTAACCCCTAGGAGTGCTGCGCACAAAGCTATCAAGGTTCCAACTATTATAGCCCTATTTACTATGGGGATGCTCAGCATTTCCTGTACTACTTCAAACATTAGATTTCACCCCCTAAGAATTCTTTTGCAAGTTCGTTGTTCTTGTATTCTTTTACAGAACCAAAAAATGTCTTTTCTCCTCTGATATGCAAAATTTTATTTGCGTATTCGAGAGTGCTTTTTATATCGTGAGAAACCATTATAATACTGACTTTAAATTCTTCGTTTACCATCTTTATTATCTGGTACAATTCCCTCGTAACCAAAGGGTCAAGTCCCGTAGCTGGCTCATCTAGTAGAATAAGTTTATTGCCCGCACAAAGTGCCCTAGCTAGCAAAACCCTACGTTTTTGCCCGCCAGAAAGCTCCCTATAACAGGAATCTTTCAAATCGTATATTCCTAGTTTTCGCATATTTTCTATTGCTAGATCTTTTTGTTTTTTTGTATAAAAGATACCGAAGCCAAGCTTATTCAAACAACCAGATAAGACTATCTCATACACACTTGCTGGAAAATCTTTTTGATTGGGACTCGATTGAGGAAGATAGCCTATTTCCTTAGACTTTATAGTCTTATCAAAAACTATTGAGCCTGAGGCTGGCTTTTTTAGTTTTAGCAATCCTTTAACTAAAGTACTCTTGCCCGCTCCATTCTCCCCCACGATACATAGGTAATCCCCCTCCTCTACTGAAAAGGATAAATTTTTCAAAACGTAGTTTCCAGAATATGCAAAAGATAGGTTTTCGCAATTTATTAAAGTCATTTTCTCTCCTTATTCTTAATTTAAAGCTTCTTTTAATTTTTCTAAATTAGACTTCATAATAGATAGGTAATCTTCGTCCGCTTCGCTTTCATCCTTAGTTAGGTTATGACAAGAATGGAGCATTAATTTTTTTGCGCCGGTATCCTCACATATAGCATCAGCCATTTTTCCATTCGCCATCTCTATAGTAAATACAACTGGCAGTTTTTCTTCTTTGACCTTGTTTTCCAAGAAAACCACCGTTGCAGCATCAGCCTCTGTTTCGTTAGAACAGCCAGTAAAGGCAGCAAAATATGTCAAACCATAGTCCTTAACCAAATATCTAAATGGGAATCTATCTGCAAATAAAATAGTCTTTCTCTTTGAATTACTAATCACATCTTCATAAGCCTTATCCAAATCGCTCAACTCTTTAAGATATTTATTGGTATTTTCTTCATAATATGCCTTGTTATCCATATCTTTTTCTATGATTTTTTCACTAATTCTACTAACTATTTTCATAGCATTTTTTGGAGAAGTCCATACGTGTTCATCTATCTCGTATTTGTTCTCGTGCTCGCCGTCGTGATGTTCCTCGTGCGATTCATGTGACTCGTGTTCACTATCGTGATGCTCTTCATGCGATTCGTGAGAATCGTGCTTTTCATCGTGATGTTCCTCGTGCGACTCGTGTGACTCGTGTTCACCATCGTGATGTTCTTCATGTGATTCGTGAGAATCGTGCTCTTCATCATGATGTTCTTCGTGTGACTCATGCTTCCCATCGTGGTGATGTCCATGCTCATGGTCGTGATGGTGCTCCATCCCCTCAACTATTTCCTCAGCCACAGTATCTACACAATCTACCAACTTAATTACATCTGGCTTTTTATCCTCAAAACTCTCAAATACCCTGTCTACCCAAAAATCATTTTCCGTCGCCACATAAATAAAAATATCTGCATTTTTAATCTTATTTATATCTTTTGGACTTGGCTCATAAGAATGAGTTTCCATCCCAGGTTTCAAAAGCATTTCAACATCTACCTTATCCCCGCCTATTTTTTTCGCAAAATCATATTGCGGGTATATCGTCGTAATTATTTTTAACTTTTTATTATTTTCATTTTCATTTTTACTTTCTGTTTTTTCTTTTCCAGTACAAGATGTAGCCAAAACTACTACCATTAATAAAACTACTACTGCCGATAAAACTTTCTTCATCACTAAATTTCCTCCAATTATTAGCTATTAATTCATGCTCTTATTTTCTTTGCAATCCCTGCAAATTCCATAGTATACGGTTTTTAAGGGATTCAAACTAAAATCGTGTTTTTCATTAATATGCTCGCTTGCCGACTTTAATATAGAACAATCAAAATGAACTAATTTTTCACATTCTTCACATTTTAAATGTAGACAGTCGCTCGTCGCACAGGTATTTTCAGCATCCACATACTCAAAACAAGCCGAATCCTTACCATCTAACAAATACTTTTTTATAACGCCTTCTTTTTCGAGTTTTGATAAGTGTCTATAAATCGTCGTAAGCCCTACCGAAATATCTTCTTTAACAAAATATTCTTTTATATTCTGAGCGCTTATATGTTTTCCACTATTGTTTTTTAAATAATCAAGTATAATTTCTCCCTGTTTAGTTTTATACTTTTTCATATCTCCCTCCAATTACGATTCGAATATGGAAACCGTTTTCATATTATAGCACTTTTATTTTACTTTTTCAAATATAAATTTTATTTATTTTATAAAATCAAGCAAAGAAGCCATTTCTTTCCCAATTGATAATCAATCAAAAAATATTTTCTGATTTTTGTTTATTTTGTTAGTTTTCAGGGTAAAAGTAAGTACAGGAAAAAGCAGTCTAATTGATAATGACAAACAATAAACTTAAATTAGAAAGGAAAAAATTATGAACAAAAAACTATACGAAGCTTTAAACGAGCAAATCAATCACGAATTTTACGCAGCACATCTATACTTACAGATGGCGGCCCAATTTGACGAAATGTCACTAACAGGTTTTTCTCACTGGATGAGAGAACAGTTCAAAGAAGAAGAGGAGCACGCTCTTAAAATCTATGACTACCTATTAGAGAGAGGTCAAAAAGTAGAGCTAATGCAAATCGAAAAACCTGATATAAAATGGGAAAAACCTATCGAGGCTTTTGAAGCAGCTTACGAACATGAGAAACACGTTACTAGCCTCATTCATCGTATTATGGATATCGCAATTGAAGTAAAAGACTACCCTACTATTTCACTTATGAATTGGTACGTTGATGAGCAAGTGGAAGAAGAAGCTAATACGAGCTACATAGTAGACCAACTTAAATACGCAAAAGATAATGATACAGCGATTTTAGCTATAGATAGACAACTATCACAAAGAGCATAATCTCGTTAGTGTTTGATATGGGAGAATCAAAAAAAGGGCTTAGCTCTTTTTTTGTATCCTATCTAATACCTCATAAAACTCTTCTTCATTCTTACAAGAATTAACTGCGACTTTAGCCTTACTTGAGCCCGCTATACCTTTTAAATAAGCGGCAAAGTGTTTTCTCATTTCTAGCAAGGCGACCTTCTGTGGCTTATACTCTTTCATCATTTCATATTGTATCCGTATAAGTTCAATTCTCTTCTCCAATTCCGGAGCTTTTTGATAGGTCCCCGTTTCAAAATAATCCCTTATTTGCTCAAATATCCACGGCGCCCCAATAGCTCCTCTTGCAAGCATTATAGCATCTGATTTTGACTCCTCAAGCACCCTTTTAGCATCTTCAGGACTAAATATATCCCCATTTGCTATAAGTGGTATATTCAAGTTTTCCTTAACTTTTGCAATTTCATCTATCATAGCATTTCCAGAGTAGTACATCTCCCTAGTTCTACCATGCAAAATAACAAAACTTGCCCCCGCTTCTTCCATAGCTTTTGCAAATTCCCCTGCATTCATACTCGACTTATTTATTCCGAGTCTTATTTTTACACTAACTGGAACCTCACTTACTTCGACTATACCGCTGACAATCTGACTGGCTAATTTAGTATCCGTCATCAAATAAGAACCCTCTCTATTTTTGAAGATTTTTGGGACAGGACAAGCCATATTGATATCTATAAAATCAAAGCCAAGTGGATTGATGACATCCTTAACAACCCTAGACATAATAATAGGGTCATTTCCAAAAATTTGAATTCCTTGAGGAATACCTATATCTTTTTTATAATATAAAATTTGTGTTTTCTGATTTTTAAAATCTATCGCCTTTGCGCTTACCATCTCCGTAGTAGTAGATATAGCGCCATATTCCGCACAAATAGACCTAAAAGCAAAGTCAGAAAAACCAGCAATAGGCGCCAAAAAAGCTCCTTTTCTTACATCATTACCAAATATTTTTTCTAATTTCATTATTTCTTTTTCCTAAAGCTATTTTCGTTGCCGTTTTTGAGTCTGATAATATTAGTCTTGTGCCTATAAACAATAAACAAACCTAATAATAAGAAAAGAAGTGACATAGTCAGTTCTTGAGTCATAAAATAATAGACAAAAGAGAATGAAAAGGCAACTATAATAGAACCCAGAGAAACGTAACCAGATATTAAAACTATAATTATAAAAACTCCCAATAATATAAAGAATAAAACGGGATTAATAAGCAGAATTATTCCAGCACTCGTCGCTACTCCCTTTCCTCCCTTGAAGTTAAGAAAAATAGAGTAACAATGACCTATGACAGTTACTATCGCCAACGCAAGAGCTAGTTCCTTACTATTAAAATAGTAATTTGCTAAATAAAAACTGAAAATTCCCTTTGAGCTATCTAATATAAAAGCCAAGGCAGCTGAAAACACACCACAATTACGTAGAACATTAGTTGTTCCAACGTTTCCGCTTCCAACCTTTCTAATATCTACTTTATTAATGAATTTTGCCACCAAAAAAGAAAAGGGCAAACTACCTATAAGATAAGCTAAAATAATAGCTACAATAATTGATATGTACTCCATCTAAAAAAACCTTTTCCATTCTTTTAAGATCATTTTCCAATATTTTTCAGGAATAGTGCGTTTCTTTCTCTCCAATAACAAAGATGGCTTAGGAAGCGCATTTTTCTTAACCTTATCATCGAGCTTGAGTTTTACTGCCTTGTCAAGTTTGCTTTTACTATATACAGAAAATGAGTGTAAGTTTTTGTCTTTGTAAGCCATTGCCTGCATATTTGGACTCAAATACTCATTCAGTACCACCATCGCGCCGCTTTTGTTTGCAGAGTCGACCGGTATCACTGCATAATATTCTACACTACTTGCAGAACTATTAAAAGGAGAAAATGGTCTAGTATAGTCGGGATAGTTCATATCTATCAATTTATTTTCTGCATGATACGGGTCTAATGACATAACAAAACTTATATCGGTATCAAAAAACAAAGTATCCATGCTTTCCATTCTTTTTGAGTGAATTCTACCCCTACCATACATATATGGCTTTATTTCATTTAAGTATCTAAAAGCAGGTAAAATAAGTTCCAGAATCTGTTCTGAATCTAAGTTTTCCTCCATAAAATCTTCTTCTGATGTAAACTCATAAATCAAAGATTGTAAAAATAATTTACCTTCTTTTGTATCTGGATGTGGGTACAAAAATTTATAAGGGTTTTCTTTGACATATTCCTTTAATTCATCTAGATTTTGGGGTGGCGTCAAAACTGTATCAGCGTTGTAAAAGAATGATAGTTGACTTTGATAAAAAGGAATTGCCTTGCCCTCTATAGGATTAAATTCTATATGCGTAGCACAATAATCCTCTTTTGAGATGTGTTCTCTATAATTTGGAATCTTATCTACAAAAGGACCATACAAAAATTCTTTCTTATTTAGTTCATCAAAGGATTCTTGCGTTACTATTAAAATATCATAATCCCCATTAAATGGATTATCTTTTATTTGTTCTTTGTCAGTATCAATCCTCTTTATTTTTGTCTTGTATGTTTTTAGTTTTATATTTTTATTTTCGAGTAAGTTAGATCTAAATTTGCCATCCAAAAAAGATTCAAAGTCAATATCCGACTCGTAAGCCAACTTAACTTCAGTAGTTCTAGCACTTTTTTCTATTTCTGCCCATTTCTCTTGCTCATTATCAACAGGTTCAAAACATCCACTCAAAGACAGCGTCAAAAAAGTTATCAAAAAAAGGATTTTAAAATATCTTGACAATTAAAGCCTCCTAAATCTATGACTTAAGAAAAATCAACAAGTTTATCATACTCATTTTTGAGTAAGACATCTTTAATCTGAACAGAAGGGTTTTTAGCCATATCAATCTCATATATATGATTAGATAATGATGGGTTATAACCTTGAAACAAATTAAGTACAGGCTTATGTCTTCCTCGCTTAACCACTTTTGCAATATCCCCAGTTTTAAGAACAACGAACATACCTATATCGTAATAACCAAGTATCTTTATGCTTTTTTTGAGCACCTCTGGTGAAAAACATGTCCCAACCTCATCAGACACCGTTGCCATCGCAGCATACGGAGATATGCCCTTTCTATAACCCCTATCGCTACACAAAGCATCGAAATAAGTAGCCAAACTAACTATCTGAGCATAAACAGATATTTCCTTATCTTTTAATCTATGTGGATAGCCCTTTCCATCTAGTCTCTCTCTAGCATGAATAATACAATCCAAAGAAATGTCATCCATTTCATCAAAATTCTTCATAAACTCATACCCATAAGCAGGATAATTTTTTATTATTTCTCTTTCTTCATCATTTAA
>PDWI01006614.1_pt1 | contig 14467 bp, 14 predicted proteins | sample 1430891 | NCBI WGS metagenome assembly PDWI01 (sample SAMN01162508, study PRJNA174530) | Oral metagenome, whole genome shotgun sequencing project. | biome: Marine environment; feature: Marine mammal; material: Swab sample of the gingival sulcus; isolation source: swab sample of gingival sulcus...
TATAGATGAAATCCCATTGACAGAGAATGGAAAAATTAGGCGATTAGAATTGAAAAATAAATTAAGAACAATTGTTTGAAAATTTTTATTATAGTGTTTTATTTATAAAGGTTTTGATTAAATTTTGTTCTTAGCTCTTCTAAAATTATTTAAGTATATGTTTCGTTGTGTTTTTTAAGAAGAACATCTAAAAGAAGTTTAACGAAGTGTTTTTTCTATATGTAGTATTTATATATAGAGAGAAATCTTATCTTTGTATAGAATAATAAGAAAATAATTATGATTTTTCAAGGAAGTATCCATAAATGGTTTAAATTGTTTTTGTGTTTAGTTTTTGTTTTTTGTACACTAGCTTGTGGAAGAGTTGATGTAAAGGAACAAAAAGTTGATATGACTTCTGTATTGATAACCCATTTCCAAATATTAGATAATGATAATCCTATTTTAAAAAACACTTTTTGGTCAATTGATCAAAAAAGAGGATTAATTTATAATGCAAAAGAACTTCCTGTTAATTTTAAAATGGACTCTGTAAAAGTTGATGTAACCCGTTCTCCTAATGCAGATATTTCATTTTATGTCGGAGATGCATTAATTCGTGTGGGGGAAAATGATTCTCTTTCTTTAAAAAATTGGAAAAATGGGATAAAAATACAAGTGAAAGATACGAAGAGTAGTAAGCAGAAAGATTATCATTTAAATATTAATCAATATTCATATGATCCACAATCATATATTTGGACGAAATTGAAGGGAAAAACAATCCCATCTTATGAGACTTCAAAAGGTTTTTGGACAAAAGTTGTAGGGGATAATGTATATTTGATTTTACAAGAACAGAGTGGAGATCTTGTATTTTATAAGACTTCTAAGAAAGACTTAGATTTTTCTCATAGAATAGTTTTACCAACGGAAGCTGGAGAAATAAAAAATATTACAGCAAGTGAGAAAGCTATTTTTCTTTTAAACAAAAATGGAGACTTGTTTTCTTATCTTATAGAAGAAAATAAGTTGGAGAAAATGGTAGTAAAGGAATCTGATATATTATTAATGGATATATTAGGATTTTGTGGCCAAGAAAAAAAATCCTTTTTGTCTCTTTTAGTAAAGCAAAATGATCGTTTTTATTTTGCAAGATATATGAATAATAATATAGAAATAGGAGAAAACGTTTCATCAGATTTTCCAAGAAAAAATTTAGAAACGATTCTTTTGGAAAAAGCAAATTCAAAATTTTTAATATTAACAGGAGAAAAAGCCTCAATTTGGACTACAACGACAGGTTTAGATTGGCTTATACTTCCTAAAAAAGAAAAAAAAGAACTTCCATCTACTATAGGAAAGAAGATTTTTATAAACAATACTACTGAAGATATTTTATATTGCTTAATCCCCGCTAATGATGTGCAAGAAAAATCAGAGATGGCAATATATTTTTCAAAAGACAATGGGGTTTCTTGGGATTTAGGGATAACTTCTCTATGTTTACCTCAAGATAAAGAATTTTTATCAAGAGGAAAAGGCTTACAAGGATTTTTCCTAGAAAAACATTCAATAATTCTTTTTGGAGGAAAAACAAGATTAGGAAATTTTCCTAGAGATATTTGGGAAGGAATTCCTCAATTATATAAGGAAAATAATTAAATAGAAAAGGAAAGATTTTGCTTAAATCTAGTTTAATCTTACTATTAGTAATGTTGCTGCAATTTGGAATGGCTACAGCACAAGAGTATCGATGGGAAATAGGTATGAATACAGGATTAAATTCATATCTAGGAGATGCTAATCCCAAAAATCCATTTTTAGCATTAGGAAGCCAAACCTCATTCTTAGTACGTTATAATTATAATTTTAGATTAGCATTTTCTTCAGAGTTGTCTTATTTTTTTGTAAAAGGAGCTACCAAGAATAATCCAGATAATAAATTCCCCAAAGATTATAGTGGAGCCTTTTTAACTCATGGATTTTTGAGTACAATTTGTTCTGAATATAATTTCTATCCATATAGTGATAAGTTCCCATTTTTACAAACGAAGACATTTACTCCCTATATATTAGGGGGGGTGGTTGTAGGATTTTCTTCCCAAGGAAAAAATAGATTAGCGTTTTTGCCAGGTTTAAAGTTAGGTTTAGGAATAAAATGGAAAATAAAAAATAGATTGAATTTATTTGCGAAATTAGAAGGAACCCATTTTTTTTCAGATGCATTGGATACATCAACTCCATCTTCAAAATTTTTAAACAACCCTTATCAAACAAAATCGTCTTTTATAAAAGGGGGAGATGGTATGGCTAGTCTTTCTGTCGGCTTTTCTTATGATTTTAGTGTGAGAGGTACAACTTGTAATAAAAATGAACAAATCAATAGATAAAAATATTCCCAGACATATAGCTATAATTATGGATGGCAACGGACGTTGGGCAAAACAAAGAGGGAAACAACGTTCCGAAGGGCATATTGTTGGAGTTGAAGCTCTATACAAAACAATAGAAGCTGCTGCAGAAATAGGAATAGACTATCTTACTGTTTATGCGTTTAGTTCAGAAAATTGGCAGAGACCTTTAGAAGAAGTCAATGCTTTAATGAATTTAATGGCAAATAGTTTAGAAATGTATCAGGATGAATTTATGAAGCAAGGAGTCTCAATAGCAGCAATAGGAGATTTGTCTAGGCTTCCTGAATTCACAAGGACTAAATTGCAAAGAACGATAGATTTGACATCTCAAAATAATAAAATTAAAGTAATTGTTGCATTGAGTTATTCTTCCCATTGGGAAATTAATAATGCATTGTCAATGATTCTTAGAGAAGTGAAAAATGGAAATTTAGATGTTGATGATTTATTAGGAAAAGAGTTGTTTATAGAAAAATATTTGTCAACAAAAGGAATTCCTGATCCAGATCTATTAATACGGACAGGGGGAGAAAAAAGGATAAGTAATTTTTTATTGTATCAAATAGCTTACTCAGAATTGTTTTTTACCGATACTCTTTGGCCAGATTTTGATAAACAAGGTTTATTAGAGGCGATAGAAAGTTATTCTTTGCGTCAAAGACGTTTTGGAAAAATTTAGAATAAAAATTCTTACAAGAAAGAAAAAATATAAGATGAAGAAATTTTTAAATATATTCTTTTTAATAATTTTAGGGGGAAGTTTTACTTCTTTATATGCTCAAAATAACCCAACTCTTCAAGAAGATGTTGTTGATTATTTACATCCAGAAAAAAAGAGAATAGTAAATGTAAAAGTTATAGGAGGAGAAGGCTATGATGAGGCTAGTTTAATTAGTCTTTCAGGTTTGAGTGTAGGTGATAAGGTTGAAGTTCCCGGAGTCCTTTTTAGTGATGCTGTTCGTCGTTTTATGAGGAATGGTTATTTTGATAATGTCCGAATAAAGATAGCTAAAGAAGAAGGAAAAGATATTTGGATAGAAATTTATTTAAAACAAAGACCTAAAATATCAGATTTAGTTTATACAGGAATAAAAAAGTCAGAACAAAAAGAAATTCAAGAAAAAGTTCTTTTGCAAAAAGGTCTTCAGTTAACTCCTAATATAAAAAATAGGACAAAAGATATAATTCGTCGTTATTTTTCAGAGAAAGGGTATAATAATATGAAAGTTGAAATTATAGATCAACCGGATCTTTCTCAGAAAAATTCTGTTAGGGTGCAAGTTAGAATAGATAAAAAAAATAAGGTTAAGGTAGAAGAAATAGACTTTATAGGAAATAAAAATCTATCAAATAATGTCCTAAGAGGAGCAATGAAAAAGACTAATGAAGTTTTTTCTTTACGAAAAGGTAGAATTTGGTCAAGTATTTTAGAAATTTTTAGTCAGAAAAAGTTTATTAAAAAGGAGTATAAGGAAGATCTAAAAAAAATACTAGATTGTTATCATGAAAAAGGGTATAGAGATGTTGAAATTGAAAAAGAACAGGTTATACCTCAAGCTAATGGTAAGGTTAAAATTAAGATAAAAATAAAAGAAGGGAAAAAGTATTTTATAAAAGATTTTCGTTTTGTAGGTAATACAAAGTATTCATCAGAGTATTTAAAGGCTGTTTTTGGATTAAAGAAAGGGGACATCTATAATCAAGGTCGTATCCAAAAAAGATTAATAACAGATGATGATGCAGTTTCTAATCTTTATTATAATAATGGATATATTTTTGCACATATAGATCCAGTTGAAACTTATGTTGGCAAAGATTCCGTTGTTTTAGATTTAAGAGTTGTAGAGGGGCCACAGGCAACAATAAATAAGGTTATAATAAAAGGGAATGACTTAGTTTATGAAAATGTTATTCGAAGAGAATTATTTACAAAACCTGGTAATTTATTTAGTAAGGAAGATTTAATGAATTCTTGGATGTCATTAAATCAATTAAATCAGTTTGATCCTGAAAAATCTATTCCCAAACCAATACCTAATCCACAAGATGGTACTGTTGATATTGAATACAGTTTAGAACCCAAACGTAGTGATAAATTTGAAATGAGCTTGGGATGGAGTCAAGCAGGATTAATTGCAAGTGTTGGTGTTCAATTTACTAATTTTTCAATATATAATTTGTTTCATCCTAAAATGTATAAAGGTTTTATACCTCAAGGAGATGGGCAAACAATATCAATAAATGCTTCTACAAACGGAAAATATTATCAACAATATAGTCTTTCATTTATAGATCCATGGTTTGGAGGAAAGCGCCCCAATTATTTTAGTACGAGAATTTTTTATTCCAAACAAACAGCTCTTGATACAAAATTTTATAATAATAAAATAGGTTCTCTAGGTTATAATCCCTATAATTATGGAGGTTATGGATATGGAGGTGGCTATGGTTATGGTGGCGGAGGCTACGGATATGGAGGCTATGGGCAAGGAGGATTAATGGACAAGGCCCAAAATCCTAATCAATCATTACAAGTAATGGGAGGTTCAATTAGTTATGGAGGACGTTTAAATTGGCCAGATAATTGGTTTAGATTTACGGCATCATTAAACTATAATTATTACCTTTTAAAAGATTGGGTTTATGAAACTTTTCAAGGCTTTCATCAAGGTTCAGCAAATGATTTAAGTTTAGAATTAACAATTGCAAGAACATCAATCGATAATCCAATATATACACGAAGAGGTTCTAATTTTGCATTAACTGTATCAGCAACCCTCCCTTATTCATTATTTGATAAGAAGGATTATTCAGATCCACGTCTTCCAGCAGCCGATCGTTATCGTTTTGTAGAATATCATAAATGGAGATTTACAGGTAAAGTATTTACACCTTTAGCAAATCCATTAACAGTAAAATATACTCCAGTTTTGATGAATAGGATTGATTTTGGAATTTTAGGTTCTTATAATCCTTATAAAAGGTCTCCTTTTGGAACCTATTATATGGGTGGAGATGGAATGAGTGGAGCTATGGGTGGTTATATGAATGAAACTATTCCTTTAAGAGGATATCCAAATGGTTCAATTGCAGGAAATAATTATGACTATGCAACTTCTTTTATGCGTCTTACAACAGAGTTAAGAGTTCCAATTCTCTTTCAAGGGCAAACCAATATATGGGCTTTAGCTTTTATTGAAGCTGGGAATGCATGGTATAGTAGTGAAGATATAAATCCTTTTAATCTTAAGAGATCTGCAGGTTTAGGACTAAGAATAACCTTGCCAATGATTGGGCTTTTAGGAGTTGATTGGGGATATGGTTTTGATACCCCAAATAATGGAAGTGCTCCTTCTGGAAGTAATTTCCATTTTGTTCTAGGAAGAGAATTTTAATAGATAATTATATGAAAAAATTATTATTAACATCATTAATTTTAGGCTGTACTATTTTTGTCAGTTTTGCACAAAAGTATGCTTTGGTAGATATGGAGTATATACTAAAGAATATTCCAAATTATGAAATGATGAATGAGCAATTAGAAAGTGTTTCCAAGAAGTGGGAACAGGAAGTTTCAAAACTTCAGAAAGAAGCTCAAACATTGTATAAAAAGTATCAATCAGATCTTGTTTTTCTTTCTCCAAAACAAAAAAAAGAAAAAGAAGATGAAGTGATCAAAAAAGAACAAGAGGCTGCAGAATTAAAAACAAAATACTTTGGACCAGAAGGAGAATTATATCAGAAAAGAACTGAAATGATGAAACCTATTCAAGATGAAATTTGGCAAGCAATAAAAGAAATTGCAAAAGCAAATAATTTTCAGCTTGTTTTAGATAGAGGAACTTCAGGTATAATTTTTGCAAATCCATCTATTGATATAAGTGACCAAGTCTTACAAAAAATGGGATACTCAAAATAAAAACAGATTAAATATAAAAATATAAAATGAAAAAGATTATTATTAGTTTAATAGTAGCTATAAGCCCACTATTAGTCGTTGCACAACAAAAAGTAGCATTTGTAAATTCTCAAGAAATTATGATGCAAATGCCAGAAAGTAAGCAAGCACAAAAAAGACTTCAAGAGCTAGATGCAAAGTATACAAAAGAAGTAGAAATGATGCAAGCTGAGTATACAAAGAAAGTAGAAGCTTTCGTTAAGCAACAAGAAACATTATCAGAGGCAATACGTAAAAGTCGTCAGCAAGAATTAACGGATATGCAGGCACGTATTCAACGTTCTGTAGAAGATATGCAAATGGATGTGCAAAAGCAACAACAAATGTTGTTAGCTCCTATACAAAAGAAAGTTGTTGAGGCAATTAAAAAGGTTGGAGATGCGGAACATTGTACTTATGTAGTGGAAGCAGCTATGTTATTATATGTAGGTAAAGATGCTGTTAATATTACACCAAAAGTTAAAACTAAATTAGGTTTAAAATAAAAATAATCGTATTTTAATAAAAAAAACAGAGTACTTTTATTAAGTACTCTGTTTTTTTATTGCCTTTTTTACGGCTAAAGCATTGATATAGGTATTTTCATTTCTTAAAGGATAGTTCTAAAAGTAGAGTACATAATAGAATATTGTATTATTAAATAATCAATGAAAACTTAAGTTTTTATATTGAGAATATAAGATTTAAGATCCTCATCTTTAAGCGAGGTTTATTTCTTTTTACTATATGAAATTTTAATTCTAGTGTTGAAATCTTGTCTTTTTAAGGCAGATAAAGAATTTAGATAACTATTTATTAGAAAAAGAAAAATTTAGGAGGACTTTCATTATTATTTTTATCAATACTTGTTATAGCAAAACCTTTGAAAATAGAATTTTTAGACAGCTTTAGGTAAGATTTATTGCTTAGAGATAAACGAATTGCTTTTTTGGGAAAATCTCTTTTTTTTCTAGATAAAAGACCATACACAAGATAAAATTTTATTTTTGGAGTATTATGATTGTTCCAAGATAAATAGGATTTGTTATTTATTCTTTTTATAGAGATTTCTTGAATAGGATTCTTTATTTTTCTTTTAATCTTATTTATAGGTGATAAAATAGGAGAATCATAGTATAGTTCAGAAAGAGTATCAGAGAAAACTTCATTTTTATTCCAAAAAATATCAGCTGGCCACCAAAAATCTCCTCCAGAAAATTTTCGTTGTAGAGTTGTTTTTACTTTAAATTGTTTGCTTTGCTTAGTCTTTTTTATATCTTGTCCAATAAATAGTAAAGCTTTACCTAAATTTTGTTTTCCCCACCATTTTGTTAGAATTTTGTAGTCTGCAGCGGAATAGCCTATATTCCAATATAGCTGGGGTACAATATAGTCTATCCAACCTTTCTTTGCCCAAAGTAGCACATCAGCGTAGAGAGCATTATATCCCTCTAATCCATAAGTTTTACTTCCATACTTAAAGTTTTTTTTGTTTCGATATATTCCAAAAGGACTAATTCCTATAGGTAAACTAGGATTAATTTTATTAATAACTTCTCTAAGGCTTACTATAAAGGCACTAATATTGTCTCTTCTCCAATCTCCTTTAGTTTCATATGTATATCCATTAGGTAGTCCATAAGAATAGAAAGAGTTATTGTCATTAAAAGGAATATCATTAATAGGATAGGGATAGAAATAATCATCTATATGAATAGCATCAATATCGTATCTAGAAACAATATCAGAAATTACTTTACAAACATAATTTCGCACTTGAGGAAGTCCGGGGTCAAGGTATATTTGCTTATTATATTTAACAAGCCATTTAGGGTGAGTATATATAAGATGAGTCGTTGAGAATTGTTTATTTAAAGAAAGGGCTACACGAAAAGGATTAACCCATGCATGTAATTCTATTCCTCTAGCATGAGCTTCCTTTATGATGAATTCAAGTGGGTCAAAATTATCGGGAGGTGCAAGTCCTTGTGTGCCACTGATAAAACGACTCCAAGGTTCTAATTCAGAATGGTAAAAAGCATCCCCCTCACTTCTTACCTGAAAAATAATAGTATTTATTCCGATTTTTTTGAGAGTTTCAATTCTATCAATAAATAAGCTTTCTAATTCTTTTTTATTTTTATCTAAATAATCAGACCTCCATACAGTTGGCCACCAAGTAGCTCTAACTTCCCTTGCTTTTTTATAGTATAGTTTTTGATGGAAAGAAACACCCTTAGTACGACAGGAAGGAAAGGAAATAAGAAAAAAAGTATAAAGTATAAAAAAGGAATATTTCTTATAGTTATTCATTATTGGTACTTTCATTGATTTTTACAAAGGTCTCTCCAATAGTGATGTATTTTTGTTTATAAAGAATTCCAGTAGCTCTTTTGAATTGTTTCTTTGATATGCCTAATATGTTTTTTATTTCAATGGGTGAAGATTTATCTCCAAGTTTTAGGATGCCACCTTCTTTATAAATAGTGTTAAGAATCATTTTAGCTGTTTGTTCTAATCCTTCATATCCGAGTGGAGATAGAGATAAGTCAAGTTTGTCATCTTCTCTAATTCTTATAATATAGGTTTTATATTCTTCTCCTATAGTTAGTTCCTCAGAAAAATCGGAAGAATAGATCATTCCCCAAAAGAAGTTATCAACAATAACTTTATATCCAATTTCTGTTTTTTCAATAACAAGAGCATTTACTTCATCTTTGGGTTGATAGTTCGGGGGGAGTAATCCAATATGCTTATTTAGTTTAGATGATCCTGTAATTCTTCCACTAACTTGATCAATATAGGCAATGATAGGATATTGTTTCCCCTCTATCATTTTTTCATTTTGTTCTGCAAAGGGAATAAATAAGTCTCTATGTATTCCCCAATTAGCAAAAGCTCCTGCTGAGGTTGTATGTTTGATTGTTAAGACTTTAACCTCCCCAACTTGAATTAAAGGTTCTAAAGTTGTAGCGATAATTCTTTCATCATTATCAAGGTAAACAAATACTTCGAGAAAATCCATCAAAGAAGTATTTAGAGGGATATATCTATTAGGAAGAAGGACTTCTTGACTTTTGTCAAGTTGTAAATAAAGTCCTTGAGGAGTCTCTCTTAAAACTTGTAAAGTGTGTTTTTTTCCTAGAAGATCCCAAAAATCATTTTGAGGAATTTCTGATTTTTCTTTAATGGAGGATACTTTTTCTAAAGAATCTAAATTAAGAGAAGATAGATCTGTATTATTATGACTCATTATTCTAAGGTTATATATGATTTATCTACGATGATGGGTAAAATGTTGTGTCTACGAGTTATCCCATTATTATCAATTATATCAATAGAAATTTCTGGAGAATTATTTTTTCTTGCTATATAAGGTCTGAAAGCAAAAAGATAAGAGAATATTGTTTTAAATTTATTTTTATTTATAGTCTTACTTATAGATTTATATTTATTTTTCTTCCAATATCTACAATTCTTTAGCCCATCTTTACTTGTAAATCTTGTTAGGTCATCTCTTTTTAGTATAGTTTTATGAATAAAGTGTTGATAAGATTTAGAGAGTTCAATTTTACTATACATAGGTTTTTCATTTATAGCTATAATGCGATCACCTTTTTTAAGCCCAGACAAAAAGGCGGGAGATTGTTTTTGAACAGAAGCTATAACGCCTAGATCATCTATAGATAAAGATATTCCTAAATAGTTGTGTCTATGACTTGCAAATCGAAGTCTTAGATTTTTTTTGTAACGAATAAAAGGGAATTGCATTAACATAATAGGGGTAGTGATAGTCGCATATTTTTCTAAAGAGAAATCTTCAGTTAGATATTCAACGGCTTCACAAGTCCAAATGGGATCACTTTCTTTTTGTGCTTCAAAGAAACGGATACCCATAGAGAGTATATATTTAGCAACTTTTTTATTTGCTCCAATAGGTAAAAGAGGTAGGGTTTCAATTGTTTTTGTTTCAGGATTATAACGTATATCTGAATGTTTATGTTTGTCGGTTTCTTCTTTTTTATCGTAATAAGGATTTTTCAATAGGGTGTAGTAAGTATCAATAATAATATTGGCTTGATTGGGATTGTATTGAAGCCCTTTTCTTTTTAATGCATCTGAAATACTTGTTGTTAAGGCTTTGTCAATTTCATTAGAAGGAGAATTTTGCTGAGAAAAAGCGAAGTATTTTATTTTATCGAAAGAAAATTTAGCTTCAGTTTTTGTTGTAAATGGATAAAAAAGAATTCTCTCACATTCATCTTCTAGACTATATTGAGAAAAAGCTTTAGCAAGATCCTCTTCATTAAGAATGGAGCGACTTTTACAAAATGGGTAAAGAGTTATTTTTTTATTTTTATAGTTGAAATTTGAAACTTCTAAAGATAGAGAGGGGAGCTCTTTCCCTAATTTTTTTAATAAATCTACAAATTTATCTTCTGTAATATTTTGGGTGTTTATATCATTAATTTTTTCTACAATATCCCCAACTTTAATTCCGGCATTAGATGCTGAAGAATTAGGAAGTACTGTGAGTATAATGGGTTTATTTGCTCCCCAATTATTTGAGTAACTAATTTGATATTCAATCCCAATATTGCAATAATAAGCATCTTGTCCCCATACAGAAATAGAGAATAGAGTAACAAAGAGTATAAGTGTGGATAATTTGTAAGTAAGTATTTTCATAATATTTAATTATTGTTTGTTTCTTGTAATGATTTGTAGAGAGTTTGATGTAATTTTTTTAAAATCTCAATTGTAGTTTCTTCAATAGCTGTTTCTCTGGGTTTAATAATGTGAAGAGGATAGGAAATAATCTTTGTCTGAATTATAATTGTAACCCAAATTTCCCCTATAGGAGCATTTCCAGGTTCTTTAGTTGGTCCTAAATTTCCTGTAGTAGCTATAGCTATATCTGTATTTAAAGCATCTTTTATCTGTTTAGCCATAGCAAAAGATATTTCTTTGCTAACTATTCCATTTTTTTTAATAAGGTCTTCGGATATTTTAAGTAAAGCATTTTTACTGTAAGAAGTATAAGCAACAATGCCACCTCTGAACCAAGTTGATGCTCCAGCTATGCTTGAAAAGAATGAAGCAATATTCCCCCCAGTACAGCTTTCTGCCACAGATATAGTTAACTTATTTTGTGTTAAAAGTTGGCTAATCCCCTTTAAAATAGAGTCAATAGGTGTTTGCATTTTATAAAGAAGTTTTAACAAAAGGGACTATATAAGATTTTGCAAAATCTTTTTCTAAATAGGAAAAATATCCAGCCATAGCAACCATTGCAGCATTATCTGTTGTATAGGCTATTTTAGGAATGAAGATATTCCAGTTATATTTTTGAGCGTATAGTTGAAAAGCTTCTCTTAAACCAGAATTAGCAGAGACTCCTCCAGCAACAGCTATATTCCTTATATTATATTCTCTACTAGCTTTTAGAAGTTTTTTCATTAGAATATCAATAATGGTTTTTTGTAAAGATGCACAGAGATGAGCTTTGTTGTTTTCAATAAAATTAGGATCTTTAATTAGTTCATCTCGAATCAAGTATAAAAAGGAAGTCTTTAGACCACTAAAGCTATAATCAAAATTTTTAACTTGAGGTTTTGCTAATTTAAATTTATCAGGGTCTCCTTCTTTACTTAATTTATCAATAATAGGTCCACCTGGATAACCTAGATTCATAATTTTAGCACATTTATCAAAAGCTTCTCCAGCCGCATCATCAATAGTTTGTCCAACCACTTCCATATCGTAAGGAGAGTTTACTTTTATAATTTGAGAGTTTCCCCCCGAAACGAGTAAACATAGAAATGGGAAATTGGGTTGTTTATGATGCTCGTTTTCTTCTTCAATAAAATGAGCTAATATGTGAGCTTTTAAATGATTTACAGCAATAATTGGGATATTAAGTGCAGCGTAGAGTCCTTTAACAAAAGAAGTTCCAACAAGCAAAGAACCTAATAGTCCGGGGCCTGCAGTAAAAGCTATAGTATTTATTTCGTCTAAAGAAATGTTTGCTTGTTTAAGTGCTTCATGTACAACTGGGATGATGTTTTTTAAATGAGCACGAGAGGCTATTTCTGGAACAACTCCTCCATATTTAGAATGTACAGATTGACTCGCAATAACATTACTTAATAATTTTTGTCCCCTAAGAATAGCAGCACTCGTATCATCACACGAACTTTCTATTCCTAATATAATAGGGGGATTTTGATTGTTTTTATTCATTCTTTTAATAAGACATATAATATTACAAAGATAAGTGATTAATGACTAACTACTTTGTATAATAAAGAGAATGTTTGCTTAAAAAAAGTTTAGTTAGAGAATGTTTGAATTCAAGTTAAGATTTCAAAGTTTTCTAATTAGAGTATTTTTAGATTTTTATCATTATCTTTGCAATCGTATTTTTAAATACAGAGCTTAGTTTTCTAAACTCTGTGTTTTTTATTATTAAGATTATTATACATATAAGACAGTTGTTTGTTATGGATTACAATTATATGACACAAGAGGGCTTTGACCGTTTAATGGAAGAAATTGCTCGCTTAGAAAAAGAAGAACGTCCAGCAATTGCTGCACAAATAGCAGAGGCTAGAGAAAAGGGAGATTTGTCCGAAAATGCAGAGTATGATGCTGCTAGAGAAGCACAAGGTATGCTTGAGGCAAAAATCTCCAAACTTAAAACAGAAGCTTCTAATGCACGTATAATAGATCCTAAAAAGATTGATGCATCAAAAGTGCAAATTTTAACAAAAGTTAAACTGAAAAATAAAAAAACAGGCGAAGAGATGGTATATTCGATAGTGCCCGAATCTGATGCTAATTTTAAAGAAAAGAAAATAGGTATTTCTGCACCAATTGCAAAAGGTTTGATTGGAAAGAAAGTTGGCGATATTGCTGAAATAAAAGTTCCTATAGGACTTCTTGAATTAGAAGTCTTAGAGATTTCTTCTTTGTTTGAATAAAAGATGAAGGGTTTATTTTCTCGTATTGTTGCAGGGGAAATTCCTTGTTATAAAATTGCAGAAGATGAGCGTTTTTTTGCTTTTTTAGATATTAACCCCCTAGCAAAGGGGCATACTTTAGTTATTCCTAAAGATGAGATAGACTATATCTTAGATTTAGATGATCTTTTGTTTGCAGATCTATTTCTATTTTCAAAACGAGTTGCACGAGCTTTAGAGAAAGTCCTTCCATGTCAAAAAATAGCATTTAGTGTTATTGGTCTAGAAGTTCCTCATGCTCACATTCATTTAGTTCCAATACAAAAAGAATCAGATCTTTATTCTAAAAAAAGATTGGAATTTTCAGAGGAGGAAATGAAAGAAATTGCATCATCAATAGCCCAAGAGTTTAAGAAGTAGTTTTTATTCGTAATAATTGTTATTTGTTTTTAAAGTATTGTTTTTTCAAAAATAAAAACTACTTTTGTTTCTTAAAGAAAAAGATGTAACATAATTAATAAAATTTATGTATTGGACTTTAGAATTAGCGTCAACTTTAGACGATGCTCCATGGCCTGCAACAAAGGATGAGTTAATAGATTATGCTCATCGTTCAGGAGCTCCTTTAGAAGTTATTGAGATTTTAGAGGAAATGGAGGATGATGGAGAAGTTTATGAGTCAATGGAGGATATTTGGTTAGATTATCCTAGAGACGATGATTTCTTTTTTGATGAAGAAGAATATTGATTAAAATATTTTGAATTATAATGATAGGAACTGTTATATCTATATATATAATATAGGTATAGCAGTTTTTAGTTCTTAAGGGTAGAATTTTATTAGAGCTTGTTTGGTATGAATATTGCATTAATAGGATATGGAAAGATGGGGCAAGCTATTGAAGAGCAAGCTCTTGAAAGAGGGCATAAAATTGTTAAGATTTATGATTGTCAAGGAGATAAATTTTCCAATGTTCAAACTTTAGAAAATGTTGATGTTTGTATAGAATTTACACAACCTGATGCAGCTTATTTAAATTGTAAACATTGTATACAAGATTTAGGTCTTCCTATTGTTTCAGGGACAACAGGTTGGAATAAGGAGCTAGATGTGTTAAAAAAAGAAGTACAAAAATTAGATGCATACTTTTTTTATACAAGCAATTTTAGTA
>PDWI01006616.1_pt1 | contig 14466 bp, 12 predicted proteins | sample 1430891 | NCBI WGS metagenome assembly PDWI01 (sample SAMN01162508, study PRJNA174530) | Oral metagenome, whole genome shotgun sequencing project. | biome: Marine environment; feature: Marine mammal; material: Swab sample of the gingival sulcus; isolation source: swab sample of gingival sulcus...
TTTTTTGGCAAAGTACTTACCATATAATCCTATCGAAAACTCGGTATGCGTATGAATGATATCAAGATTTAATCGTTTTATCATATTTGTTTTTTCAGGTGAAATGGGAATACCAATTCGTAGATCTTTCCATTTTTTAAACGGAATAGAAGCCACGCGTATTACGCCTTCTTCCTCCATTAATTCATAGCCAGGAATCTTATTGGTAATAACATATACATCATGACCTCTCTCAATCAATGCATCACGCAGCATTTCAACAGAAGTTGTCACTCCACTTATTTGAGGTTTGTATCCATCGGTAAATAACCCTATTCTCATAATTCCTCCAACTATACTAATCATACCATATTTATCGGTATTATAAAGCGTTTAAAAAACCGTCTATTCCAGCAACAATTTCTTGATACGTCGTCTCAAAGTCTCTGTTATACCAAGGATCAGCTATCGAATGTGGATAATCCGTATAGTCTAACAATAAACTCACCTTGTTAAGCGGATCATCACCAACTACTCTCTTAATGTTTCTTAGATTTGCATCGTCCATTCCTATAATAAAATCAAATGCTGTATAATCTTCTGCCGTAATGCGTCGGGCTTTCCTTTTCTTAAAAGGAATCCCTTTCTCTCGTAGTTTTTCCTTCGCTAAATAGTACATATCATTACCCAGTTCTTCCGTACTAGTAGCACATGACTCAATATAATAGTGTTCCTCAACACCTCTTTTAGCCACTATATCTTTCATCATAAATTCTGCCATTGGACTCCTACAAATATTGCCATGGCAAACAAATAAAATTCTTTTCATCTTTATACCTCACCAAATAAATATATCACATATAGAGCGGATTGAACAATACAAAACTCAAATAGAAAGATAGAGGGGTGATCGTATCATCCCTCTAATCGTTTCAATAATTCTTTTACTTTATGATCGATAATATGAATGGTTTTAATAAACTCATCATCAACTTTACCACTAGCGTCATCCAGCCCCCAGTCCTCTGTTTCATAACTATAAGGAAGAACAGGGCAAGTAACATTACAACCCATCGTAATGATATAGTCAACAGCTGGTATCTCTTCAAGGAGTTTTGGCCTTTGACGTTCTTCCATATCAATGCCATGAATGGCCTTCATCAACCGAACAGCGTCTTCATTTATCCTATCTTTTACCATAGTGCCTGCCGAATAAACCTCTATATTCTGACCTTTATACTTGTTCGTAAGCGCTTCGGCTATTTGACTTCTACAAGAATTATGGACACAAACATAAGCTATCTTTATCATATTATTTCCTAAACCCTATAAAGTACATATGTGCAATCCACACTAAAACTAAAACAATTCTACCGATAGGCGCTTCGTCCATTACATAAAAAGCAATGCCGATTATTATAGTTACCGTCACTAACGTTTGTACCTTTACCTTCATTGGTAGCTTTCCACCCTTTTTAAAAGGTTCAACGTTCTCTTTATAAAACTTGCTACTGACAAGTTTATTATGGAGCTTTTCATTGCTGTTTGCAAAAAAGAAAGCTGCTAGCAAATAGAATGGAACCGTTGGTAATATTGGTAAAAACACACCAACAGTACCAAGTGCGAAAAATAATAAACCAAGTAATAAATATAGAATTCTCATTAGCTCACCCTACCTTCGTCCATTCGATATACACTATCAGCAATCGATAGAGTGGAATCTCTATGAGTGACAATTACAATCGACTTATCCTTTGCAACATCCTTTACTGATTTTAATACGATCGCTTCATTTAATGTATCTAAGTTACTAGTTGGTTCATCTAAAAATATGAAGTTACTATCATGAAGAAATGTTCTAGCTAGACCAATCCGTTGCTTCTCACCACTAGAAAGCAAATCACCTAGTTCTCCTACATTCGTATCATATCCATCTTTTAAGGTCATAATAAAGTCATGAATCGATGCTTTTTTAGCTGCCTCTATCACTTCTTCATCCGTCGCCTTTCGATTTGATATTTTTATATTGTTTTTAATGGAGTCGTTAAATAACACGGTACTCTGAGTAACAAACGATTCCATATCCCTTAAGTTCGATGTATTCACCTCGTTTATATTCGTACCATCCAGTGCTATAGCACCATCATCTATTTCCCAGAATCTCATAAAGAGTTTGAGTAAGGTGCTCTTGCCAGAACCACTCTTCCCGACAATTCCTGTTATCTTATTGTTATTTACACTGACACTCACGTCTTTTAGTATCTCATCGGTATCGTAACTAAACGTCACGTTGTTGGCCACTATTTCTTTTGCATTGATATCTTCTTTTCCAGTAATATCCTTTACTAAAGGTTCTTCATCAAGGATGTTTAACACTCTCTCTCCTGCAGCAAAAGTAACCTGTAATGTACTACCAAGATTGGCAAGTGCAATAACCGGTCCAAATGAACTAAAGATCGCAATCGTTGGGATTACCACTCCTTCGAACCCAATATACCCATTCATATATAATATTGAAGAGCTAATAGCCATTACGAGTGAAAAACCTATAACAAGTAGATTAGATATCGCAATGTTAATAGACATCACGCTTTTTAAACGCTTTTCTTTTTGAGATAGAACTTTAGTTTTATATACAATTTCTTCGGTTCTACTCTCCCCCTTGCCAAACTGTATAATTTCACTTAATCCTCTAAGCGAATCTAATACAAAACTACTAAGCTCTCCAGATGTATCTCTAAAATCTCTACCAAAATTTTCGCTTTTTTTAGAGATATATACTGGCAGAATATAACCAACACTAATATAGGCAACAAGTGCAATAACTCCTAAGATAAGGCTAAATGTTCCTATGAATATTGTCATAATAAGACTCATGATAATAGCAATTGCTATCGGCGAAATCGTATGCGCATAAAAAACTTCGAGGAGTTCAATATCGGATGTAATAATAGATATCAGATTTCCCTTATCTTTTACCTCAAGTTTTGCCGGTGCAAGTTTTCTTAACACAGTAAAAACCTTATCTCGTATCAGCGCCAGTAGTTTAAACGCGATATAATGGTTACTAGCTTGTTCGCCATATCTAAGAAATCCTCTTGATATACCGAGAATGATTAACACGAATATACCTACCTTTAGCGATATCATATCAAGTAAAATATATCCAGCGAGTACCGTGATAAATGTAGATGCTAAAAAGCCGAGTACCCCCAGCGTTATAGCCAGTATCATATACGTTATAAGCGGTTTTACTAAGACGATAAGTCTTTTCATTATATTTATATTAGACATGTTCTCCTCCTAAACTTATCAGTCTCATTTGAGAAGTATAATACTTATTATAATCGCCACCTTCTTCTAGAAGTGATTCATGCGTTCCACTTTCAACAAGATGAGCATCCTTTAGCACCACTATTTTATCCGAATTTTTTGTATTATATAGCTTGTGAGAAATAAGAATAATTAACTTACGATTGGATAATTCTTTGATAAGATCAATAATTATCTTTTCACTCTCCGAATCAATATTTGATGTTGCTTCATCGAAAATATATACTGGTGTATTGGCAACTAAAGCTCTAGCTAGTGCCAGTCGTTGTTTCTGACCACCACTAAAGTTTGAGCCACCTTCTTCTAGCTTCGTATCAAGTCCTTCTTGTGTATTTAAAAACTCTAATAGTCTTGTTTTTGAAAGGATGGACTTAAATAATTCATCAACATCATCAACCTTGAGGGTATGTTTACCTACCCCCATCATAAGATTATCTCTTACCGTTCCTTTAAATATATACGAATTGTTACCAACTAATGTTATATTTTCGTTGATACTCTCTCTCTTTAATTCTCTAAGTTCTTCTTTTCCAATCTTTATAGAGCCTTTATAATCGGTATTTTTACCCATTATGATATTGGCGATGGTACTTTTACCAGAACCACTCTCTCCAACAATACTAAAGAGTCCACTGGACCTTGTTGAAAAACTTATGTTATTAAGCACAGTTTTTTCTTTATCATAGCTAAATGAGACCTTGTTAAACTTAATGGATACATTCTTTGGCACTTCAGTTTCATTTAGATCCTCGGTCTCAACATCCAGCAGCTTAAACATTTTATCACTAACAGTCATCCCATTCATCGCAATATGAAAATAAGAACCTAAGAGTCTCATTGGTAAGAAAAATTCTGCAGATAATAGAATAATCATTATGGTATGAACCATATTGATATTGCCTTTGGCATACTCGCTTAAGGCTAATAGTATTCCGATAGCACTTCCTCCAAAAGTTATGATATCCATAACCGTTATACTATTAAGCTGCATGATGAGCACCTTCATCGTCACTTTTCGAAAAACTTCTGCTTCTTCATTCATTTCTTCGTGCTTATATCCATCTGCTTTATAAATTTTTAATGTAGTAAGTCCTTCTAAATTCTCTAAAAAGGAACTACCAAGTTGCGTATACTTTCCCCAATACTTCTTTAAAATATTCTTCGCTATTTTTTGAACGAATACAATAGATATCGGTATTAAGGGAACACAAATAAATAAAACAAAGGCGGTCTTAAATGACACAAAGGATAAAATAACAAACAGGGTAAACGGTGCTATAAAGCTGTAGAATAATTGTGGTAAATAATTACCAAAATATATTTCGAGTTGCTCTACTCCTTCACTTGTTATCTGAACCATTTCACTTGTTGAAATATATTTCGTGTAGTCCTTTCCTATTTGAAGCATTTTATTGTATATCTTACTTCTTAAGAGTATTTTAACGTCTCTTGACGCCCCATAAGACGTCATTACTACTTGTTTTAATAATAAACTCCTGAGAATCAATAACAATAGTATCAAAAACACGTACATAGCCGTGTTATTAATAGTTATTTTCATAAGATAAACATTATAAATTATGGTTGATAATAAATACACCATGATGATGTTAGCAATCATTGCTAACCATTGGAACACAACGTTCCTAATTATATATATCTTTGAATTAGGTACTAATTCAAAAAGTCTCTTTTTAAACATAAAACTCCTATCTAAAACAATCCCATATCAAAAATACTAATCTGATTTAATTCGCTTAGTCCTTCAAGACAACCTAAATCGCTTAGCGAATCAATGGCAGACGTATTAACACCAGCCCTCGTCTTTAAATCTTGAACGGATAAAAAGACACCATTTTCTCTAGCCTCTACTATTTTTAGTGACGCTTTCTCTCCAAGATTCTCAACACAGATTAGTGGCGTTCTAAGTTTCCCATCTTCTATTATGAATGTATTTGCCTGTGATTTATACAGATCTACCGGTAAAAACTCATACCCTCTATACATCATCTCTCTAGCTACATCAAGTGCAGCGATGGTCATTTCATCTTTTTTAGAAGATTGATCTTCTTTTTCTATTCCTAAGAATCTCTCTATATTTTTAATATCTTTAAGCGCCTGTGCATTCAGATAATTTGACTTTGAACTCAAATGCGCTGCATAAAATGCAAGTGGTTCATACACCTTATAATACCCTATTCGAAGGGACGTCATAACATAAGCTACGGCATGAGCGATAGGAAACATATACCCTATCTTATTGCAAGACTCAATATACCAATCGTCTATGCCATTCTCTTTCATTAACTCAATCTGATGGTCCTCTAGCGGCTTGCCCTTTTTAACTTTTTCCATGATGGCAAAGGAAACATCTCTATCTATTCCATGATTGATACAATTGATCATAACCTGCTCTCTAGTGGCAATAACATCTTTAAATTCAATGATATTATTGACTACTAGATCCTCTGCATTGTTCTTCCAAACATCCGTTCCGTGACTCAAACCAGAGATTCGGATTAGGTCCATAACAGAGGATGGTTTGGTAATCTCAAGCATTCCTCTAACAAACGGTGTTGCAAACTCCGGGATACCAAATGTGCCTAGTTTTTCGTCATACCCCTCCACCTTAATGTTTAATGACTTCGTACTTCTAAATATTTCAAGAAGATTCTTATCATCATATTCAATATCGACAACTTTTCCTTCGGTAAACTTCTCTAATCGATTGATGATATAAGGCGTCTCGTGACCAAGTATATCCAGTTTTAAAAGCTTTCCTTTCATTGTGGAGTAGTCGAAATGAGTGGTATACACACCGCTCTCTTTTTTATTTGCCGGATACTGTATCGGTGTAAACTCATATATGCTCTTATCCTTTGGTACAACAATGACCCCACCAGCGTGCTGCCCTGTTGATCGTGAGATGCCTTCTAGCTTTGGAACGATTCTCATAATCTCGACATCACTAATAGGTATTCCAAGGAATTGATAGTAACTCTTTATATAACCTATCGCTGTTTTGTCTTTAATGGCACCTATGGTTCCTGCTTTAAATACAAATTCTTCGCCAAAAAAATGTTCGGTATATTTTTGAATAAAGCTTTGTATATTGGATGCAAAGTTTAAATCAATATCGGGTTCTTTATCGCCTTTAAAGCCCATAAAAGATTCAAACGGTATATTATACCCCGCACGTTTTAATTCTTTATTGCAATGAGGACAATTCTTTTTTGGCAGATCATAGCATATCTCATACTCATTATTATCATTAAACTCAACATACTCGCACTCACTACAGTAATAATGAGCAAGCAGTGGATTCACATCGGTAATGCCCATCATTGTCGCGACGAGCGACGAACCAACAGAGCCCCTAGACCCTACTATATAGCCCATTTCATTGGACTTTGCAACAAGTTTTTGAGCGGCTATATATAAAACTGCAAAACCATTATCAATAATCGACGATAGTTCATAATCCAATCGTTTTTGAATTAGGTCCGGTAATTTTTTACCATATAAACTATGCGCTTTATCAAAAGTGGTATCTCGAAGTATGCTATCACTGTTTTCAAGAAACGGTGGAAATTTATCTTTTTGATAAGGCATGACGTGATCGATCATATCCGCTATCATCTTTGGATTATGAAGGATCACCTTGTCTCTTTTTTCAAATAAAAAGTTGAAGTCATCGTACATCTCTTTCGTATTCCTAAAGTAGTACGCCCCCTCTCTTTCTTCTTTGAATCGTAAATTTTTCTGGTTATATTTCACGATATTTCGGTACAAATAATCGTTTTTATCTAAGTATTTTGGACTCGATGTAGCAATCACTGGAATCGGTGATTCATCAACGATTTTTTCTATAATCTCTTGATAGTTTCTAACGCTATTAAGTTCCCCTTTATGAAATACTTCTTTGGCAACCGATAAGGGATTAATCTCTACATAGTCATAAAACTCGTAAAGCTCTTGTACATCTTCTCCGTTAAGGTACGCTCTAAATATTTCTCCCTGTACACCGGGTGAACCAATGAGCATATTCGATCGATACTTATTTATCAACTCTTTTGAGTAGTTTATTTTGGTGCCATTTAATCCATGTATGCTCGCCATAGAGAACATCTCAAAGATATCTTTAATGCCATCTTGATTTTTAACGAGTGCCGTAAAACTTGGTTTTCCTAAAGAAGCAAGATTATAGTCGTTTAAATCCAAATCAATATTTAGGTCTGAAATGTTGTGAAAGCCTCTATTTTCGATATGATGAAGTAGTTTTATGAAAACTTTTGCTGTTGCCGTCGCATCATCGAGTGCTCTATGGTGATTTTCTAGACTTATTTTAAAATAGGAAGCAAGCCTCTTAAGTCCAAACTTTTTCACCTTACCTTTCAGTAGCACTTTGCTTAGGGCAATCGTATCAAATCCCTTTAGTTCTTTGTCAATTCCTAGTTTTTTCAGATGATTGTTTACAAATGATATATCAAAGCGTGCGTTATGAGCAACTAAAGCGCTCTCATCAATAAAATCTAAAAACTCATCAACAATATCACTAAAGTATGGCGCGTTCTCCAAATCCTTGTCCGTTATGCCAGTAAGTTCTGTTATTCTTTCAGGAAGAGGTTCATCCACTTTAACAAAAGTCTTATACGTATCTATTATATTTCTATCTTTTACCTTGACAGCACCTATTTCAATGATTTTATCTTTTACCATGTTAAGGCCAGTAGTTTCGATATCAAAAACGACATAGGAATCGTCAAGTCCTGAATGAATTTCCTCGTCAAAGACGCTCTTTTTAGAGTCATATAAGCTACCCTCTAGCCCATAGATTACCTTGAAGTCTTTTTTCTCTATATAATCATAACTCTCCGCAAAGGCATGCATGGAATCAATATCTGTTATAGCGATCGTATCATAGCCCCAGTACATAGCCCTATCGATATAGTCTTTAGCAGAAGGAACGCCATCAACAAAGCTCTTGTTCGTATTCACATGCAACTCAACTCTTGGCATGTTCATATCGTCTTCTCGAATAGACTGTTTGCCCATATCATAAAATTTAGTCACATTGACAAACACCTCTTTACTCCAGTTATCAATGATACTCTTGCCTTTGATTGCGTAAACATTATTAAGCTTCAAGTATTTATCAACGTAATCAATAGAAAAGGATTCCGATTTATTAATATAAAACCGAGCAATAATAGATGCATTATCATCATATATGTATAGCTTGTATTCAATGTTTTTATTTTTTGTTTCACGCTTCACCACATTGGCAAGGATTCCTTTGAAATGGGCAACGACATTATTATCAACATACCCTCTTGCATCAAGTACCGTCTCAAGTTCTCCACTAAAGTGTCCAATTTTATTAAATAGTGCCCCTTTGCCTTTTTTTGAATTTTTCTTCTTTTTGTGTGCACTAGGAGGTTGAAAGACAACATCCTTCATCTGTTCTTCTATAATCTGTCTCTCTTTTTCTTCAAGAGAACGCTCAACAACAACTGGTTGAATAATCTCAACACTTTTTATAGATGCATTTGCTTCTTTTAGATCACAAATAAGATTTGCTTTGGTTTTCTCATCAAGAAAATTGTTTAGCTCTAACACTATTTTTTTATCCGTTTTATAGTATTCAGCATTTTTAATATCTAGTTTATATTTATCAACGATTTCACTAAAAACCATCAGTCCCTCATCTTCCCTATTCTCTCTATCAACACATCAACAACTTCTTGTCTGTTATATCGCCCTTTTACTTCACCTTTTTCAAAAAGCACTAGTTCTTTGCCGGCTCCCGCGATACCGATGTCTGCATTCTTCGCTTCCCCCGGTCCATTGACTGCGCAACCCATTATCGCTATATCAACGTCTAACGCACTATCGAGTTTTGACTTAACTTCTCGAACAATCTCTTCTAAATCTAGACTACATCTGGCACACGTTGGGCAAGAAACAATGTTAAGGCTTTTTCGATAGCCAAGCACACTTAAAATATCTCTAGCAACGGGTATTTCTTGCATAGGGTCCCCAGTGATAGAAACCCTTATTGTGTCTCCAATCCCTTTGGCTAGTAACGAACCAATCCCTATGGATGACTTTATGATTGCACTTTCACGTATCCCCGCTTCGGTAACACCTAAGTGAAGTGGATAATCAAAATGAGATGCTATTATCTCATTTACTTTTATATTTAAACTTACATTACTGCTTTTAGCCGATAATACTAAATTATTAAAATCATTTGCTTCAAAGAACTCTACATAGTGCTTTAACGAATAGAACATCGCCTCTTCTTGTTTAGGATACTTCTGAAGAAATTCTTTTTTTACACTTCCACTATTAACCCCAATTCGAATAGGGGTTTTCTTTTGATTAGCATATTTTATAATCTTTACCAAGTCTGCCGTTTCAATATTTCCTGGATTAATTCGAATCTTATCAGCACCAGCCTCCATCGCTAACATGGCAAGTGTAGGGCTAAAATGAATATCAGCAATAATAGGTTTTCCAAGCTTTTCTTTTAACGTATATATCGCCTTTGCTGCATCCTTTGTATTCGCACTAACCCGAACAAGATCAGCGCCACTGCTATAGAGCGCTCGCAATTGATGAAGCGTATCGTCAATATGCTCTGTCACGGTATTTGTCATCGATTGTATGGTGATATTTCCATCACCAATAAATACCCCGCCTACATTTACAACTTTTTTCATGAGAAAAACATCCTTACAATATCCTTATACATAACAAACGCAAAAAGCAATAGTAATAGTACAAAACCAATGGTATGAACCATTCCCTCTTTTTCTTCTGGTATCGGCTTTCTTCTTATCATTTCAACTATGATAAACACTAATCTACCGCCATCAAGTGCTGGTATTGGTAGTAGGTTCATCAACCCTAGATTTAGGGAAATATATGCCATCAAATGAAGCAAGTTCACAAATCCTGTTTGAGCGACATCGCCAATGATCCCAGCGAGACCAACGGGACCCACTACCCCTTCGCCTAATGCTCTTCCTGTGACAAGCTTTTTTAAAAAATCTCCTATTTCAGAGGTTAAAAACCATGATTTATTAAAAGAATATTTTATGGCTGTGAATGGATTTTTGCTAACGGCAATCTGTATTCCAATCTTTTTAGACTCATCCGTGCTGAGACGAAAACTCTTTATTTCGCCTTCTCTTTCCACTTCTAATGTGATATCACCATCACTAGTCGAAATGTCTTTTATCACCTGTTCCCATAAGTAAGACTTCTCACCGTTAATACGTATGACTTTATCTCCTGGTTGCACACCAGCAATCTTAGCAGGCATTCCATCCACCACTTTATCTATCGTTAACGTCGGTGAACCAAATGACATAGCAAGAACAGCGAAAATGATGATGGTAAACACAAAGTTCATAAATGGACCTGCAAGTACCACTAAAAATCTCTGCCATGGTTTCTTTGAATTAAATGCTTCTGGCGAGTCATTTTTCTCATCTTCACCATACATTTTACAATAACCACCTAGTGGGATTACTCGAAAGGCATATAGCGTGCCATTCTTTTCTTTTTTAAATAATGCAGGACCCATTCCAAGTGCAAATTCTTCTACTCGAATCCCATTTTTTCTTGCTACATAAAAATGCCCAAACTCATGAACGAATACAATGACGTTAAATACAAATATAAACGCTATTATAGTTAACATTAATATCTCTCCTTTATTTTGTTATATACTTCTTGTTGTATCGCTACAATATCATCGATACGAGCGTTGACAATACCATGATGTTTATCAAATTCTGATCGTATGATTTCTTCTATATCATAGAACGCAATCTTATCTCTTAAGTAAAGATATACAGCAGCATCATTTGCTGCATTAAAAACCGCTGGATAGGTATCTCCTTTACGGTATGCCAGTCTGGCTAAATTGATGCCGTAGAATGTTTCGTTATCCACTTCGCTAAAATGCATTTTAGCGATTGCAGCAAACGAAAAATCCCTATCTCTAGCCACTCTATTTTTTCGTAGCAATGCGTACTCTATCGGTAGCTCCATCGAAGGCTGACCAATCTGTGCAATAACAGAGCCATCGATAAAATGAACCGCTGAGTGAACATAAGACTCCCGATGAATAACCGGTTCCATCTTTTCGATAGGCAAATCAAATAGCATCGCGGTTTCAATCATTTCAAACCCTTTATTTATAAGGGTAGCACTATCAATTGTAATTTTAGCACCCATCGACCAGTTCGGGTGTTTTAATGCTTCGCTCGCTTTTTTATGAACAATCTGCTCTCTCGTTAAATCGCGAAAAGCACCACCAGAAGCTGTCAGTGATATTCGCTTTACTTTTGATATATCCTCTCCATTTAAAGACTGCCATATGGCACTTAACTCAGAGTCCACTGGTAATATGCTAACGTTATTTTTCTTGGATAGCCTCATGATCTCTCTACCATATGAGACAAGCGATTCTTTGTTAGCAAGGGCAACATCCACTTTGTTCTTGACTAACATATGAGTATATAGGAGTCCAAAAATACCAGTAACACTGTTTAGAACCATATCGACTTTATTCTCTTGTATTACCTTTTCTAAATCATCTTTATAACAAATGGTAGTATTACTATATACACCATTAAATGAAGAATAAACATCTTTGTTCGTAATAATACAATACGCTGGATGAAATTCGTCAATGATAGCCTTCGCTTTATCAACACTAGAATGAACACTAAAGAACTCAAGCTCTAGTGTTTCACTACTTCTTATCACATTGAGTGCCTGCGTTCCAACCGAACCACTAGCACCTAAAATTCCAATTTTTTTCATACTCACCTCTCCCATTATTATACCATAAAAAAAAGACTGACAGATGTCAGTCTGACTTTTTTTCTCAATTATTTTATAAGAACAATTGGCATAAATATAAAAACGACACAACTACGATAACACTATCAAATCGGTCTAAGATACCACCATGACCAGGTAGTAAACTACTGAAGTCTTTAATCCCCGCTTCTCTTTTAATATACGAAGCTGCTAAATCACCTAATTGTGCTAAGAATGATGCCAGAATAATAATGAGTAATATCGGTAACGCCTTTATGTCTTTTACTAGCAAGAAAGAAAAAATAAAACTTACAATAACCGATCCAACAAAGCCTCCAATATAACCCGCTAGCGTCTTCTTAGGACTGATTGTAGGAAAAAGCTTTCGTTTCCCGAAATAGACTCCTGCAAAATACGCAAAAGTATCTGTCGTCCACGGTATAATAAATGCTAATAAATAATAATTACTAACTGTTGAAAAGTTTATTAATCGTGACAACAATAAAAATGGAACAACAGCATAAATAATACTAAATGCACTTATCTTCACCATCTGCAAATAATACTTATGTATAAACATCGCCATTACCAATTCTGTAAATACATATAATACTAAAACCGCAAGTATAGTATCTGGTGGTACAAAAAAAATAAAAGTAATAAAAATACTAGATATAATATCACCAAGTCTAAAGCGAAGTCCTAATGCATGACGCATTTCGAAATTTGCAATTGCAGAAACAAACACAAAGAACACAATCAAAGGTGTTCCACCAATAGCAATGAATGTTATTAACAATATCAAAGCCACTATTGAAGTAATGATTCTCGTTACCATATAATCTCCTAACTTTTACAAAAAAATTATATCATACTAAATATTATTTATCAATTAACAAACGGTTTTCTACTATAACAACTCTTTATACATGATAATGTGTTCGCCAATGCCCGGATAATCAAAGGATGTTCCATAAGTAGTAAACCCTAGTTTTTTGTAATAATTCAGTGCGCTAGTCCTTGCTTTACACCATATGATTGGTACATGACGTTTTCTTAGAATGTCTTCTCCAAAAGCTACCACTTGTCTTCCTATTCCTCTGTTCCGATAATCACTGATGGTCGCCATTGCTCTAAGTCTATATTGATTACTATAGTCAAAGCCATCATATTGTTCAATACAAAAAGAAGCTATGGTAACTAGCTTTCCTTTATCAAATGCCCCAATATGAAAGGAATGCTCTTTCTCATCCGTATCATATTTACAATCATCAAGTCTCTGATGGGGCCTTAGCACGCTGTGTCTAATAGCATATGTCATCTGAGCTTCTATTGTTTTTACTATCATCAACTAAAGCGCCCCATATCTTCTTTTTCTATTACTATAGTCATCAACAATTCGTTTCAAGTCCTCCGCGCTAAAATCTGGCCAATATTTTTTTTCAAAATACAACTCACTATAAGCGATTTGATAAAGAAGAAAATTAGATATTCTAACCTCTCCACTCGTTCGAATTAATAAATCAGGATCCGGCATGCCCGATGTGTATAAGTAACTAGATAACACCTCATCGTTCACTTCTTCTACGCCATCTTTTATCATGCGATTAACAGCATGAATAATTTCTTGTCTAGAACCATAGCCAAGCGCAAAATTAACATTTATCTTGTCATTATCCTTTGTCATTTGCTCCGCTTTATTTAAAATGATTTGAATTGGCTTAGAAAAAAGACTTTTATCACCTAAAAATCGTATTCTAGCACCTCTACGAATAAATTCGTTGATTTCTGCATTAAAATACTTACCTATGAGTTTAAACAAAAAGTTCTTTTCGGCTTCTGGTCGATTGAAATTCTCTGTTGAAAAAGCATATAGTGTAAGATAGTTGATATCAAGTTTTTCAGCAGCATCAATGATGTCTCTAAGCCGATCTACTCCAGCAAGGTGTCCATCACTTCTTTTTAGGCCACGCTGAGTGGCCCACCTGCCATTCCCATCCATTATAATAGCAACATGTTCTAACTTATTCACTATACTTCCATTATCTCGTCGATTTTTTCTTTGACGATTTTATCAACTAAGTCGGTATGTCTATCTGTAATCTCTTGCACTTCCTTTTCACCATCCGCTAGATCATCTTCTGTAATATCGCTTATTTTTTCTAACTTTTTAAGTTGATCATTAGCATGTCTTCTTTCATTTCTCATAGAAATTTTAGCTTCTTCACCATACTTTTTAACAAGTTTAGTAAGATCTTTTCTATTTTCTTCTGTTAACATTGGAAGATTCAGTCTTATAATTTTACCGTCATT
>PDWI01006617.1_pt1 | contig 14464 bp, 12 predicted proteins | sample 1430891 | NCBI WGS metagenome assembly PDWI01 (sample SAMN01162508, study PRJNA174530) | Oral metagenome, whole genome shotgun sequencing project. | biome: Marine environment; feature: Marine mammal; material: Swab sample of the gingival sulcus; isolation source: swab sample of gingival sulcus...
AATCCATGAGAAAAAAGAAAGCACACTTGACGTAAAAACCACATTCAGAGTAAGAAGAAAATAATGGCGTCGCTACGCTCCGACGGCCTGGCCGGATTCACTGGAATACGCACATCATGCCTCATGTTTGAGAGAAAAAATAGAACTTGATGGAGAATTATGAGAAAAAAGAAAACATACTTGACGTAAAAACCATACTCAGAGTAGAAAAGAAATAATGGTGCCGCTACGCCACTCCGATGACATGCCGGAATCACTGGCGACGCATACTGGGCGCTACAAGCTATTTTCTCCTTTCTGTTTACAGAAAAGAGGCACACTAATACGTTCTTCGAATATTCCGTAAAAAGGTCAATTAAATATTTAAAATTACTTAGACTAGGTCTGCTTGATTTGAGTTTAAGATGTTATCTAAAGTAGTATTCTTTTTTAGAAAAATTGACAATTGCGTTTGACAGACACTGTTCTGTAGCATACTATGAAAAAAATATTATACATAATTAATGTTGATCATTTTTTTTCTTCCCATTTCCTAGAGGTTGGATTAGAGGCGATCAAAAAAAACTATGAAGTTCATATAGCTTGCAGTATCACAAATAAAAAAGAATGTTTAGAAAAATTAGGATTTATTGTCCATCCTTTATCTATTAAAAGAGTTAATCCCAGTTTAAAGACAGAATTCAAAACAATCATTGATATATATAAAATTCTAAAATCTGTTAACCCACAGATTTTAGAATTTTTTACTATTAAACCGATAATTTACGGAGGGCTCTGCTCAAGATTGCTAAATAAACCAAAGAAAATTTTTTATTTTACAGGACTTGGGTATGTTTTTATAGGAAAAGGTTTAAAAAAAATAATAATTAGAAACATAGTTGAAATATTATACAAAATAGCCATAAAAGGTAAAAATAGCTTAATAATAACTGAAAATATTTATGACAAAAGCCTTATAAATAATTTAAATATAGTTGAAAATAATCAAATTAATATTATTAGGGGCGCAGGAGTCGATTTGTCAGAATATAAATATTATGAGGAAGATAACAAAGATATAAAAGTAACAATGGCTTGTAGACTACTGAAAGATAAAGGAGTGTTTGAGTATTTGAATGCTTGTAGAGTGTTAAAAAGTAGATTTCCTGCTGTCGAGTTTAATTTATATGGTGATATAGATATATATAACCCAGCAAGCTTAACCCCAAAAGATATAAAAAAAATAAAAAGATACAACTTTGTAAATTTACATGGTTTTAGTTCTAATATCGCAAAAGTATTTTCATCTTCAAATATTGTAGTATTACCATCATATAGGGAGGGATTGCCTAGAGTCCTTGTTGAGGCAGCTTCTTGTGGAAGGGCTATTGTTACTAGTGATGTGCCCGGTTGTAGGGATGCTATAGAGCCCGGTATTACCGGCCTTTTGTGTAATCCAAAAGACTTTAAATCATTGTCTGACGCAATAGAAAAATTGATAATAGATAACAACTTAAGAAATAATATGGGTAAAGCAGGTAGAAAATTTGCAGAGAACGAGTTTGATATAAAAAAAATAGTAAAAGAACATTTTGAACACTATCTTTGAGGAGGAACTAAATTAATAATTTCTTATATTTTTCAAGAATTGGATATATATGAAAATCATTTATCCTTTGACGTGCGTTTCTTTTATATCTTTCACGCAAATACTTGTCTTCCAGTACTAGCTTTATCGCTTCTTTAAGTTTTTTTGTGTTATTCTCAGGTACTAAAATTCCATATTCAGCTAATTCTATTTTGTCTTTGAGCTTAAGATGAATACTGCTCCCCGGAGCTAAAATTTCTCTAGGACCACTTGGGCAGTCCGTACTGATAACGGGCAATTCACATGCTAATGCTTCAATTAAAACAAGACCAAAAGATTCATAGCGAGAAGCTAGGATAAAACCATCACATTTTGATAAATATTTAAAAGGATTAGATTGTTGCCCTAATAAGAATACTTGGTCTTCTAATTTTAATTTTTTAATATGTTTTTCTATGTTTTTTTTTAAAAAACCACCTCCAATAATAAGTAAGTTCGCATCAGTACCCCTTATCGCATCAATCATTAGCTTATGGTTTTTTGCTTCATCTAATCTGCCAATTGTAGCGAAAGTAAACTTATTAAAGCAGACGTCCGTTTCATCATTTTTTAAATTATCGATAATTGTTATGTCTATAGGATTATATACAGTATAAACATTCTCTTTTATATTAAAGTTTCGATATAAGTCGTATTTGCAATATTTTGAAACCGTTATGATTTTGTCAGAGTGTCGATATAACAAGCTAACTAAAAATTTGTTAGTCAACGATTTTAGGTTTTTATGATTATATTGTTCCGATAAAATTGAATGTTCACTTAAAATAATTTCATGCTTGCTGAAAAGCTTAGAAAGCACATTCAGATAATTTGATCTGGTTAAAAAGCTTGTAATTTTTTTAAAGTTATTCTTTTCTATAATTTTGCTTAATTTGTATGCTAGAATTGGCAACCGTAGTAGTTTTGTAACTCCATTATACTCAGATTTTTCATTTAAAATGATAAGCTGAACCCGACTATCAAGTTGATAGCAAATCTGATTTTCTAACAAAATAAGAGAGCAATCATATTCTTTAACCAATTTATTCAATAAAATTGCCAAAACCCTTTCAGCTCCTCCTAAGCCTAACGAATTAATTAAGAAAATCAGTCTTGCTTTCATTAAATTTTTTTCTCCATAAAAATAATAATATTAAAAAATCACCAATAACCCTAGAAAATAAATATGAACCCTTGAAACACATAATAAATACAGTGAAAAAAGTAAAAAAGACTAGAATATTAAAAGATTTTATTTTCTTGGAAGATGTTTTACTATATCTAAAGTATGCATTTCTCCAGACGAAGAAAAAAGCTAATAAATATAGCAATAGTGAAAAAATACCATTAGCCCACCAAATTCGGAAATACCCAATATCTGACACCATAAATTTTGAGGTATGAGGTAGACTGTTACCGATAAGAATGTCTCTGAAAGAAACAGGAATTTTAAAATGATCATAACTCAATAATTGTCTAGTACTATAATCATTGAAATCTCCTGTTTCTACATAATTTATTACATTGGCAAACATTTTATTAATACTACCCTCTAGCATATAGTTCATATTATTTTGAATCAATATTATTATAAGCAGAGATGCAGCAGCACAATAAATTAAAATTCTTAATTTATTAAAGAGAACCCCCTGTAAGAATAAGTAAATAGGCATTAAAAGAATAAAAATATACATAACCGATCTGGCAGTTAAAAATATTGATAAGCTAAAAATAATAAACAGATACAAATATAAACTAATTTTAGATTCAAAATATAAATATATAGATAGAAAACTACCAAAAATAGCGCACATTCCTCCTGTGGGAAATCCTGATGTTAAGCCTGGCTTTCTGTAGGCTTCAACACGTCCAATGTCAGGATGAAACAAAAAATTATCGGAAATATTTAAATAATATAACGCATATTGTAATAATATAACTAAACTATTTAGCAATAATACATATAAAAGTATTTTTAAAAATTTATTTGAGCCTATGTCCCGATAATAAAAATAAAAATAAGCCAAAAATATTACAACTATTGCGCGTAATGGCCTGAAATAATATTCACTGACTAATGAGTTGTTATATAAGGCGGAAATTCCCGATATACAAAATATAAAAAAGAATATGCTTATTAGGTAAAATGCCGAGTAAGATAATAATAACCTCTTTTGGGGCTTTAGTATAATGTAAGTCGTCACCATAAAAAAAGGTAACAAAATTGAGTAATCAATTAACCCAACTTTATAGCCGTATAATAAAAAAGTAAGAAAAATAAAATCAAACATATTTCAAAATCAATTTACTTATTATAAAATTTATAAATCTTTTTCTAAAGTCTTGAATAAATAGGATGTTCTTTAAAACAACCAAAGTATTAAAAATCGTCTTTTTTTGGGCTAATTTAATAAAAGCAATATTTGCTCGATTATATTTTTCTTGCTTTTTTTTATCAACATTTAATAAAAAGCAATTAACACTACCGTTTACGTCAAATGATTTGTCTCTAACGCGTTTGGCAACAAACTGATGAAGTTTAAATTGTATGTAAGCTTTTCTTCTAGATAACGCATTGTCATTTATTCTGTACTTCAACAACACTTCGTTAATATTCCCAATTTTGTATTCATTAAATATTGCTCTTGTTATGAACTCGTAATCTTGCGCACTTGTGAATAATTCATTGTACATAATATTGTCAAAAACTTCTTTTTTACCAAACCATGTTGGATGAAAAGAAATAGTAGCATACGGTAATAACGCTTTGATTTGTCTCTCTGTAGTAGGAATGAATGAAATTCCTAAAGAGATATTGTTCATATCTATTTTTTCGATATAAGAGCCAACTAAGTCATAATTATTCGCGCATAAAAAATTAAGTTGTTTTTCTAGCCTATCCTCAAAAGAAATGTCATCTGAGTCCATTCTGGCTAGGTATTCTCCATTAGCAGCTCTTATTGCCTTGTTTAGAGATTTTGATAGCCCCAAGTTTGTTTCGTTTTTTATTATTGTAATCTTAGAATATTTTCTTTGATAAAATTTTAAAATCCCCGAAATCTGAAAATTGTTTGGAGAGTCATTCACAATAATAAATTCTATGTTTGGGTAAGTTTGGTTGACAACGCTGTTCAATGAAGATTGAAGAAATCTTAAATCTTCATTGAAAACTGACATTATAACACTTATCAATGGGTTGTTCATTTATGTGTAAAAAATTATATATATCTTTTGTAAGAGTTTTTTTTCAATATATTTATAGTATATACACCCTAAAAATATACTCGTAAATACTAAGAGGATGAACTTTAAAATTTTAATATCGGGAATTACGTGTTTTCCTATGGAAACCACCAGTGCATGAGACAAATATATTGAAAAAGAAGCATTTCCAATAGTATTTAAGAAATTGTGAGTTTTATCTCTTTTCAAATAAATAAAAAATTGCAAAGCTGTAGTTATTAATATATAAAACTCATTGTTTGTAAAAAAAGGAGTTAAAAAAAATAAAAAAGAAACTAAGATAAAAAAAAACAATGAAAAGTTTGCTTTTAATTTTTTTATTAAAAGAAATAAAATTATACCTGTTAGAAAATAGTAGTTATAATGTGAAAATAAAATGCTGAAATATCCACTTAAGCAATACTCTTGGAAAAATATTAAAGGAGTTATCATAATAAAAATATACAACCAGATAGAAAAGCTCATTTGAATAACTAGCATTGCAAATGTTAGATAGTAAAACATTTCAAATACTAGAGACCAAGAGTATGGATGTATAGATTCTGATGGATTTTGTACTAGAAGAGAGTTTCTTGCTATATTTGTAAGATCTGTGTGGTAAGCGCTTCCTTTCCCTGAAATGTAAAACAAAAAAAGGAATATTATAAATATTGGTAAGTAGGGTAAGTAAATTCTTATAAATCTTTTCTTCATGAAGATAAGAAATTTATAAGTTCCTCTGTCATTTTGATGCACAGAAGCAATTATAAATCCACTTATCATAAAGAATAGCAGTACTCCATTTCCGCCATGAACAAATATATGGTTATTCCCAAAAGATGCGCCCGCTGAGTGGAACAGTACTACCATTAGGATAGCAACACCCCGCAAATCTTGTAATGATTCAATTTTTTTCAATTTTTGGGTCATTATAAAAATATCTTCTTATTGATCGAGGATGCGTAAGGATAAATTTTTTTGAATTTTGAAATCTGGACTCCATCGGAGGTTTTCGATCTCCTAAACTATAACCAGCCTTAAGCCTGTTTTGGTCTTTGCGAAATTTGTAATGGTAGTATCTCCCTCCATGTATTTTTTTGAAATTATCTTGATAGTTTTTATGAGAAAAAATCGATTCAATCATGAAATGTCTTGTCGGATATATAGCCATATTGCTTTTTATTTTATGTGGCATGTTGTTCCATTTTCTTAATTCGTATTTGTCTGTGTAATTGTTAAAATCATACGGAAAAGTCCATTCATCAGCAGTGATAAGATCATATTTGCTTTTTTTATTACAGATATTAAAAAAATCAATAAGTTCATCACTATAAAATTGATCTGAATCATAGCTCATAACCCACCTATCTTTTTGCCACATTTTAGACATATTCATCATTTTGGCAAAGGTTAATGCTTGGTTCACTCTATATTCATTAATAAGAAACTGACTTCGTAATGCGAAAGATAATCTTGAGAGTTTTAAAGATTCATCTTTTCTTCCTGCTTTAAAAAAGAATTCTAGACCTTTTTTATGGCGTTTTGTCCGCACTGCAGGTATCATTCTAGCTCTATCTCTATTTTCTTCTACAAATTTTTTTAAAATTTCTCTTGTTCCATCCGATGATTTGTTTTCAAATCTTGAATCAAAATTACCATCACATATAATTATTTCTATAGGATCAATTTCTAGGATTTGATCTAAGGATTGTTTTATCCATTCGATCTCGTTCCAGTATGTAGCAAAAAGAATAATGTTTTTCATTTAGATGACTCAATTATATCAATCATTTTGAATAGTCTTTCTGTCACTTTTTGTGTCGAAAACTTTCTTAAAAATAACTCATAGGAATTCTTTTTAAGCTTTAATTTTTCTTCTTCAGATAATTTTATAATTTTTTCAAACTGTGTTGCTATATTTTCAATATTTTGAGGTTCAAACATAAATCCATTATTGTCAACTAAATCAACTAATCCCCCACTTTTAGCATAGAGGACTATGTTGCTAGTTGCTATAGCCTCTAAAGCAAACATAGATAGACCCTCATATCGGGAGGGCATCACAACCAAATCATTTTTTGATAGTTTATTTATTAATTCGTTATGGCTAATATATTTTATTAGTTTAATATTTTTATTTAGCCCTAGGTAGTTAATTTTTCTTTCAAAATAACTATAGTATTTTCCGCTTCCAATAATTGAAATATTGCATTCAGCTAGCAAAGAATCGTTTATAAGGGTTAAAGAATCTAAAAAATCATCAAATCCTTTTTGCAAATAGCCGGATTGATCCATCCTACCAAGTAAGAGTACTTCCAATTTATCGTTTAATGCGTTAAAGTTTTCTGCATAGTGCTCAAAAGTGTTAGGAAGAGTGAAAAATTTTTTTTGACAAATATAGTATAAGTTATTGTTCAAAAAATATTTTTTTGCAAATTGTATGTGATAACTATTTGTCGAACATATATTTATAATCTTTTTTTTAACAAAATATTTCACTAAATATTTTGATATAAAAAACAACAGACCTGGATAAAAAAATCTTCTTTCTGTTTCATATGCAGCATGAATTCTATAAATAATTTTCCTTTGAAGGCTTCTGGGCAGAAATCCTATCATTACAATAGGTTCAAAGGTTTCAATAAGAATTAAGTTGTAATTATTTTTCTTCTCAAGTTCTATTATTTTTTGAGAAAACAAGTAACCATTAAATATAAAACGGAGATATTTTATCTGTAATTTCTTTATCCTGTAAATAGTCGTTTTTTTTATGTCAATTTCATTTGCGCCATTTAAGTCATTTTGAGCAATAACATCAATTTGACTAACTTTTTTTTCTTTAGATACTGCTTTTATTAGGTTTTGAAATGCATTTGAATATCCAGTATTTCTTGGATAAAAATCTACACAAAAAACTAAAATTTTCATTTTATAACGTCCTTTTCGAAAATTTTTAAGGCTCTTTCCACTACATCATCCATATCATAATATTGATATTCAGCTAATCTTCCAAGCAGGATAATATTATTCCACTTTTTTGCATGATTTAAATATTTATTGTATCTCGTTCGATTTTTCTTGGTAAACATCGGGTAATATGGGGTGTTTTTACCAGCTTTGTAAGTTTGAGGGTATTCTTTAAGAATTGTTGTTTTTTTTGAATCTGTTGGGTGAATGTGCTTAAACTCCGTAATTCTAGTAAAGTCATAATTATTCGGATAGTTGACTGTTCCTGTTTCTTGATAAAAGTTTGTTTCAATAGACTCAAATCGCATTCTCACGCTTCTATACGGAAGCTCTCCAAAAATATTATTAAAGAGTTGATCAATTTGTCCTGAATAAATTATCTTTCCTTTAAAATCATTCCCCAAAAATCTAAATCCTTCGTCAGTTAGGTTGCATACTTCATTAAAATCTGTGTTTAGCATTATTTTAATGTTTGGATAATCAAGCATTTTACTTATCATACTTGTGTATCCTCTTGATGGTACCATTTGATAAATGTCATTAAAGTATCTATCGTCTCTACCTACGAATATAGGGACTCTAGCTGTCACTGAATTATCTATTTCTTCAGGCTTCATCCCCCATTGCTTAGCAGTATAGTTCGCAAATATTTTATCATAGACGTAATTAGCTAAAAATAACAGTTCTTCATCTGTTGATTTTTTTAGTTCCAAGATTGGTATTTTTGAATTATGAGCATAATTTTGGAGAAGTTTTTTTTCTATTTTTTTTGCTTTTGACAATGGAAAAACTTCGTAAAGTGAATTGAAATTAAAAGGAATTGGAATTTTCTTGCCTTCAATAAAAGCCAAAACTTTATGGTTGTATATAGACCAATCTGTGAATTTTGATAAATATGCCACGACTTCTTTTTTGTTTGTGTGAAAAAGATGAGGGCCGTACTTATGTAGTATTATATTATTTCTATCTATGTAATCATAGCAATTCCCGCCAATATGATTTCGTTTTTCTATTAACAGTACTTTTTTGTTAAGTTGCGTTGCTATCCTTTCTGCGACAACTGAACCTGCAAGTCCAGCCCCTACAATTATGTAATCTATCATTATTTATTCGCCCGTACTATTTTTAGTCCATTATTTTGCAAGTATATAAACATTGCTGTCGTTATAAAACTTTCAACTGCTAAAACAGATATTGCAGAACCAATATGCTGATATGACGGTACGAGAGTAAATGCCAGGAAAAGATTTAATATACTTCCAGACACCAGTATTTTTGTAAATGCTTTTCTACGTCCGAAGTTCAGCATTGTCTGAATACCAAAAACATTACTAAGTCCAATCATAAAGGGCATTGCCGCTAATATTCTAACTATAATTATTGAGTTTTGATATTGATTTCCAAGAAGCAGGTCTACTAAGAAATCTGCAAAAAATAAAATAAAAAATGAAATAAAACCTGCAAATATTCCAATGTAAAATACTATTTTTCTAATAAATATCAATCCTTCTTCTTTAGACTGATGAGTTTTTTTGGATATAAAAGGGTAAATAGTCTGAAGTGCAGGCTGTAATAAGCCTTTAAATGCACCTATAATTTTTTCTGCTGCTGAATAATAACCTACAATTGTATTATTTGTCAAAATTCCTAAAATAAAAGTTGTTGAAATTGTATACAGGCTAATTGCTAGTTTTGAAAAAAATATATGGTATGATTCTAAAAAGTAGTGTTTTAATATCACAAATTCTTGAAGAGCAAAACTAACGCCAAACTCCTTTTTTATTAAAAAAAGTGAAAAAAATCCAGCAAGAATGAACCCAGAAGATGTCAACAAAGGAACAATCCAAAAGTCATTTTTATTTTGTACAAATATAAAAATTGCTACCGTAAATATAAGCTTAGCAAATATATTCAGATATGTAATATATTTCATTTTTTCCATTCCTTGAAAAAACCATACAGGGAATAGAAATTGTCCCAAAACTACACCAAAAGATAAAAAATAGATTAACGAGTTAACTTTAAATTTATCAAAAATAAACACTAGTATTGATAACAAAAAGAATGAAATTAATATTAACACAAATTTAATAATCAAAACAGATGAAAATATTTCAATCAGCTTGTTTTTATCATTTCTGTTTATACTGATTTCTCTTGTCGCTGTTAAGTTAAACCCAAAATCAGTAATTAGGGAAAAATATGCGACTGTAGAAGACGCGAAAGAAAGAACTCCAAAATATTCAACACCTAAAATCCTCACTAAATATGGAAGAGTAATAAGTGGAAGAATATAATTAACCCCTTGAAGAGCAGAAAGTGAAAAAAAATTTGATAATAATCTTTTTTTATCTTCCGGATTAACTGTATAGTTTAACAACTATTACCTCTTTTAAGATTCGTTTTGTGCCTTACGCCTCAATTCCTGTCATAAAAAACAAGAAATTATTTGAGGTGTAAGCCCTCTTGGGTTGCGGATTTCCCGCGTTAGAAAATAATTAACTCAAATAGCTGGTGGATTGTGAGTATGGTTGTTAACTAGCAAAGAGTAAACAGTTGTTTACTCTTTCGGTTTATCCAGCGTAGATTCAGACAATACCAAGTGGTAAATTTTCATTTAAAATCTCTTAGGGTACAGGTGTTGTGTTTGGGTTAATTTGCTAAGCGTGGTTATCTTTCACAAAATACCCACCTTTCCTGGGGCTTCCTTTATATTCTATTTTATTTTCTGTCTTTAGCTGTTTTAGCCAGCGCTCTATGTTTTTTACGGATGTGTTAAGTTGCTGTGCAAAAAAAGGACTTCTTTTATTGGGTTTTGTGCAAATAAGTTTATACAAGGAATTTACTCCCGCATTTACTCCCTCATTTACCCCCTCATTTACTCCCTCATTTACCCCCTCATTTACTCCCTCACTTATTTTTTCTTTGAAAAGTGTAACCTTAAAACCATTTGAAAATTCTTTAAATAGAGGTGGTTTTATTTTATGTTGTCTGCAAGCTTCTTTTATACGTTTTATTCCTGAGCCATATTTTTCAATAAGACCCGCTTCCTTAAATATTTTTGCAACTGCCTTGTTTCTACTTTGTGATGAATAGTCGCCTTGTTCAAGTTTTTCCACGGTTAGATCGGCATAGAGTTTTCCAGGGTTGAAAAATTCTATCCTGTCATCAAATATTTTAACTACTGAATCTCCTACTTCTGTATAATCTCTATGGACTATCATATTGATAATAATTTCCCTTATAGCATCGAGAGGATAATCATATCGTTCTTTTCTTTGGGCATTACCAGAGATGATATATTCAACCATTAAATGTTTTTTTACAAAAATAATTGTTTCTTCAATTTGGGTGGGTAAGTCACAGTTTAGACTTAAACTGTCTATAATGGTTGTCTCTGTTTTTAACCGGCCAAGCTGCATACAAGTCAACGAAGAAATATTATCTGTAAACAGGAGATATGCTGCAAATGTCAGTTGGCCGTTTTTTATCAGTTCATATTTAGTTAATATGGTATATATGTCATCTCCGAAAGATTTTCCTTGAAATTCCTCTATAGTTTTAATAAAGGACAATGCCTTGTCCATAGAAATATCATCAAAATCATGTCTGGTATCAATTTGATAATCCCAACTGGAGTTGATAGTTTTTAAATGTGCATGGGCAATCTCATTTAAACTCATTAAATGATTTGAGTTTTTTACTCTTTTGTAGTATCTGTTTTTATAGCCGACTGGCTTTATTGGATATTCATTTACTTCGATAACGGCTATTGTCTTGTTCTCTGTATTTATTTCTTCCACATCTACAATAACAGATGGTTGTGTGTTTTGTTTAATTGCATTTATCCATTGTGGAAAAGTTTCTTTATTTATCTGAATTCCCAGAATATTTTGATTGTTGTCGATACCAATAAATATTTTTCCACCTTTAGAGTTTGAAAAAGCAACAACGCTCTCTATTACTTCTTTTTGAAACGTAGATTCAAATTCTACTGTTTGACTTTCACCTTGTTCTATCATTTATTTATTCAGGTATCTTTGTCTGGTTATTCATAATTCCCCGCATTCAATGCAGTCATTTACGCCCATAGTAACCTACGTAAAAATAGGCGTCAAGCGTAGAGTAAACTCCATTTTGTGTAATCGCGGCGGTCAGCAGCAGTCTCTGTTAAACAGGATAAAGCCTTTCCAGACAGACCTGTGATGCTGATTCACAGGCTACGACAATGCGGCAAGACCTTTTTGGGCCGCTTCTTTCGCAGGTACCTTCTTCCTCTGCCAGGTCTTGTATTGTCTTGTTCTGTAGCGGAAGCATTTTTTTCAACACAGCTTTCTTTTGGGTACTCTTTGGCAGAACGGAGTGGGTCAGGCAAGCTGTAAAAATGTCATTGTGTGATACTGAAACGGGTGAAGTCCTGACCAATCAAAAGTTCCATTGCCAGACTATATTGGGTATATTAGGAGTCGCAGGCCTTTGTTCTCTCCTTTCTTCTTGATTCGCAGGATGAAGGATAAACGGCGGTCTGTCTTTGAACCTCTTTTTTGGATTTACAGAAAGGAGGGTACACTAACTTCAAAAGAGGAAGGGTATATGCGTATCGAATCTATCCGTTTAAAGAATTTTAAAAGTTTTCAACAGGCAGAGATGCTTGATATCCCAAACTTTTGTGTGCTTGTTGGTGCGAATGGTTCTGGTAAATCGACCCTTTTTAGTGTGTTTGAATTTTTACGGGAAGCTCTGTCAAGTAATATACGTACAGCCTTGGTCAGGCTCGGTGGAAGCCGTGGTTTTCATGAAGTCCGCAGTCGTGGTGTCGATGGCAGCATAGATATTGAGCTTAAATTCAGAGAAGATAACAACTCTCCACTCATTACCTATTTCCTTTCTATTGGAGAAAAAAATGGCAGTCCTGTTGTCGCCCGGGAAATTTTGAAATACCGTCGGGGCAGTGGTGGACAACCCTGGCATTTCCTTGATTTCTCAGAGGGTAAGGGGACTGCTGTTATAAATGAACTTGATACCGTTACTGATGTAAAAAAATTAGAGAGAGAGGAACAACAACTACGCTCTCCTGCTATACTGGCGATCAAGGGGTTGGCCCAGTTTTCTCGTTTTCCCGCGGTTATGACATTGGGAACACTCATTGAAAATTGGCATATTTCTGACTTTCATATTAACAGGGCGAGACCTGAGCAAGAGGCAGGATATGCAGAACACCTGTCAAAGGAAGGGGAAAATTTGTCTTTGGTGACGGAGTATTTATACAATAACCACCCAGAAATATTTAAAGAAATTTTGGACAAAATAAAAACAAGGGTGCCGGGCATTTCTGAGGTTAATGCAAAAACTACCGAAGAAGGACGTGTTCTCCTGCGTTTTCAGGATGGTGCTTTTGAAGATCCCTTTTTAGCACGCTATGTTTCCGATGGAACAATCAAAATGTTTGCTTATCTGGTTTTACTTTATGACCCTGATCCCCATCCTCTTTTATGTGTTGAGGAGCCTGAAAATCAACTTTATCCAAAATTATTATGGGAACTTGCCGAGGAATTTCGTGCCTATGCTGAACGTGGTGGACAGGTATTTGTTTCTAGCCACTCACCAGATTTCCTTAACGCAGCCAATATAGATGAAGTGTATTGGTTGATAAAAGAACAGGGAAGGACAACAATTAAACGAGCCAGAGATGATGAGCAATTGCAGCTGTTTATGGCGGAAGGCGACCAAATGGGCTATTTATGGAAAGAAGGTTTTTTTCAAGGAGCAGACCCTAACGCGGGCATGACGCCCGCAACCCAAGAGGTCTTGGACCTCAAATAATTTCTTGTTTTTTATGACAGGAAATGAGGAGTAAGGTACTAAATGACTGAACTAGTCTTTTTTTTAGAGGAACCATCAGCTCAAGAAATGTTAAAAGGATTGTTGCCTAGGATTTTGCCACCACACATTAGCTGTCGGTATATAGTTTTTGAAGGAAAACAGGATTTAGAGAAACGTTTACCAATACGTTTAAGAGCATGGAAAGATCCAACAGCAAAATTTATTGTTATTCGTGATAAAGATAGTGGCAATTGCATTGAAATCAAAGAAAGTCTACGACAAAAATGTATTAATGCAGGACATAATAATGTGCTGATTCGTATTATTTGTCACGAGTTAGAATCATTTTATCTTGGTGATTTGCGGGCAGTGGGCGAAGCATTCGGGATGGAAAAACTTGCTAATCAACAGGTTAAGGCAAAGTTTCGTGACCCTGATCAATTAGCAAATCCTTCTCAAGAACTAAAAAAGCTGGTACCCCATTATCAAAAAGTTTCTGGTTCAAGAACAATCAGTCCATTTTTGGATGTAACGACTAATTGCTCAACAAGTTTCAACGTTCTCATAACTGGTTTGAAAAAAATTGTAAAAACCTGAATCCATCAGAATTACAGGGAAAACAACAAGAAGGAACAGGACAACTTCTTGAATCCAGCTTACCTTTTAACTCTTTGAAATAACAAATTTTTATAAAACCTCTTAATAAAGAAACGTAAGCGCCAAACGACCTGCACCTTGCAGGAGTCTTTCTCAAGGGTTACATTCCACGGCAGTAGCGCGGTATAATCGGCCAGAGTATTTGCTGCAGGCAGTTGGATAAAAATATGTCGGAGGTAGGCGTATGGC
>PDWI01006618.1_pt1 | contig 14462 bp, 12 predicted proteins | sample 1430891 | NCBI WGS metagenome assembly PDWI01 (sample SAMN01162508, study PRJNA174530) | Oral metagenome, whole genome shotgun sequencing project. | biome: Marine environment; feature: Marine mammal; material: Swab sample of the gingival sulcus; isolation source: swab sample of gingival sulcus...
AATGACCATTTTTGCTGTTGTTATGGCTTTCAAATATTTTTCTCCCAAAGAACTTGGTTTTACAAAAATCAATAAGAAAAATATTATTTGGCTTCTACCAATTGTTCTTGTTGGTTTTATTTTGTTGTTTAATGTTGTACATTTTGCAATTACAAATTCAGGAAGTATAACGCCTGAACAATGGAAAATGTTCACAACTGTTGCTATTATGACATTTTTAGTTGGATTTTCAGAAGAGCTGGTGTATAGAGGAGTTGTTTTGGCTGCTTTTTTGAAAGAAAGCAAGGTTGCAGCTTTGCTTGTCAGTGCTATTGTGTTCTCGCTTTTGCATGCTGTAAATATTTTGGGAGGAATAGACTTTGTTTCAATGTTGGTGCAATTAGGACTTACTTTTCTTGGTGGATTGTTTTTTGGTATTGTACGGCTAAAAATTGAAAGTATTATTCCGCTGATTTTATTTCACTTTACTTGGGATTTTGTGCTTTTTAGTGGGCAAGTCTTCAATACAAATGTAAATGAGGATATTACAACTTATATGTTGGTTTTTGAATTTGCAGTGGCGATACTTTTTGTTCCATATTTTATTTATACAGAAATGAAAAATAAAAAAATAAAAAGTTAAAAAGTATGAATACAGAAATGAGATTAAAAAGAAAGGAATTGATTTTTTAACACATACTCGACAATAATAAATACTACCATTAACAATGTGTATAAGCAATAGCGGGGTATTTGTATCTTTTGAAGTCTGAGCATTTAAATCGCCAAATCTTATTTTAGATTGCTTTTTTATGATTAACTTAGAAACCGAAAATAAGGTTTGGCTAAGGGCTGTGGTAGGCTTGAAGTTTTTCGCTTTTAATTCCGCTACTGCCCATACACTCATCGTTACAGGCAATTTTCCATAACATTCGGCATCTTTTGTATGTAAGCGAATGTAAAATAAGAGAAAATAGGTGGGGAAATAACAAAAAATATAAAATACCTTTGCAACAAAATAAATAAAAAACAGACTTTAAAATATAAACTAAGAGATTTCGTTCTGTATGAAAATATTTCTATTCTAAGGAAGAAACAGGAGTTGTTATTTTTCCAACTTTGCATTATTTTAGTTGAACTAACATTATTTTTAACAAAAGGAAAATAAATATGAAACGAACAAATTTAATCACTATTTTAATGGTTTTCAGTCTTTTATTCACAATGTCTTGCGATAAAGACAATATCATGGGTCCCAATACTAAGCCTTTCAACCCGCAAAAGGTTTTTAAAGAATTTTGGAATATTTATGATAGACACTATCCTTTAATGTACCGAAAAAATATTAATTGGCAAACGGTATACGATACTTATTACCCCGAAATAACAAAAGAAACAACCGATATACAATTATTCGAATACCTAAAAACAATTATGACAACCGTTATAAAAGACGGTCATTGTGAGCTTGTATATAACAATCAAGAAGCTGTATATATGCCCGTTTTTAATGAAAATATTTTACAAATGGTTCAAGAAAATACACCTAATAAAGTTAATATAGTATCTAATAGTGCCCAAAATCCTTATATATCTTATGGAACATTAGTCAGCAATTCTGATATTGGATATATAAATGCCAAGGATTTTGAACCTATTAATGAAAATGAAAATGAATTTAATAATTTTAAGGCGATTGTTGATGAAGCTTTATTAGCTTTAAAAGATAAGAAAGGAATCATTATTGATGTTAGGACAAATGGTGGAGGACAAGGTTCCTATGCTTTTTATTTAGCTGGTCGTTTTTTTGCAAATAGTGAACCTATTGAACTATTTAGAAAGCGTATTAAAACCACAACAGGAAGTACTGAATCTTCATTAGGGAATTGGGCTACTGAAGAATTCGAAGGTTATCCTGACCCTAGGGTTGAAGGTGGCTATGTTGCGGGAGTTTCCCCTGAACTTAATATTGTCAGCAAATCAGGTAACTTTCAATACACCAACAAAGTTTGTCTTTTAACAGCTAAAAGCACAGCCAGTGCCGCTGAATATTTTACAGTAGCAATGAAAAGCCAAAGCCATGTTAAGACTATTGGAGAAACTACTTTTGGTATTTTTGCAGGGAGTGATATTTTTACGCTGACAAATGGTAACGGTAAATGGAGAACCAGAATATCCACTCAAGATGTTGAAGTGAAATATAATAATGTTTTTCAATCATTTGAAGGTATTGGTATTACGCCGGATGAAGTTATTATTCCTACGAATTTGCAAGTTATAAATGGAGATGATGTACATATTACAGAGGCTGTAAAGTATATAAACCAATAAACAACTGCCTACAACATAGTGTATGTGCAATAGCGGTAAATTAACAACCCGCAACTCTTAATTTAATTTCAACATAAAAAGAATGAAATGTATTATTAGATTTTTGATATTATTAACAATTTTATTTGCTTTTGGATGTGATAAAGGAAATACAACAGAGTCGATTAATCCTAATGACTTAACAACCACTATTGAATATAAGCAAATTAATGGAACTGCTCCAAATTTATTGAGTTTAGATATTTACTATAACAGTAGTATTGATGTTAAAAAACCTGTTATTGTTTATGTTCACGGAGGTGGCTGGTGTAAAGGAGATAAATCGAATCAGATTGAAAATAAAGTTAATTTATTTCGTTCTTTGGGTCATATCTTTGTTAGTGTGAATTATAGATTGAGTCCTTTCCCATTTGATATTTCCAACAATAATCGAATTAAATACCCTGACCATAATGTTGATATTGCAGATGCATTGTTATGGATTAATGATAATATAAGTCAATATGGAGGAAATAAACATAAAATAGTTTTACTTGGACATAGTGCAGGTGCTCATCTTGTTGCTTTAACAGGGACTAATAAGAGATTTTTAGAAAGCAAGGGGTTAGGTCTCGAAAGTATAAAAGGTGTAGCAGTTATAGATACCGAAAGTTTTGATATTAAAGAACAAATAGCAAATGGGAACAATCGAAAAATGTATATTAACGTATTTGGAGCTGATAGTATTCAAAATATTGATGCATCACCAATATATAATGTTGTAAATAATGTTTCTTATCCAAAGTTCTTTATTGCTAAAAGAGGAAATTCCGAAAGAATTAAATGTGCTAATGATTTTATTAGTATTTTAGAGACAAATGAAGTTTCTGTTTATCAAGTTAATGGTAGTATCTATGACCATCAAGGAATAAATAATGCTATTGGAGAACCGAATGAGGTGCTGATAACCAATGCTTTAAAAAGTTTTCTTGTAGAATGTTTTGAATAAAAACTACCGCTCACGGCTTTGCGTATTTTGAAGGTTTATGTTTCAAAACCGCCCCAGCATATATACTTAACCGTCGTCTCTGGGCGGTTATTTCCCATTTATAAACATTTTAAGAACATTCAATTCACATTTTTTCCACTTTTGCGTTGTTCTCTCAAAAAATAATGGTATTTTTAAATTTGTTGTATATGGTTTAGTGTTTGGATATGGAAAATAACTCTCATAAGTTTGACGGTTTAGATAAAGCTCGCCCGAATTGTGCCGTTTTCGGAATATATGGTCACCCACAGGCATCAATTATGACCTATTATGGTCTTCACGCTCAGCAACACCGCGGTCAGGAAGCGGCTGGGATTGCAACTGTTTATTTTGACGAAGAGAATCAGGAAAAACGATACGCATATACTCGTAATCAAGGCTTGGTACTTGATGTATTTTCAGATTCAAAAATTCTGACAGAGGTTCTAAAAGGTGACGCGGGCGTAGGTCATAACCGATATTCTACTACTGGTTCGTCTTCTCGCTCGAATATCCAGCCGTTCAGCATGATTTATCATTCCGGACTGATGTGTTTGGCTCATAATGGTAATTTGGTAAATACAAAAACATTGAGAAAACAACTCCGTGAAGAGGGAGCGATTTTCCAAACGACTACCGATTCTGAATTGTTTATGCACTTGGTAGCCCGTTCTAAAAAGAAAGATATTATTTCACGTGTTAAGGACGCACTCAATATCGCTAAAGGTGCATACTCGTTAGCAATGCAGACTAATGAAGGTATGATTGCTGCTTGTGACCCGCATGGTGTCCGTCCATTGAGCTTAGGAAAAATTAATCTTGAAAATGGAAAGGTGGCCTATGTAGTTGCCTCTGAAACTTGTGCATTTGATATTATCAATGCCGAATATATCCGCCCAATCGAAAATAACGAAATCATTATGATTGATGATGAAGTTTTGGAAACAGGAGAGGTGAAGTCATATAGGATTTTAGAAAAAACTCCGAATCCAGCACACTGTATTTTTGAATACATCTATTTTGCCCGTCCTGATAGTAAGGTCTTTGGGCATAACGTAGATAAAGTTCGCCGTAAGTTGGGGAAAAATTTAGCTCTCGAATCTCCTGTTTATGATGAATATGATAATGTTCGTGCTATGGGCGTTCCTGACAGTGGAAATACTGCTGCTCTCGGTTACGCAAGGGTAAATAGCAAGCAAGGCAATCCTACCGTTTACGAAATTGGACTAATCAGAAGCCACTATGTGGGAAGAACTTTTATTGCTCCGGGGCAGGATAATAGAGCATTCAAAGTGAAAACCAAATTCAATCCTGTGAAAGGGGTAATAGAAGGCCGAAACTGCGTATTGATTGATGATTCAATCGTACGTGGAACAACCTCAAAAATACTTTTGGATATGATTCGCGAGACAGCAAGTCCTAAGAAGTTGAACATGAAAATCACTTCTCCACCGATTAAATATCCTTGTTTCTACGGAATGGACTTCCCGACAGAAAAAGAATTAATCGCAAATCACTACGACTCCGTAGAAGATATTGCAAAAGCCATAGGAGCAGATTCACTGCACTATTTGAGTGAAGAAATGCTAATGGAATCTATGCCGAAAAATGGTGATAAAGATATGGACTTCTGTACTGCATGTTTTACGGGCAGGTATCCTATCGCAATTGAAGAATAGACTTGTTCATATTTGGATATGGACAATTAAAGCATATCAAAAATTGGGTCATCGTAGAAAATTTTACGGAGTTTCTCGACAATTGTAGTTTCTTTGTATGGTTTTGAGATAAATTCGGTAACGCGGTATTGTTTTGCCAATACTATGGTTCCAACTTCGATATTTGCCGAAAGAACTACGATAGGTATGTCTTTGGTAATATCGAATTTTTTTAGTAACTGTAGGGCGTGAACCCCGTTAATATCAGGCAACACTAAATCCAAAAATATTAAATCCGGCTGTTTATTTACTGCTGCGATTAGCCCCTCATATCCGCAGTCAGTATAAATCGTTTCCATATTATACTTCTGAAGATAGCGACTGATGATACGATAATTCCAATTATCATCATCAACAATTAGGACTTTATAACTGCTTTTGCCACCTCCGGCACCTATTTTTTCGTGTACTATTTCATCTCTAGCAGCTGTTATTTCCATTAAATCTACCTTTTAATATAAGAAATAATTTTATAAAATTGATTCCAAATCCGCGGTACTGCTCAAAAGTACCTCTCTTGATTTTGAACCTTTAAATTTACCCACAATACCTGCGTATTCTAATTGGTCAATAATTCTTCCAGCTCTTGCATATCCGATTTTCATTCTTCGTTGCAGCATAGAAACAGAGGCTATTTGATTTTCTACGACCAATCTCGCTGCGTCTTCGAACATACTGTCTCTATCTTGCAAATCTGCCTCATCTCTATAATCGTCACCTTCTTCATTTTCATTAGCTGTTGGGAGCATATATGGCTGAGAATATCCTTCCTGCTTCTGCATGAAAGCACAAATATTTTCAATTTCGTCTGTATCAACGAAGGCATTTTGAACACGTACAGGAGCTTCAACTCCTGGAGGCATACAAAGCATATCTCCATAGCCGATTAATTTTTCCGCCCCTGATTGGTCTAAAATTGTTCGTGAGTCAATCCCCGAATTAACACGGTAGGCCATGCGTGCAGGGAAGTTCGCTTTTATCAAACCCGTGATTACATCTGTCGAAGGTCTTTGAGTCGCAAGAATTAAATGAATACCTACCGCACGAGCCATCTGAGCTAATCTTGTAACGGAGAATTCGATTTCCTTTTTCGAACCAGACATCATCAAATCAGCCAACTCATCGACAATCACAACGATATATGGCATCTTGCGATGGGTCATAGACGTATCATTTTTGAATACACCTTGTGCTACTTTTTTGTTATAATCTGCTATATTTTTAAGGCGTACTCTTTCTAAAATTTTGTAACGGTTTTCCATCTCTTTTACAGTCGAGTTCAGAACGAGAATAGCATCATCAGGGTCATTGATAATCAATGATTTTGAATTTACATCAGGAGATTGTGCCATAAAAAGATGACCTAAATCTGCATATTGATTCATTTCCACACGCTTAGGGTCGATGATTACAAATTTCAATTCGCTTGGGTGCAGTTTATATAGCAGAGAAAGAATAATCGTATTGATACCAACAGATTTACCTGCACCAGTAGTACCCGCAATTAGCAAGTGAGGCATTTTAGCTAAATCCGTAATATATGTTTCGCCGCTGATAGTCTTTCCGAGAGCCATAGGCAGAGTTGCTTTCGTTTCCGCAAAGGCAAGTGTATTTACCACATCATGGAAACGAATCATTGTTCGCTTCGAGTTCGGTATTTCAATCCCGACCGTACCTTTCCCCGGTATTGGAGCAATGATACGGATACCTTTTGCTTTCAAAGCCATAGCAATATCGTCTGCATAACTGCTGATTTTGCTTACCTTGATACCACGTGCGGGAACAAATTCATATTGCGTAACAACCGGCCCCGGAGTAACGCTAAGTTTTTCGATTAAGATTTTGAACGTCTCGAAGGTCTCACGGATAATCTGTGAATTGCGTTTCAGTTCTTCTTCGTTAATGCGTGTATTATCCCTCTGGGTATTAAGAAAATCGAAATTAGGGTATTCGTAGTTAATCTCTTCGTCGTGTATTGCTGTTCCGAGTGGTTCGAATTCAGGAGCTTCTTCTTCCTCATCTCTTAATTCGACCTCTACTGTCAGAGGGGTACCCGGAGTGGAATCTACTTTTGAAATATTGGAAGCCTGCATCTCAAGGGTAGGAGCAATATTTTCTTCGATGTGGGTATTCTTCTCAGCTTTCTCGAAATCCCAATTATCTTCTAGCGGTTTGATGTCGTTTGCTTGTGATAAATCAATCTCTCCCTCTTTGAGTTTCTTTTCTTCTTTGGTTTCCGGCAATCCTGCCCTGTGTTCATAAGATGAGATTACATCATCATCGGGAATATTCGCTATATCAATCTCGAATTCCTCTTCATCATCTTCTTCCTCTTGTTCCGGCTCTTTCTCCTCTTCAGGTATTTCTGAAGGAATGTTTAGTTCTATGTCATTGTCGTCTTTTTCTATTTCTGTTACTTTTTCGTTTTCCTCTTCATCATCTTCTTCGTCGTTAGTTTGTCCGCTATCAGTCAGCTTGTTTATTACTTCTTTTGATTTTGCTTTCAGTTTATCTTTAGGAATATCAAATCCTAATACAACTGTAATAAGCATAAGGAGTAAAAATAGTACAATAGAGCCGACTGAAGAAATCAATGCGGAGGTAATTGTTGCCAAGAATATTCCGATTATTCCGCTCCATTCTTGCGGAATAACTTCGCCCCAAGGCATAAGCTGTAATGAACCCATAAATGCAGCAAAACAAATACCTACTACCAAAAAAACAATCGTATATCGGGTTAGTGCTTTACCGTAAGGTTGAGGTTTGTAGAGATGTTTTGCCCAAAGAAATACAAACAGAGGTAGCAGAAAAATTGCCCCACCGATTGTATCATGAAAAAGTGCGTATGATATTATCGCCCCGGATAAACCAAGCCAATTATTAACTTGTGCGACCTGACCGCTGATTATTTCATCTCCGCTGATATATCCGAAAATATCCGCAAGCGTGAACTGTGCAATAGATTCGTCCAAAGGATGATAAGAAACAAGCGACAAGAAAATCAAGACCGAAAGTACCATCAATAAGACTGCAATAATCTTATACTGGAAATCAAAAGGTCTGTTTTTTTTCTTACGGGATTTGGGATTTTGGTTCGCTGATTTTTTGCCATTTCCCGAATTAGTCTTTTTCCTTTTATGTTTAATGATTACTTCTTCTTCCATGCCGATAAGATACTATCTGAAAAATAGCAAATTTAGCATTTTTTTTTGAATTAATTGTTAATTAAGAAAATTTATTTTTTGTGAAGCCCACGATTGTGGGTTCTATAGATTGCTCTTTGCAGGTAGGCTGAGCGGAGTCGAAGCCGAGAGCCACAAGAAAAGCTATCGCCCCTTCGACTTCGCTCAGGGAGCTTAGTTGGGAGATGCTCAGGGAGCTTGCTAATGATTGATTTTTGCACATTTTATGGAATTATCCATGCTATGTCTGTGGAATTTTTTGTATTTTTGAACTTTGTGAATTAGATAATTGAGATATGCAGGATAGATTAGCAAAGATCCTCGACGGACTTAACGAAAGACAGAGAGAAGCCGTAACAACTATAAACGGGCCACTTTTAGTCGTAGCTGGTGCAGGTTCGGGCAAGACGAAGGTTTTGACACACCGAATTGCTTATATGATTGAATCGGGGATTACCCCTTGGAATATTTTAGCACTAACTTTTACCAATAAAGCTGCTGCTGAGATGCAGCAGAGAATTTCAAGTCTTCTTACAGAAGAAGAGGCTTATCAAGTTTATTCGGGTACTTTCCACTCTGTTTTCGGAAGAATTTTACGGAAAGAAGCAAATATCATCGGCTATAGCTCAAATTACTCAATTTATGATACAGACGACCAAGAACGTGTAGTAAAAAAAATAATCAAGGATTTAGGTTTTAATACTAATAAAGGTTCGCACAAACCATTTATGCACAGAATTTCCGCTGCAAAGAACGATCTGCTAACAGCAGACGATTACAAAGCAGAAGCCGATACTATAGTAAAGAAAGAAACTGCAATGGTTTATGAAGCATACGAAAAATTTCTGAAAGAAAATGATGCAATGGATTTCGATGACTTGCTAATCAATTTCATTGTTATGCTACAGAAAGACAAGTCTATTTTGGAAAAATATCAAAACCATTTCCGATTTGTATTAGTAGATGAATATCAAGATACAAACAAAGCACAGTATATCGCTATTCGTCTGCTGACAAAAGCTCACAGCAACTTATGCGTTGTAGGTGATGACGCACAGTCTATTTACAAATGGAGAGGGGCAGACATTCGCAATATCCTTGATTTTCAAAAGGATAACCCGGCTGCAAAAATTATTCGACTTGAGCAGAATTATCGTTCAACGAAAAATATACTCGGCGGTGCGAACTCCCTAATTGCAAAAAACAAAGAACAGATTCCGAAAAAACTTTTCACCGAAAATCCGCAAGGCGATAAAATCGACATCTTGAAATTTGAAAATGATAATCAGGAAGCATTTAATATCGCTGCAACTATCAAGACTAAAGGTGGTTACAAATATACGTGGAAAGATTTTGCGGTACTATATCGCACCAATGCACAATCACGTTCTCTCGAATCAGCATTCAGAAAGCATAGTTTGCCATACCAAATTATTGGCGGTATGTCTTTCTACAAAAGAAAAGAGGTTAAAGACGTAGCAGCTTATCTGCGATTACTCGTAAATCAAAGTGATAGCATTGCTCTAATGCGTGTGATTAACGAACCACCAAGAGGACTGGGTACAATTTCTCTTACTAAAATTATAAACTATGCCACCCGTAACGGAGAGCCAATAGTTACTGCCTTTCGCAACGCCGAGAACGTTCCCGGATTGCAAAAACGTGCTGTAAATGCTGCAACGAAATTTGTAAATATGATAGATACCTTTCGAGAAAAATACTATTCCGGCGATAAAGGTTTGGCTATTGAGCAGTATATCGAAGCAACAGGGCTGATAGAAATGTACCAATCTTTAGGAACAGAAGAGGCAGAAGATAGGCTCAATAATATCAATGAATTACTCTCTGATATTGTTACATTTTTGACCAATAATCCTGAATATGGGCTTCATGAATATTTGCAAACAATATCCCTATCTTCCGATTTTGAAGAAACGGATATGAATAAGGATTGCGTTAAATTAATGACCATTCACGCAGCAAAGGGCTTAGAATTTCCTTACGTATTTGTTGCCGGAATGGCTGAAGGTCTGCTACCGTTAGAAAGAAATGGAGCTGTAGAAGATTTGGAAGAAGAACGCCGATTAATGTATGTAGCTATGACCCGTGCCATGGAAAAATTATATTTGACCTATCCTGCACAACGATATAGTTTTGGGGATATTAAGTCGCTATTTGGATCATTATTCTTATCGGAAATTCAGACGGATTTTGTTCGCAACAATAATGAAGATTTCATGATAAGACATAAACCACAACCGCCTAAATTCCCGAATAACTTCTCGAAACGAAGACCAAGACCGAAACCAAAAGAAAGACCATTTTTTGATGATATACCTCAGCAAGAAGAGTCATACAGCCAAATCCCTGAAGATGATAGAACACCTCTGAAAGTAGGCGACAGAGTACACCATTCAAAATTTGGAGAGGGAAAAATTACAGGTATGTCAGGAGCAGGAAATATGCAGAAAGCAACAGTAAATTTCGATAATTTCGGAAAAAAATCGCTGATGCTACAGTTTGCAAAATTAGTTCGTTTGGGATAAATTCCACATCATACTACATTAATACATAATGTAATACTATATCATTGCATATCTACTCAAAAAAATATTTTTTTGTTGCAAATGTACATACTATAATTGTTTGCGACGATTTAATAATCATTTTATATTTTTTTACGTTATTTTTACAATATCTCAGAAATTAAAACGTATATATTACTCGTTTATAGGTTGTTATTTTAAGAATTTATAGGAGTATAATATGGAAAATATAATTCATTCCCAAAAGGCAGTCAACAAGGCAGTCAACAGTCTTCAACGGGAAGACTTATCGGAAGATATGCAATTATTAGCAGACTTAGCAGGAATTGAAGTCGTAAGAAAAATAACTGAACATTGTGGCGGACTTAGATTTTACGTTCCGAAATTAACGCATAATAAACAATTTATAAAACGTTATATTAACAACAATGTTAACGAAGAAAATTCAAGATTAGCATTGTCACTCGGTATATCCGTTAGTTACGTAGTAAAATTAAAGAAACAAATCATCAGAGAAGGAGAAAAAAAATGATAATATTAGAATCAATTTTAAATTTTTGGCGGTATCTTAGAAATAATTTCAGAAGATTCTGGATTTTCAGCAGAACAAAAAATTGTCCAGAAAAAGCAATGAAATTCAATTTCAAAGGTTTACGAAAAATTAACATCAAGCACAAGGAGAACACAGGAATAGAAAATAAAGAAATTCCAAACAAGATTAAAAGCAACAAAGACTTGCTGAACAAGCATATCTGCAATGAAAAAGAAATTCAGATGTATCCAAATGGATTTCAATATTCAGAAAGGCAATTTCTTCACGAAAAGATTTTATCTATTTCCGAGCGAGAGGGTATTAGTTATAGTAAGGCTTTGGATAAGTTGTTTTGTAATAATGAGTTATTATAGATTTTTGAGGTTTTTAAAAAAATACAAGCTATATTTTATTACTATTTATTAGTTAGAAATTTGGAACTCTCAATAAAAATGATTATTTTTGCTTGTGTGTTTTGTGTACGAAATAGATTATCTTATTGGATTATATATATTTTTAACGGAATAAACGCATTATTTAGGCACAACTATTCTATTGATATTGTGTAAATGTAGAATAACAGTTATAGTAGAAAATGATATGGCTTTAATTACGTGGTCTGAAAAGTATAGTATCAATATTGCTTCTATTGATAAACAACATATTAAGTTGGTGGATTTAATCAATCAATTACATTCTGCAATGCTAAATAACCAAACAAAGGAAGTACTTTTAAAAATCATAAAAGGTTTGGTTTCTTATACTTCCGAGCATTTCACATACGAAGAAGAATTATTTGAAAAATACGGATATCCGGCAACAGCAGAACACAAACGAGAACATACAAACTTTGTAAAAAAAATATCAGATTTTCAAGATAAATATACAGCTGGAAAACTTACTCTTTCAATGGAAATGCTTACATTTTTGAAAGAATGGTTGTTGAAGCACATTGCAGGTACAGACCAAAAATATGCTACATTCTTTACAGAGAAAGGAGTAAACTAAAAAATAACTTTATGATTATAATCAAAATCAGCAAAGGAGCAAATTATGGCTGAATGTGATAAACTCGCAGACTGCCCGTTTTTTAATGATAAAATGGATAACATGACACTTTTGTCCAATATGTGCAGGACAAAATATTGCAAGGGGGAGTTTGAGTTATGTGCTCGCTGGTTAGTCGCCGCTTCTTTGGGCAGGGAAAGAGTTCCATTGACCTTGTTCCCACATCAAATCGACAAGGCAAAAAGTATAATAGAAAAGGGATAATTTTTTAATACTATGTGTTCCCGTTGGGGTTATTGGCGAGATTACAGTTTGATGCTAAGGACTTTAATCTATCTAATATATTCCACAATAGATTACCATAAATAAAAAAAAGATATAAAAAATAAAGTGTCCCACCTTGATAATGAGGTATGACACTCTATTTTTATAAGATCATACATGAATTAGCATATAATTCTGAAGTAACAAAATTACAATCAGAAATATAGAAAGCTAAATTCCCTTAGGCCATCAAGCTACAGATAGCTGATACATTAACCATATCATCAACTGAACAGCCGCGAGAAAGGTCGCAATAAGGGAGAGCTAACCCTTGAACAATTGGACCAACTGCTTCTGCACCAGCTAAACGTTGAGTTAATTTGTAACCAATATTACCTGCATTCAAGTCAGGGAAAATCATACAGTTCGCATTTCCGGCAACAGTAGAACCAGGGAATTTTTTCGCACCGATAGCAGGAATAATCGCTGCATCTAATTGCATCTCACCATCAACAGGTAATTGCGGTTCTCTTTCTTTTACGATTGCAGTAGCTTCACGAACCTTGGTTACCATATCGTGTTCAGCACTACCGTTTGTTGAAAATGATAACATCGCAACTTTCGGATCGATTCCTGTGATTGCTTGGAAGTTTTTCGCTGAAGAAATAGCAATATCGGCTAATTGTTTTTCATCAGGATTAGGATTGATTGCACAATCGCCGAAGCAATACATTTTATCTGGCCAAGTCATAATGAAGAATGAAGATACAACTGATATTCCAGGTGCAGTACCTACTGTCAAAATTGCTGCTCTCATTACATCGCCAGTAGAAGAAACGTTACCGCCAACTACTACGTCAACAGTATTGTCATTAAGCATATAACCTGCTAAATATAGGGGATCTTTTACAGTTTCTTGGGCTTTTTCTTTTGTCATACCTTTATGCTTTCTTTTTTCGTAGAAAGCGTTTGCATATTCGTCAATTTTAGGGTTAGCAGCAGGGTCAAAAATTTGAATTCCGTCCAAATTTACGCCAAATTCAGCAGCAGCTTTTTCAATATCAGCAGTATTACCAACCACAGCCGGACGAGCAATTTTTTCATCACGTAATACAGCACAGGCTTTCAAAGTACGTTCATCACACGCATCAGGAAAAGCAACCAATTTATTTACATTTTTCGCTTTATTGCGAACTTCGGAAATGAAAGCATTTTCAGACATTTCAAACTCCATTATATTTTTTATCAAAAAGTCAATTAATCAATATGCAAAATTACGAAGAATTTATTAAAAAATCGTAAAAATTTGTTTACAAGATTCCAAACCAAGCTCCCTGAGCGTAGTCGAAGGGTACTTGCGGGGAAACCAAGTCCCCTGAGCGTAGTCGAAGGGGCGACATGATTCGATTTTCCTCCGACTTCGACTGTCGCTCAGCCTACTTATGAAGAGCCAACCAAGCTCCCTGAGCGTAGCCCACACTTGTGGGGAAGGGGCGGTAGCTTTTTCGTTTTTCTTCCGACTTCGACTGTCGCTCAGCCTACTTATGAAGAGCCAACCAAGCTCCCTGAGCGTAGTCGAATGGGCGGTAGCTTTTTCGATTTTCCTCCGGCTTCCACGCGATTGCGTGCTTCGCTCAGCCTACTTGCGAAGAACAAACCAAGCTCCCTGAGCATATCCCAACCAAGCTCCCTGAGCGTAGTCGAAGGGGCGGTAGCTTTTTCGATTTGCTTCTGGCTTCCACGCGATTGCGTGCTTCGCTCAGCCTACTTATGACGAGAAGTCGAAGGGGCGAAAGATTTTTTTATTGTTATATTGAAAAATTTTTGTAATTTTGTAAGGACTTTATTTTTCAAATTTATATACGGTATTGACATGAAAAAAACGATGTTAATAGC
>PDWI01006619.1_pt1 | contig 14462 bp, 5 predicted proteins | sample 1430891 | NCBI WGS metagenome assembly PDWI01 (sample SAMN01162508, study PRJNA174530) | Oral metagenome, whole genome shotgun sequencing project. | biome: Marine environment; feature: Marine mammal; material: Swab sample of the gingival sulcus; isolation source: swab sample of gingival sulcus...
TTGCAATTCGTCCCGTGACAAACTGAGCAATCGTCAAGGTTCATAAAAAGAATAAGTGAACAAGGTTTTGATTTCACGCCGTCGTGTAAAACTTTTCACGCCGTCGTGTAATTTATTTCACCACGGGGTGAAATAAATTTTGAGTTAAGAATGAAGAATTAAAAGTTCTAGGAGTCCGTTTGATTTAGAGGGGCAGAAATCACACTTACTTCTACTTTAGGGAAAGTTTATTCCCCTGAAGAGGGAGGGGGGGGGATGTAAACAAGAAAATTATGTGTCTAGGTAAAAGGTCATACTACACCGTCGTTTCAGTCGCTATGCTCCTTCAACGCCACCCCTTCATCTTGAAGGGGAAATTTTTCTTTCAATAAACTTGTAGAATGAAAACATTGGACAGATAAAAATTTGCACACTTATTTAGGACACAAGTGCAAAATATCTACTTTACTTTAGTGTAAAGTCTATATTACTCGCTCATTAAACCGTTTAGAAAGTCGGTAGCTGAGATGGTCGAAGCGTTGTCGAAAGGCACGAACTTGTTACAACTTTGCTATTTTACTTTCTCAAGAGATACAATCTTCTGACAATATCTAGCAATAGGATAATTAGCGTTAGGACAACGTACCTATCAGATAGGTACTCTACCTTTTGCACAGCAACCAACAGCCCTGCAATAAAAAAGGTCATTTCATATTTAAGAAGACGAGGAAGTTTCATTCGCTATTTTTTATTTATTTTACCAGCTATAGTATTAGCTTGATTGAGTAAGTCTGTTAGTTTAGAGTGCTCTTCTTCATCTAAATCACGAAGTATGCCAGTTTCGTATATTATTCTCGTAAAATTGCAAAGTTTTATATCTATTGCTTTATAATGATTTGTATTTCTATGCTCTAAAATCTGAATAGCCTTTTCAATATCCTCAAATAAATCAGCCTTTTTAAGGTCTAGTATTTCCTTAATTACTTTAAGTTTTAATTCTAATTCTTTTATATCGTCTTGCATATTCTTCTTTGAGCTTGAGAAACGTCCATATAGGACAAAAATACATTTTTTTAAGAATAAATTCCCCTCCAAGGGAGAGCTTTGCACGGCATCCTGTTTTGTGCTTAGCAAAGTTTCTCCCCTTCACTTGAAGGGGTGGCAGTGAAAGAGCAATGCGACTGAGCTGACGGGGTAGTTTGTTAGGAATAGAAGATAACTTATTATGTATCAAGGACTACCCCGTCTTGCTCACTATGTTCGCAATCCACCCCTTCGAAACGAAGGGGAGAGGCTTCGCCCATTAACACGCTAGTAAAATTATACTTAAAGATAATTATGCAAAGTTCTACCAAAGAGGGAAATTTAGCCGTTTTTCTCCCTAAAGGAAGTTTTATATAATGGGAAGAAGTGAAATTTATTCTTGGGAGGAGGGGAGGCTTAGGCTAATGGGCTTACAGATAGCTCTTGCCTGCAATAAATTCATTATCTTTGCGTTAGGAAATAAAAAGCTTAGGTGCAGACGTCTAAATATATTCAAATAAGGACAAAGTATTGGCTTCGCCCCTTCTTGCTTTGTTTAATACTAGCCTTTGCTCTACTTGGGAAAGTGGGGCAGGTTGGTCTATTGGCTCAGAAGAAAGCAACGGATAGTCTGCAAGCCGTTTCGCCTCAGCTACTTATACCACAGACAGCACTAGAGCTAGAAGACAAGCCTGAGCTAGGCTCTCCCCTTAGACCTAAGAACCTTGTTACTCGCTTTGTCTATGATGAAAAGCAGAACCTTTACCTCTTGACCACTTTCCTCAACGGCAAAGCCTTTGGCATTCCTATCCCTTATACTCCAGCCGAATATATGACTTATCTGAGCAAACGTATGGATAGGCTTGGCTTTCTGAGGCTTAATGACCCTAAGGAGCTAGAACGTCAAGAGCGAAATAAAAAGAAGTTTAACTTACTGAATATGGAGTTTGGCTTGGGGGCTGCCGAGCGAGTCTTCGGCCCCGGAGGCGTAAAGCTCCGTTTGCACGGTTCGGCTGAACTAAAAGCTGGCGTCAAGCATAGCTTTAGCGACAACCCTGCTCTTAGCGAGAGGGCGAGAAATAATACTTATTTTGACTTTGATGAACAGATACAAGCAGGCGTTAATGCTTCGGTTGGGGATAAGCTTAAGTTCAATCTTAACTACAATACAAACAGCACCTTTGACTTTGATACCAAGAAACTTAAGCTAACATTTGAGGGCAAAGAGGACGATATTATCAAGCTCGTAGAGGCAGGTAATGTGTCGATGCAACCACGAAACTCCCTAATCACTGGTGGTTCGTCGCTTTTCGGTCTGCATACGAAAATGCAGTTTGGTCGGCTAACGCTCGATATGCTCGTCAGTCAGCAACGTAGCCAAAGGAAGAATATCCAAACCAAAGGAGGCACGCAGAGCGAAAGCTTTGAAGTATCAGTAGCAGACTATGATGAAGCAAGGCACTTCTTCCTCAGCTCCTTCTTCCGTGAGCATTACGATAAGTCAATGAAGGACTTACCCTATATCCGTTCGGGAGTTCAGATTGGACGAGTGGAGGTCTGGATAACCAATAAGCGAGGGCGTTATGACGATGCTCGTACGATTATTGCCTTCCCCGATCTTGCCTCAGCAAATAAGACTTACAATCCTGCTATTAGCCTTCAAGCAGGAGGCAATGATGCAACACGAAACTCAGCCAATACACTCTATCAAACTCTGCTTAATAAACCCAGTCTTCGAGGCGTTCAAGGCTTGAACGAATTGGAAGGAATGGGCTTACGTGCAGGGATTGACTACATCAAAGTGGAGTCTGCTCGCAAGCTTAATGAACAAGAATACCGTCTAAATCAGCATTTAGGCTATATCAGCTTGAGGACTAAGCTACAGCCAGACGAAGTGCTTGCCGTGGCTTATGAATATACTTATAACGGCAAGTCCTACAAGGTTGGGGAGTTTAGCAACGACAGACCACAAGACACGACAGGCAACCTTTTCCTAAAGCTCCTCAAAGGAACGGATATGAGTCCGTCCTCCCCCTATTGGGACTATATGATGCGTAACGTCTATCGCTTGAGCAATTCGGCAGGAGGCATCGAAGCTCAAGGCTTTCGCCTAGATATTACTTACCGTTCGGACGCAACAGGAGCTTATATGCCTTATCTACCTAGTGGGGCAAAAAAAGGTGTTCGCTTGCTTTCGCTCCTAGGCTTAGACCGACTAGATAATAAACAAGAGCAGTACAGCGATGGACGTTTTGACTTTGTAGCAGGCTATACAATCCTTCCAGATGAAGGGCTTATCATCTTCCCAACGGTAGAACCTTTTGGCAAAACATTGAAAGACGAGGGCGTTGAGGCAAAATACATCTATGAAGCTCTATATACCAAAAGCTCGACCGAGGCAAAGCAAGAAGCTGGAAAGAATAAATACCTTATCAAAGGGGAGTTCAAAGGTAGCCGAAGTGGCGAGATAATGCTCGGCTCTATCAATGTAGCTCAAGGCTCTGTGCGTGTAAGAGCTGGGGGACGAGAGCTTGTGGAGAACGTGGATTATACTGTGGATTATATGTCAGGTTCGGTAAAGATTATCAACGCCGAACTGCAAAACTCACATACACCCATAGAAGTGAGCCTCGAAGATAACGGAGGCTTCGGTATGCAACGTAAGACAATGCTCGGGCTTGACCTCGGCTACGAAGTCAGCAAAGACTTGAACCTTGGACTCACGGCAATGTATCTCTCCGAAATGCCTCTGACGAATAAGACGGCAATCGGCTCTGAATCAATGAGGAACTTTCTTTGGGGAACAAACTTAAGCTATAGAAATAAGTCCCGTTGGCTCACAAACATTTTGAACAAAATTCCTCTTTTTGACCTAAGTGAAGAGAGCCAAATCAACCTTGATGTGGAGTTTGCTCACCTTATCCCAGGGCATTATACAAGCAGATACAACGATGGCAAGAGCTACCTTGATGACTTCGAAACCTCTCGAAGTGAGATAGACCTTATGTCTGTGCATAACTGGTATCTTGCTTCCGAACCAGAAACGCTCGCAAAGGCTAGACCAAACACGAAGAACATTCTTGAGTCGGGTTACGACAGAGCCAAACTTTCGTGGTTCAACATTGACCCAATCTTCACGAGAGAACGCAGTTCGCTTACCCCCTCGTATATTAGAAATAACCCTGACCTTGTGAGCAATCACTTTGTGCGTGAAGTCTTGATGAGGGAGCTTTTCCCCTATCGCGACCAAAATCCTAGTCAGCAGAGCTATATCTATACGCTCAACCTTCGCTATCAACCACAGGAGCGTGGAGCATACAACCTCAACCTAAGCCGAATGCAAGCAGACGGAACGCTCGCTCAGCCTCAGAAGAGTTGGGGAGGTGTAATGAGAAAGCTAGACCAAACGGATTTTGAAAGCTCAAACATTGAATACCTTGAGTTCTGGCTGATGGATCCTTTCGTCTATGAGCCTAATGCTCTCGGAGGGGACTTATATATCGACTTAGGAGATATTTCCGAGGATATTCTCAAGGACGGAAGGAAGTTTTACGAGAATGGTTTACCTATTGTTAGCGACCCAACAGCAGTAGAAGACACGCCTTGGGGGAAAATGCCTAAGCGACAAAGCATAGGTTATGCCTTTGACAATACGGCAGGAGCGAGGACGAAGCAAGATGTGGGTTACGATGGACTCTCCAGCCGTGAAGAGCAGACTTACAAAACTTATAAAGATTATCTTGATGGCTTGAAGCGTATCGTTTCGCCTAGTATCCTAGGCAAATGGCAAGAAGACCCTTTTAGTCCATTAAACGACCCTGCAGGTGATGATTTCTTGCACTTTAGGAGTGGGGACTTAAACAATAAGCGTGTGCCAATCCTAGACCGATACCAGCACTATAATGGAGTAGAAGGCAACTCGGCTGAGGTCAAGAACGGCGAGGATTATTCTATGGCAAGCCGTCTATCTCCCGATGTGGAAGATATAAACAAGGATAATAGTCTTAATGAGATTAACCGATATTTTGAGTATAAAATCTCGCTACGTCCAAAGGACTTGCAGGTAGGGAAGAACTTTATCGTTGGCTCTCGTCTGGCGAAAGTTACCTTGCGTAATGGACAGAATGCCGAGGTGCGTTGGTATCAATTCAAAGTGCCTATCCGTCAGTATAGCACAATTGTTGGGGGAATTACCGACTTCCGTTCGATGAGGTTTATGCGTCTATTCCTTACGGATTTCCAAAAGGAAGTTAATCTTCGCTTCGGTGCTTTGCGACTTATTCGAGGCGATTGGCGACAATACACACAGCCACTTAATCCAGCGATTACGCCAATCTCAAAAGCTAGCCTCTCGCTCTCTGCCGTAAATATCGAAGAGCACGGCGACCGTTCTCCAATTAACTATATCTTGCCCCCAGGGGTATCACGCTCTCTGGACGCTCAAGAAACGCAAAGCATTCAGCAGAACGAACAAGCGCTTTCAATGAAAGTACAAGGACTTTCCCCTGCTGACGCAAAAGCCATCTACAAAAATACAAACTATGACCTCCGTCGCTATCGTCGTTTACAGCTCTTTGCTCATGCAGAGCAACTCGTAGAAGACATCACAGACACGAAGGACGGAGATATAAGCCTCTTCATTCGTTTGGGTTCGGACTACCGAAGTAATTTCTATGAATATGCCATTCCTCTAAAGCTTACTAAGGCTGGTAAATACAGTGATCGCTCGGAGAACGACAGGCGTCGGGTTTGGCCTGATGAAAACTTCCTTGATATTGACTTGGAAAAGCTCGTTGCCCTCAAGCAAGCACGCAATACGGCTATGGCAAAGGGAGGACAAAAGGTTTCTCCGTTCAAGCTCTTCTCTCGCCCAGACAAGCAAAAGAGTAAGAACACGCTCTCTGTTCTCGGAAATCCTTCGCTCTCAAACGTTAAAACAATAATGATAGGTGTTCGCAATAATAGTGGCGAGGTGCGAAGCCTTGAGGTGTGGATTAATGAACTTCGCCTTGGCGATTACCACGAAGAAGGGGGTTGGGCTACGAATGCTAACTTCGGCGTTCAGTTAGCCGAACTTGGCTCTGTGAACGTTCGTGGGCAATACTCTACAGCTGGCTTCGGAGCGATTGATCAAGCCCTCTCGGAGCGTCAGCTCGATGACAGGCGAAATATCAATTTTTCTACCAACTTAAACTTAGGCAAACTTCTGCCTGAAAAGGTTAAACTAAACCTGCCATTCTATTACAGTCTTAGTGATGAAGAATTGCGTCCTCAGTACAATCCGAATGACGAAGATATGCTCCTTAGCGACGCTCTTGAGGCAACGAAGACAGAGGCTCAGCGTGATTCTATCCTCAATTACGCCGTTCGTCGCCGAAGAGTTGAGTCGCTGAGCCTAAATAATGTCAGTTTTGCCATTCGTTCCAAAGAGCCAATGCCTTACGACCCAGCGAACATTTCGCTAAGTTATTCGCAAAACTATAGCAGAGAGCAAAGCCCTGAGATTGAATATCGTACGCAAGAGCAATGGCAACTCGGCTTAAACTACGACTACGCTCCTCAATTCTTGCCCATTCGCCCCTTCAAAGATATTAAGGGTAAGGGAAGTTTCACTAAATTTCTCCAGAATTATGGTCTAACGCTTTGGCCTAGTCGCATTAACTTTCAGACTTCGCTAATGCGTAACTACGAAGAAGAGCAGATACGCAATCGCTTAGACCAAGCAAGTAGTACGAAACTTCCCGTTACTTTCTCTCAGCAATTCCTTTGGTATCGCAAATTCAATCTAGCGTGGACTCCTATTCAGTCGCTAAATTTCAACCTATCAACAGGCACAGACGCACGCATTGAAGAGCCACACGTTCAGGTTAATCGCAAGCTTAATCCAGACGCTTATGCCGTTTGGAAGGAAGAGGTTAATCGTAGTATCCGAGAGCTTGGGACACCAATGCGTTATGCACAAAATGCGACACTTGTCTATACCCTCCCAACGCAAGAGATTAGAGCCTTAAATTGGCTGACAGCTAATGCCAATTATTCTAGTTCTTATAATTGGTCGCTTGGGGCAATGCTACCCAAAGGAGGGGAAAAGCTTCCAAATGCTATTGCCAATCAGATGAGTTTAGAGGGAACAGCTCAGCTTAATCTTCGTTCGCTCTATCAGAAGTCTAAGTATCTAAAGAAACTAGAGAAGCAGTTCTCTGGCAGAAATACTAGCTCAAGGGAGAAGAGCCGTAAGCCGAAGAAGTTTACGAAGAGCCTTGAGCTTTACCCCGATAGCCTTATTCGGATTAAGCACGGACTGGCAACGAAGCGTTTGATTATCTCGGCAAAAGACTCTACAGGTCGCAGTCATAAGCTCTTGCCTCACAAGGTAACGAAAGAATATATCGAGTTCCTTGGCACAGATAGTCTGAAGCTCAAACTATCACTTAAGGCTCGCCCTCGTCCAGCCTTGAGCAAGTTTGCTCAAGCTCTCCTTGACAGAACGGTTTATACCCTCACAATGGTCAAGAGCTTGCACATCTCTTATCGTAATACTTCGACGACGCAAGTGGCTGGTTTCTTGCCAAATATAGGTTCTGCCTTCGGACAGAATAGCCACGGCTCTAGCCTTAGCCCAGGTCTTGGCTTTGCTTTTGGTTTGAGTGGAGAGGACTTTATTGATGAAGCCTCTGACAATGGTTGGCTCATAAATAACGAGCGTTACGTCCAGCCAGCCGTCTTCTCTAATGCAAAAATCTGTGATATTAAGGCAACCCTCAAGCCTATTCCAGATTTGAATATCAATCTAACTTTTAATCATACAGACAATCGTCGCAGAGAGCATTTCTATATGTACGAAGGTCGCCCCGTAAGAGCTGGAGGGGACTTCTCTATGACAACGATTGGTCTTCGTGGATTTTTCTCAATGCCTAAGGCTGGCGACGGCTACCACAACTCGGCTTTTGATAAATTCCTAGCAAATAGAGAAGTCATTGCTCAGCGTATCCGTCAGCAAATGCAAGGCAAGTCCTACCCTTCTGCTAGCTTAATGGGGGGCAATCTATGGGGTGATAAGCTCATTGATACGGATAAAATGCTTGTTGATGAGAACAGCTCTGCCGTGCTAATCCCAGCTTTTCGTTCAGCTTATACGGCAGGTAGTTCTGCCTCTTCCGTAGGACTTTCGCCACTGCCTAAGCTCCTTTCAATGCTCCCAAACTGGAATATCAACTACACAGGTCTAAGTAAGATTAAGAGCCTTGAAAAGATTTTCCAAAATATCAGCATTAAGCATGCTTATCGTGGCACGTATCGTGTGAATAACTATAATGCTCTCCCTTCCTTTACGCCAGCTAAAGCGAGTGATTATGGCTTCCTAACGCCACAGACAACGAGCGAGCAACCACGTCTTAGTCTTGCTTATGATATTGCTTCTATCAGTTTCCAAGAGAATTTCTTCCCCTTGATTGGCGTAGATATTAGTTTTAAGAATGGCTTGACTATTGGCACTCAGTGGCGACGCTCTCGAGCTTTGACGCTTAACCTAGCCTCCTATCGCTTAATCGAAACCTACAGCAATGAAGTAAATGCTTCCTTGAGCTATCGTATTGCTGATATTAAGGCTCTCTTCTCCCCTGCCCGTAAACGTCGAGGACGACGTAGAGGCAGAAGAAGTTCTTCGCCGAAAGGATTGAACCTTCGTGCTGACTATAGCTTTGGACATAGCCTAAGCCTTATGCGTAGCCTTCAAGAGGATTATTCGCAAGCTAGCTCGGGAACGAAAGACAGCCGTCTAAGTTTCTCTGCCGAATACGAACTAAGCCGTATGATTTCTTTGCGAGCTTATTACGAATGGACACGCAACTATCCTCTTGTTAGCACAAGCTCTTTCCCAATGAGTAACTCTGCTTACGGCGTAAACCTACGCTTCACCCTCTCTCAGTAAACAAGCTGTAAAGCAAGACTTGAAAAAGAAAGCCCTTTTGGGGTGTTCCGATTTGTGGCACTAGGCTTAATTAAAAAAGTTTCAGGGAATACTTTAGAAAAAGTCACGGATAACTTTTCGAAAAATCACGGGACTTTTGAAAAAGTTATCGGGGAGTTTTTTTTAACAAAATGATGTCGTTTGTAAGTTGTTGATGTTTAGATAATTAAAACACCTCTTGAACGCCTCTCTTTGAGCGTTCCGATTTGTGGTATTTGCACTGTAAAGACAAGGCTCAACAAGGACGATTTCGAGTATCCTAGCAAAAGGATATTAATTTAGGATACAAGTTTGGGGAATGTAAGCTCCTATATACTTAATTATTTGTGTTTTTGTGGATAATATGTTATATTTGTTGTGTTTTGTTAAAAACTAGTGTTCTAGAGTATCCACCACTAGCTTGATTTAAAGGTAAATGTTAGGCTTGGAGTTGTAAAATTAGTATCTTTGTCCTTGGATACTCTATGTAGACGTTTTGTATATGGATATTAAGGTACTTCAGTTAGGGAAATTTCATCCGATTAAAGGGGGAGTTGAAAAGGTTATGTTCTCTTTTATGAGAGGCTTGGCAGCTCGCAAGATTACTTGCGATATGCTTTGTGCATCTGATGATGACGATGTCGGGACAACTACTTTTAATCGCTATAGTAAGCTTATCAAATCTAAGACTATAACTAAACGCCATTCGACAATGATTTCAGCTCGAATGGTTTATCGTCTTAGATTGATTGCAAATAAGTACGATATTATTCATATCCACCACCCAGATCCAATGGCAGCCTTGGCACTTTTTTTCTCAGGTTATAAGGGAAAGGTTGTCTTACATTGGCATAGTGATATCCTCAAGCAGAAGATTTTATTAAACTTCTATCGTCCTATCCAAGGCTGGCTAATTGATAGAGCAGACTTAATACTAGGGACTACGCCTATCTATGTGGAAGAATCTCCATTTTTGCAAGCAGTTAAGCCTAAAGTTAACTTCTTACCTATTGGAGTACGAGAGCGAGTTCCTGAAGAAGATTTGGTTGCTAAAATTCGCAATGAATATTCAGGAAGAAAAATTATATATTCAATGGGACGTTTAGTCGAATATAAGGGATTTGAGTATCTTATCAATTCGGTAAAGTATCTGCCTGAAGATTATATTGTCCTAATTGGAGGTAAAGGTCCAGAGCGAAGGAACTTACAGCGTCTAGTTCGAAAAGAGGGACTTGAAGAGCGTGTCAAGATTTTAGGCTTTATTCCTCAGGAAGTTGAGTCTGCTTATTACGGAGCTTGCGATGTCTTTTGCCTTAGTTCAATAATGAAGACGGAGGCTTATGCGATTGTTCAGGTAGAGGCGATGTCTGCAGGTAAGCCAATTGTGGCAACGAATATTAGTGGCTCGGGCGTGGCTTGGGTTAATCAGCACGGCGTTTCGGGATTGAATGTTCCTCCTAAAGACTCTAAAGCTATAGCTGAAGCTATTTTAGAGATTTGCTCTGATGAAAAAGTTTACCAAAAATTTTGTCTAGGAGCTAAAGATCGTTTTAAGAGATTTTTTACAATGCCACAGATGTTTGATGGCTTGTTAGGTTTCTACAAAGAAGTTTTAGGCGATAAAAATTAGATTAAGTAAAAAGTTATTATAGATTAGGTTTATGGGTCGTTTTATAAAGCGTAGTTTTGATTTTTTGTTGGCATTATTTTCAATGGTTTTGTTTGCTCCATTAATATTGTTGATTGCACTCTTGGTCAAGTTAGATGATAAGAATGGAACGATTATCTATGCACAGGAGCGTATCGGGTATAAAGGTAAGATATTTAAGCTGTATAAGTTTCGCTCAATGCGTATGGACGCAGAGAAAGATGGTACTCCTCAGCTCTATCAAGGGGAAAAGGTTGACCCTCGTCTGACAAAAGTAGGGCGTTTTATTAGGGCTCATCATCTTGACGAATTTCCTCAGCTGTGGAACGTTGTCAAGGGCGAAATGTCTTTTGTCGGACCTCGTCCAGAACGAGAGTATTATGTCAAGCAAATTATTGAGCGTAATCCAGACTATACAAAGCTGTATGCACTAAGACCAGGTCTGTTCTCTTATGCAACTTTGTATAATGGTTATACCGATACGATGGAGAAAATGCTCAAGCGTTTAGACTATGATTTGCAATATCTTAGAGAACAATCTATCTTTGTTGATGTGAAGATTATATTTCTTACGTCAATTTCTATTATCTTTGGAAAAAAGTTTTAATAATACAATATTAGGAGAATGAAAAAAATAACATTTTTACTAAGATGCTTACCCGTCTTAGTTATTGCTCTATTTATGGGTAGCTGTACTACTCGTAAAACGTTTACATATTTACAAGATGTTGAATCTGCCAAGACTTATGTTGCTGAGCACGATGCTCAGGTACTTATTCGCCCAGGTGATCGTATCAATGTTCACGTTTCAAGTTTATTTCCTGAGCTAGCAGCTCCACTAAATGGAGGTAGTTATCAGATGGTAATGCCTATGGGAGGTGGAACATCAAGCCCTCAAAAGTCGGATGAGATAGATCGTCGTGCCCAACAAACCTCTGGCTATCTTGTTGATAATGCAGGTTATATTACGATGCCAGTCTTAGGCGAAGTTTATGTTCAAGGAAAGACGCTCTCTGAAGTTAAGGATACTATTACAGAGAAAATCATTGTGGGTAAGCACATTTCTGATCCTATGGTAGAAGTTCGCTTTGCAAACTTCAGAGTTTATCTTCTCGGAGCAATTAATAAGGGAGAGACAGTCGCAGTTTCTTCAAACTCTTCAAACACAAGAGTGGGTAGTTTTTTTACTCGTATTAATGGGGTTAATGGAGGTGTTTTGAAAATCTATGACAAAGAGAAAGTTAATATTCTTGAAGCTCTTGCTCTTGCAGGAGATTTGAGTGTGGAAGCTCAGGTTGATAGGGTTAATGTTATTCGTCAAATGGGGAATAAATATGTAACATATAAACTTAACTTGAAGAGTACAGATATCTTTAACTCTCCAGGTTTTTATTTGCATCAAGATGACATCGTTTATGTGCAATATCGCTATAGAGAGCAACAGCCTATTGATAGAGGGATGCAACTTCTAGGCTATGGGTTCTCTACTATTTCAACAATTGTGTCTATGCTTACACTTCTAGCAATCTATAAAAAATAGAATTTATGCAATTAGAACAAAACCCTCAAATACCATCAGTACAACAAGAGCAAACAGCTCAAGCAGAGATTAATCTACTTGATTTATTTGCCTATCTCCTAAAGAAATGGTACTGGCTGGTCTTGTTTTCTTTTTTGGGAGGGGCATTTATGTATTATTATTCTGCTAGGCAACAGTATACCTATAGTAGTACCATAACAGTTGTTATTCGTGACCCATCTCAGCGCACCTCAATTAATTATGACCTTTATGCCTTTCGTCGTGCAAGAGTTAATATTGAGAATGAACGTCTCCAGCTCTGTTCTCGTCAGCTAATTGCTAAGGCTCTGAAAGCAATTAATGGGGTAAATAGTTATGTCGTACAAGATGGACTTCGTCCTGTGGAGCTGTATCATAATACGCCCGTGGAGGTTCGATTTCTAGATTCACTAGACCAATACAACTCCTTTATCATTCATTATAAATCAGCTGACAAGGCTATCTTAAAGACTGCAGATGAAACAGTAACGAAGGAGGTTCCTTTTGGAGAAACTGTTACCTTTAATAAAAGAACCTTTGTTCTAGAGAATAAAACACCAGAGAGCAAATGGGACTATGATGAGGTTACCTTAACAACATTTGCTGTTAGGGATTTGGCAGCTTCTTTCCAAAGTCGATTAATTGTCGAACAACCTCAAAAACGTGCTACTGTTTTATCTTTATCTATAACCGATGTTTCTAAGCAGAAAGCTTCTGACTTTCTGAGTGCTTTACTTTTTGCTTACAATCAAGAGACGATAGGATTACGTAAACAAATTGCGATAAATACGTCAAACTTTATTGATGAACGTATTAAAATACTTAATGAGGAGCTTGACCTTATCTCAGAAGAAATTAATCAATTTCAGCGTTCTAGTAATTACATTGGACCCTCTATTGTTTCAGAGAATTACTTGGAGCAGATGAGATCTGGGGAAGAAAGCTTAATTGAAATTAGTACTCAGAAACAATTATTAGGTTACCTAAAGTCTGCTCTAGTTAAGTCTAAAACTGATAATGCATTCTTACCTGAAAACTTTGGTATTGAGGATGCATCTATCAGTCAAAGTGTTAAGCAATATAATGAGATTAAGGTTATTAGAGATAAATGGCTAGAGAGAACTGCTAATCAGGAGGATCACCCAATGGTTAAGAAGTATTCTCAAGCTATGGACGAACTAAAGAGAGGTATTGAGCGTTCTGTAGATAGCTATTTGCAAACGATGAAATTGCGTATTCGGGAGATTAATCGTCAGCGAGCTGAGGGAGTCAATAAAATGTCTAGAATTCCAAATAAGCAACGTCAATGGCTAGATATTGAACGCCAACAAAAGATGAAAGAAACACTCTATACTCAGCTTTTGAGTAAGCGAGAAGAAAACTCTCTTTCACAAAACGTTCAGAGTGACAATGCTTATATCTTAGATCTTGATACTGGCTCTAAAGAACCAATAAGTCCTAATATAGTACGCTCCCTCTTGATTGGTTTGTTAATAGGTTTGTTCTTTCCTATATTCTATTTTATCTTGAAATTAATTTTAGACAATAAGATTTATACTCGTAAAGATTTATTAGATAAAATTACGGTTCCATTTCTTGGAGATATTCCTCTTGGAGATAAGAAAAAAGATTTTGAGGTTATCTCAGAACAAGGAACTGATAATCTAACAGAGGCATTCCGAGTCTTGAGAACAAATATGCTATTTATGGCATCTGAGGGACACAAGCCTAAGAAATTAATGTCTATTTCGTTTGGAGAAAGGGCTGGTAAAACTTTTGTAATGTACAACCTAGCCCGAAGTTTAGCATTTGCTGGACATAAAGTTTTGATTATAGATTTGGATATTCGTAAAGGGACAATCTCAAAACGATTAAAGGTAAAAGGGCTTGGTTTGACAAACTATCTTGCTGATGACAGCCTTAATATTCAAGATTTAATACAAAGTTCTCCAAATGATACAACAATTGATGTCCTTCCTTCAGGTTCTTCTGTTCCAAACCCTGCAGAATTACTAATGAGTAAACGTTTAGACCTTGCAATTTCAACCCTTGAAAATCAGTATGATTATGTTCTCATGGACTGTGTGCCATATGGAATTGTTGCTGATGGTAGTGTCGTTAATCGCCTTGCAGATATGACAATATTTGTTGTTCGTTCTGGGGTTCTTGACCGAAGAATGATTCCTGCTTTACAAAGCTTATATTCAAATAAAGTTCTTAAAAATCTAGCTATTGTCCTAAATGCTGTAAAAAGAGACAGTGGTTATGGTTATGGTTATGGTTATGGTTATGGTTATGGTTATGGT
>PDWI01011503.1_pt1 | contig 14462 bp, 12 predicted proteins | sample 1430891 | NCBI WGS metagenome assembly PDWI01 (sample SAMN01162508, study PRJNA174530) | Oral metagenome, whole genome shotgun sequencing project. | biome: Marine environment; feature: Marine mammal; material: Swab sample of the gingival sulcus; isolation source: swab sample of gingival sulcus...
GACGCAAGACATCGGTACAGCTAAGCTCCGTTTTAACGACTATGCTATTGACAAAATGGTGTACGTTGTGGGAAATGAGCAAAACTACCACTTCCAAGTTCTATCAATCCTATTAGATAAGCTTGGTTTTGAGTTCGGAAAGGACTTGAAGCACTTCAGCTATGGTATGGTAGAATTGCCAAAGGGCTTAGGACGAATGAAGAGCCGTGAGGGAACAGTCGTGGACGCTGATGACCTAATGGACGAAATGATTCAGACAGCTAAGACTATCGCTGAAGAGCAAGGCAAGGCGAAAGATATGGACGAAGCCGAAGCAAATGAAGTGGCACGTCGTGTAGGTCTTGGTTCGCTTAAATACTTTATCTTGAAAGTTGACCCTCGCAAGAATATGGTCTTTAATCCGAAAGAATCAATCGACTTCAACGGAAATACAGCCTCATTCATTCAATACACTTACGCTCGTATCAGCAGTTTGATTCGTCGTGCGGAGGAAGCAGGCGAACAATCTTGCTATCGCAGAGAAGGAAGTAGAACTTATTGCTCGCCTTGGCGAATACGCAGATGTCGTTCGTGAAGCAGGAGCGAACTACAGCCCTGCAGTGCTAGCAAATTACACTTACGACCTTGTGAAAGAATACAATCAATTCTACCACGAGTTCTCTGTCTTGAAGGAAGAAAACACCGAATTGCGTGAGTTCCGTCTTGCTCTAAGTAACGAAGTCGCTAAGACTATCCAACGAGCAATGCTTCTCCTTGGCATCGAGATGCCTGAACGTATGTAATTTCTTATAATGGATTTACAGAAAGTATTAGCTCCGATAAGGGAGAGGATTGAGAGGAGTGGCTTGAAAGAGCCGAAGATTGCTGTTCTAGCTTCGGGAGGTGTGGACAGTTCGGTTGTGATACATCTCTTGACGGAGACAGGCTATCGTCCGACTCTTTTCTATATCCAAATCGGAATGGACAAGGACGGCTTTGAGGATTGCTCTTGGGAAGATGACCTTGCGATCGTTAATATCTTGGCAAAGAAATATGATTTGCCTATGCAAGTTGTGTCTTTGCACGACGAGTATTGGGCGAACGTTGTGCAATACACCATTGACAGCGTTAAGGAAGGTCTGACGCCAAACCCTGATATGATGTGCAACAAGCTCATTAAGTTTGGTTGCTTTGAGGAGGCTTGGGGCAAGGACTTTGACTTTATTGCCACAGGACATTATGCGACAACTTCTTATATCAAGGAGCATTTATTCCTCTCTACTGCCCCAGACCCTGTAAAAGACCAAACGGATTTCTTGGCACAGATTAACTTTAGACAGATTAGTAAATTGATTTTCCCTTCGGGACATCTCACGAAGCCTCAAGTAAGAGAAATTGCTGAAATGGCTCAGCTCCCTTCGGCTCATCGCAAAGATAGTCAAGGAATTTGCTTCTTGGGCAAGGTCAATTACAACGAATTTATTGAGCGTGCTTTGGGGACGAAAGAGGGACGTATCATCGAGCGTGAAACGGGTAAAGTTATTGGTCGCCACAAAGGTTATTGGTTTCACACCATTGGTCAGCGTAAAGGCTTAGGCTTGAGTGGTGGCCCTTGGTTCGTGGTCAAGAAGAATATCAAGCGAAACATTATTATTGTTAGTCGAGGTTACGACCCAGCCGACCAATACGGAGAACATATCATCACGAAAGAGATGAACTGGATTTCCCTTTCGCCTTGGCAATATCAACGTTTGATGAAGGGCGAGGTCGTGGAGCAAGGCGAGAAACTAAACAAAACGGAGGAGGAAATGCCTCCAATCAATGTGCAGTTTAAGATAAGGCACACGCCCGAATTTACGAAAGGTGTGCTTTATTATAACGAAGAGCGTGACGAATATCGCCTTGATAGTGCCGAACGCATTCAAGGCATTGCCCCAGGTCAATACGCCGTAATTTACGACGAAGACTGTAAGATTTGCTTCGGTTCGGGTGTTATACACAAAGGCTTTTAAGCTAAAAACTTGTCAAGAGTCCTTCATTAAGCATTTATTATTCCCTTAAAAATAAAAGAGATGAAACATATAGTCGTACTAAGTGGTGCTGGTATAAGTGCTGAGAGTGGGATTAAAACGTTCCGAGATGCAGATGGACTCTGGGAAGGACACGACGTAATGGAAGTTGCTTCGCCTGAAGGTTGGGCAAGAAACCCCGAACTAGTCCTTGACTTCTACAATAAGCGTAGACGACAGCTCCTTGAAGTCGAACCCAACCTTGCACACAAAAGCCTCAAAGAGCTTGAACAAGACTTCAAAGTAAGCATTATCACTCAGAATGTAGACAACCTACACGAGCGAGCTGGTTCAAGCAAGGTGCTACATTTGCACGGCGAATTGCTCAAGGTACGCAGTAGCCTTAACGAGGAACTTATCTATGATTGGCAAGATGACGTCAAACTTGGCGACTTAGCAGAGGACAACAGTCAATTACGTCCCCATATTGTTTGGTTTGGCGAGGCTGTCCCAGCAATAGAGGAAGCTATTGATATTGTCGAAACTGCTGATATATTGCTTATTATTGGTACATCAATGCAAGTATACCCAGCTTCAGGACTAATTAATTATCTGCCCTATGGCAAACCAATCTACCTCATTGATCCTAAGCGTCCCGAGTGTTCCCTACCTCCCCAAGTTCACTTCATAGAAGCAACGGCCTGCAATGGTATCGGAACTTTCCTAAAGCTGGTTAAGGAAGAGTAATAATCCGAGAAAACAAGGTAATACAATAATAAAAAATAGAGGGGTGGAAAAAGTTAGTTTTTCCCCACCTTTATTTTTATGTCCTACACTCCTATCAGTCAAAGTACTCAAGCTCTCGCTGGATAGTAAACTCAGGGATACTATCTACAATCTCAGTTTTCTCTATCCAATTCCCCTTTTCGTCATACTTATATTGAGTAGAATAGGTACATCTCAAAGAGCCATCATCTTTACGAGAGAGGGTTTTGATACGATTGCCCTGTTCATCATACTCATAGAGCCATTGATTACTTAAAGAATCACGCTTATCATACCAACGCTCTTCTACTTCATTCCCTCTGTCATCATACTTATAAGTCTTTCACATTCTCAAGACATCCATATAATTATATTTAACTTCTTCAAGCTTATGCCCCTTATCATCATATTTATAAATCACCTTATTATATATAGAGCTATCAGGATAAAAGGTAATCTGTTGCTCCTGATTACCCTGCTCATCATAGAGGTAGGTATTTCGCCACGCAAGACTATCTCCCTCTTCCCATCTTCTATCCTCAAGCAACTGTCCCTTATCATTGTATAGATAAGTCTTCTTTCTAGTCAATGAGTCTGAAGCATTATACCAAGCCTCTTCTACAATATCTCCATTGTTATTATAAGCCCAAGTAAACCTAGACTTCAGAGAGCCATTACCATCATATCTAGCTTGCTCTAGCATATTGCCTCTATCATCAAATTGAGTTACCCCCCTTTGGGTCAATAAGCTATCAGCACTATAAGATAACACCTCTCTTTTAGCCTCTTGTTCATTATATTTAGCAATATAACTAGAATACTTAACGATACAACTATCCCTTTCAGAAAGGTAGCCATTTACATATATACCTATCCCCTTGTCATTAAAAAGCATATTAACAGAAGCAGATAAATGCTTTTCTCTTTGCCCATCATTATCTGAAAATTCATAGACAGTCCGTTTAATAGATTTAACCTTACCTTTCAAACTCATCTTCTCCCAATCCGTTTTGATAGATTTTTCAGCCTTGTCTGAACAAGATAAAGCAGTAAGGGCGAGCAGAACGATGCTCAGCGATTTGATTACTTTCATTGTCTTGTGTTTTATGTTAAATAATTACAAAACAAATATAAAGTATTTTGAAATAACAAACAAGAAAAAGAGCATATATTCCGACATTTTCTCTTTAGAGTTCTTGTGTCCTAAATAAATTCCTCCCTTGGCGGGAGGTGGCTCACTTCGGTCGTTGAGTTTATCGAAACGCCGAAGGGAGACGGAGGGGGTAAGTCAATGAAGAACTTTCTCTGTCAGCCAACTCTTAATTGGTCGTCAAGCCGCCACCGTTACCCCAGTCTGCACCTCCTGAGAGGTAGCCTAATTCTGTGTCTAGTGGGTCGCCGCCGTTCCAGTCGTCCATAGTGCCGCCTTCGATGGAGAAACTCTCCAAGAGATGAAGATGACGACCTAAGTTGATGAGCTCAACTTGCGGCGGCTGATAGCGAACCTTAGACTTTAGTCTTTCTTTATTCATACTTTTACTCTTTTTATTGTTACTAAATAGAAGCTTGCTTTACAAAGCAAGAGCTCCTTATACCTTATATATACTCGCAGCATAAGCTAAAACACTTCACAAATGTAAAAAAAACAATGCGCGCCAAATCTTGTTAAGATTGGCGCGCATTGCCTATGCGATGAAACACTCTTCCCACTTAGCTATGACTAAATCTAAGTGTAAAATCAAGACCTAGAAAAAAGTTTTAACAAGAAAGTAGAAAAAAGGCTTTATAGACCGAATAGACAGAAAAACTCGACTTTTATAACAATAGAAAAAACGGAAGTATGCACTTAAATCGTGCTAGACATTTGTTTTATAAATAGGGTAAGTCGGCTGTTGAGCTTGTCGAAGCGAAGCCACAGGCTTATTTATTTCCTCGATTTCGTTTTTGATAAATAAGCCAAATAGCTTTAGCAAGATTAAAGTACATAGTTTTCATTTTTCTCTGACAAACAAAACTCCAACTTTGATAAGTCAAATCAAAAGCCTTGAGTCGTATTTCGGCCACTCCGTGGTGGACAAAAGTCCATAACTGTATGGACTTTTGTCCATTCCCTCGTGGACTAAAAAAAAAAAATACTTACTAGAATTAGGAAAATACACACTTAAATCTTGGGTTTATATGCCAAATATTATTTAAGGAAGTCTTAATGTTCCCCAATTGAGCATTAAGGTTTACAACTTCCAAAATACAATCTCTCAATAACTCTCGTTCTTTATCCCAAAGTTTTCCATCTACAGAAATACTTGCTGAGCCAATAGATATACGTTCATTGTTAAGAATTTTTCTCAACAATGAACATTCAATATAAACTACTGAATATCAACAAAATGAACACATTCTTTATGTACTCTGAAAGGACCCTTGGCTACAATTTTCATTTTCAGGAAATTCGTGTAGCCAAATTGTAACCAGTTTAGAGGCTTTTGTGATATTGAACTTACTCTGAGTGAACTCTGAGTAAAAGCCCATTTCACAAAGAAAAAAAAATGCTGTAACTCGTTAGAATTACAGCACTTAACTTAACAATCTCCGATTAAGATAGCTTCTTTTTAAGCTTTTCTGGGGAGATGAAAGTTGTCTCACAAGGATTCGAACCTTGACAAACAGAACCAAAAACTGTTGTGCTACCATTACACCATGAGACAATCCTAAGCAATCACAGAAAGACTTGCTTTCTCAATTGCGTTGCAAAGGTAAGACTTTTTTTTGAATTATACAAATATCCTTAGAATATATTTGCACAAACATTAAGAGCTTGTACTGCTATTTAATCCCAAGCAATAAAGGCGACAAAAGAAGTTGTCGTATTTACTTGGCTAAGAAGTTTGACTTTTCCTTGTCTTGAGTTTTGCAAGTCTTGCCAAGTTCCTCTGATATAATCTACGTGATAGGTTGCCACACTTGTGGACTTATTGAGTGTCTTGTCTTTTTCTTGTTCATAAACTAAATGGGCAACTAAACCCATTGTACAGCGTAAGTTAATCTCAACACAAGGGTGTAGTTTTATCCCTCCCCCTTTAGACTTATAAACAAACATATCCACACCTATATAGCCATTATACCTTCCTTTCAAATGTTGCTTAAAGAAAGCCTTGTGGCTGTTTATGAGTTTTGGAAGTTGCTCTCCTAAAAGCTTATATAGCTCTTGGTAAAGTTCTTTTTGTGCTTTCAGGATATTGCCTTGGTATGCTCCGAAGTTATTGGTCTTGAATTTTGATAATGCTACGAAAGATACTTCGCCTTTTTTATCAATGTAGTATTCAATTGCCCAATCCTCAAGAAGATTGAGTTTTGGCTCTAAGCTAAGTCCTCCCCATCGTTGAATTTGTCGCAAGATGAGTTGCTTGTTTTGCTCTGAACAAGGAAGGGTGAATGAGCTTAAGCCTCTTCCTGAGGAGGTGTAGGCTCGTTTAATAAGAAGTTCTGTATACCCTTTGCTTTTTTGCTCTTTGAGGTAATGATTGAGCCTTTGGTCCCTATTGCCTTCTGTCTTATTTGGGTAGAACCAGTGAGGATAAAGTTCTTCACACTTGCTCCAATGCTGGTTTAGGTAACGAAGCATCTCCAAAGATGATGAGCGATGAGAGAGCTGTAGATAAGCATCTGATATCTGAGGAAGCTCTAAATCCAGAGCAAATGAAGAAGCCTTAGCCTCTAGTTCCTTCAGTAGGTGTCCATCTAATGCCCAAAGGCAGACTAGAAGTTTGGGTAAGCTCTCATAATTTGTTACTTCTTCCCCTTTATGATTAACTAACCTGTCTGCTTGCTCCCCATTTGCCCAGAGCCAAACGTAATCCCCCTCTTCGGCAAAATACAGCATTAGGGGGGCAAGGTCTGCCCTTATTTTTAGGATTTCTTTGCTTGGCGTGTAGTTTTGCTTGATAGGGACTCTGAGAGCTTCTTCGTGTCCAGCGTTGAAGACAAATAGCTTATTCATTAAAATCTAGATGTTAGAAAACCTTATTTGATGGGCATTTTAAGGTAATGTTGCCTTAGTTCAGGCGAAAGTCGCTCAATAGCATAGCGTAAGCTTGTGCGTGACATCTGAGCAATATGCTTATCTAGGAAGTCTAAGAGTAGGTCTTCATCAAGATGCTTGCCCATCTCTCTGAGCATCCAGCCGACAGCTTTGTGTATCAGATCGTGCTTATGTCCTAGTAATTCCTCAGCCAAAATGAGCGTTTCCTCCGAACTGCCCTGCCTAATAAACCCTAAGCAACTAACCATAGCAATACGTTGCGTCCATAAATGTTCCGTACGTGCTAGCTTGAGCAAAAGTTTTATGCGTTCTTTCGTCGGTCTTTCTTTTAAGTAGCTAGCTACGATATAAGGAGCAGATTGATCAACTAAGTCCCAATTATTACAGAACTCCCGATGAGCCATATAACAGTCATAAATAGCCTTTTGGAAAGCCCAGTCTTTTGTTCGCTTCATTTCTTCGACAAGAAGGATGAACCCAAGTAGACGCACTTCGTGTTCTTCCCTTGTAAGCAAGCCTTCAATGGTTGGTATTGACCACGGCCTCCCTGCTTTAGCAAAAGCTCTTATTTGTGGCACACGAATGCCAAGAAAGATGTCCCCTTCTCCATATTGCCCCTTGCCAGTTTTGAAAAATCGCTGAAGGATTTGAGCATCTTTCGGATTAGCTAATTTAGAAAACTCTTCAATAACCCTATCGGAATTATCAGAGTCTTCAAAGAATGCTTCCCATTCCCAGAACTTTGATAATTTATAATTTATGTAAGAGCAGGTTGGTCTGAGTAGTAGTTGCTCGGACATACAGTACAGTAATAATTCTTTGACTAATAAGCTAGCCACTCCTTTATCTCTTAACTCATTGGGAACGAAGGTTGCTGTTGCGTCGGCAATACGTCTATCTAGGATGTCAAAATGTAAATAGGCTTCTTGCCCCTCTTTGTCTAAGTAGGTGATGGTCTTATTGTTTTTTGAGCCAGTGATTGTAATCATATCTTTTAGAGTTTTATTGTGCTTACAAAACAAAGATAGTTTTTTCTCCCTACTTATCTGAAATATAATTACCTTTGCTGTTAAACAAAATATACATTAGGAATAATATGAATATTATAGAGCTACGAGAGTTAAGCATTCAGCTAATAATGAAGCTTGGATTAAACCACGAATGGGCAAGTAATGTCCAGTCTTTTTTCTCGCTTATCTTACTTCTTGTCCTTGCTTGGGGCGTTAGTAAACTAGGAAAGGCAATCTTTACCTTCTTTGTGCCTAAGATTATTTACAAGACAAAGAATAAATGGGACGATGAGTTGCTAAATAATAATTTCTTCACGATACTCTCTTACTATCTACTTGGAGTTGTGTTCTTTTGGCTTGATGCCTTCATTGCTTCAAGCAGTATTCGTTGGTTTACAAAAAGCTTGACGGGAACATTCTTTACTGTTATCACGGTAATGCTGATTAATACTTTCCTCAATACAATATATAGTATATATAAGGAGAGAAACCCCAAAGAGAGAGGTAATCTGAAAATCTATATTCAATTAATTAAGGTTGTGATCTTCTCCTTTGCTGTTGTTATTATTATTTCCTTTTTTGCTAATAAAAATCTGATTGATATTCTCAAAGGTCTAGGGGCGATGGTTACTATTCTCCTAATCGTCTATAAAGATACAATTTTGGGTTTTGTTGCTGGTATTAGCTTATCGGCAAATAAGATGCTTGAGGTTGGCGATTGGATTTGTATGCCTCAGAGTAATGCCGATGGTACGGTTATTGAGATTGGGCTTAATACGATTAAGGTTCAGAATTGGGATATGACGATAACAACAATTCCTCCTTATAAGCTAATCTCAGAGTCCTTTATTAACTGGAAAGGGATGGAAGAGTCTGGGGGACGAAGAATTAAGAGAGCCATACATATTGATATAGATTCGGTTCATTTTCTATCTAATGAGGATATTGAGCGATTTGAACAGTTTGAACTTCTTCAATCGTATATTCAGCAGAAGAAAATAGAGATTGCTCAGGATAATAGGGCAAAGTCCTCTTCTTTTAATCAGCGTAGGCTAACGAATATTGGGACGTTTAAGAAGTATGTTGAGAACTACCTCAAGTCAAGAAATGTTGCCAATGAAGAGATGACCTTTTTAGTCAGACAGCTACAATCTACAGAGCGAGGTTTACCGATTGAAATCTATTTCTTCTCTAAAGAAAAGTCTTGGGTTAAGTATGAAGATATTCAAGCAGATATCTTTGATCATATATTTGCGATAACTCAAGAGTTTAATCTTCGAATTTATCAGAATGTTTCTGCAAGCTCTATGCAAGGCGTTCTTAATGATAGGCTTGGGTGGTAGAAGACTTGTTTATATCATTAAAAAGGAGGTTGTGTCAAATTATATCTTGACACAGCATCCTTTTTTTTATAGGGAGGGAGTATTTTTTTCCTCTAAAGGATTTCTAAACTTGTCCTGTGAAAGCTCTCAAATAGCTTAGGGCTGACACAATCAATTACAGGAGTGTCTACTTTACAAGATTTAAGTAGATACCTCCGATCAATTATTGGATTACTCTCCCCCTCTCTTGCTTACTTTGTCTAGTATCTTATTCCCTTGTCTTGATTGTGCCTTTTAGGAGTTTTTTTGGGGGGGGGAGGGTTTTAAGGTTTGTATAGACATAAAAAAGACCTACAAAGAGTTCCCTCTCTGTAGATCTTGTGGTAGCCCATAGGGGAATCGAACCCCTCTTTCCAGAATGAAAATCTGGCGTCCTAACCGATAGACGAATGGGCCAGCCTTATGGCACGATAACCTCGTGCAGGGTAATTTACGCTAGTTTAAGAACTTGCTTAGCTAACTTAGACTTAAGGTTAGCAGCCTTGTTCTTGTGGATAATTCTCTTTCCAGCTAAACGATCCAACATAGAAGTTAGCTTTGGAAGAGCTTCTTTAGCTTCGTTTTGATCTGTCAAAGCACGAAACTTGCGAACTGCATTACGAGCAGTCTTTGCATAATAACGGTTGTGCAAACGACGAGCGTTTGACTGACGAATTCTCTTAATTGACGACTTATGATTTGCCATATCTCGATTATATTCTTTTCAAATTTCTTTTTATTTAGTAGCCCATAGGGGAATCGAACCCCTCTTTCCAGAATGAAAATCTGGCGTCCTAACCGATAGACGAATGGGCCAGCCTTATAGCAATAGCGTGTTGTTTTCTCTATTGCGTGTGCAAAGATAATTCAAATTTTTGAATTGAACAAATATATCAAGCATTACGCTCGGAAATTTATTTTTATATGCTTGGATATTTATTCTGCCCCGACCTGATATCAGTGGTTCTGGAGCTTGGAACTTCGTACTTGTTACCTTAGTTGGGATTAGCAAATAAGCTCTGATTTTTTAGAGATTTTTACTTAGCTTTTCTTCTGCCATTTTGTAGCCAATATCAAAAATTTCTTGAGCTGAACTTACTTCAAACATTCCAAATTCGCTGACTTCGTCATTTTCTAGTAAATAGTCACAAACGGCTCTATCAGGCAAGGTGTTTTGACGGAATACAAATTCCCACGAACGCTCTGCGATAGCACTAATGCTTTTCTTGTATTCTTCCGTCTGCCAAGCTCCGAGGTTTACACCGATAAGCGTTTTGCAGGACTCTCGAATAATCGTAGCAGGGAAGTTGCGAAACAGACCTCCATCAACGTAAGGTATTCCATCAATCTCAATAGGGTGAAAGAGAATCGGAATACTGCAGGAAGCCACGACACGCTCCACGAGGTTACCTTTGGAGAAAACTTTCGCACGCCCTCTATCCAAGTCCGTTGCTACGATACGCAATGGAATGGGTAAGTCCTCAATGTTTTGATGACGCAGATGCTTTCTAATGAAGGAGGCAAACTTATCTGTTGTGAAGACGCCCCCCGAGTTTGGGCGAAGAGCCGTCAGACCGAAGAAGTTTTGTTCGGCAAATAGTTCAAAGATTTTGTACGGCTTATGCCCATCGGCATAGAAAGATCCCATCAAAGCCCCAGCACTTGTCCCTGCAATGATGTCGGCTTTAATGCCTCGTTCGTCTAAATACTGCATCACGCCCAAGTGAGCAAAGCCTTTAATGCTCCCCCCACTTAGGGCTAGTCCTATATTGTATTCCATAATTTTTAATCTCTTATTGGCTACAAATATAAGACATTTACTTTTAACTCTTTAGTATTGTCTTTCGGCGAAGGAGCAGACTTAGTCCGATGACAACGATAAGTCCATTTAAACTAAGAGTAATAATATAGCTAGGGCTTAGCTGTGAAATGGGAATAAGTTCTTGCTTTGTGGATATGACAAGGTGATTATATAAGGAGTGGAAGATGATACACAGGAAGAGAGAATCTGTCTTTAGAAGGATTAAGCCAAGAATAAGACCAAGAATGAAAAGAGCAAGAAAGTTATTTCCAAGCTTAGTGAAATGAGCTAGCGTGAAGAGTGATGTGCTTATTAACAGAGCTTTCGTTGGTGTGTAGCTCTGTAATAAATAATTTTGGATAAGTCCTCTGAAAAATAATTCTTCACAAATGGGAGTTAAGACGGAAATTAGTAGGATTGATGGAATCCATTCTTTGCTATATATAAGCGTGCTAAACTTGTGAATATAAATACTGCTTAAAGGAAGTTCTTGGAGGTAATGCTGTAATGAATAGATAATTGTGCTGTTGAACGTAGCTACAGCAAAGATAAAAATAAGGAATAATCCTAGTTCAGAAACCTTAAATTTAGATTGAAAGGGTGCATAGTCTCTAAGGTTAATAGCCCACTTTCTAGGCAAAAAATATAGTATAACTGAGTAAGTCAAGCAACGTACAATAATTGCAATTATCGCGAAGGCTGGTAATGTCGTTGATTGAGTAGAAAAAGTGTCTATTAAGAAAGGATATAGGGGGCTAAGTATAAGGGATACAACTTCTTCTCCAAGACATAACGCGATAACACTTACTCCAACTTGAAAGAGGGGGTGCTGTAGAGTTTTTTCTTTCATAAGCTTTGCTGTTTGTTTTGTCTTACAAAGATAATAAAAATAGAGCTGTGCCAAGTGGCACGGCTCTATTTTTATTGTACTTAGGTTTATCCTAAATAAAAGACCTTTTAGTAGGCACGAGCGAAGATGACACGTTGCTTAGATGGTTTGCCTGTTACCATACAAACGCCCTCTTCTTTTTCGCCTTCCAATGGAATACAGCGAATAGTTGCCTTTGTCTCTTGCTTGATGAGTTCTTCTGTCTCAGGCGTACCGTCCCAATGGCAAAGGAAGAAACCTCCTTCGTCAAGGCGAGCCTTAAACTCTTCGTAGCTGTCAATCTTCGTTGTCTTTTCTTCACGGAAGTCAAGAGCTTTCTGATAGATGTTCGCTTGGATTTCGTCAAGAAGATTCGCTACGTATTCGGCAATGCCTTCAAGAGGCTTGCTTTCTTTTGTGAGCGTATCACGGCGAGCTACCTCAATCGTGCCGTTCTCCAAATCACGATTACCAAGAGCTAGACGCACAGGTACACCCTTTAGTTCGTATTCGGCAAACTTCCATCCTGGTTTTTTGTTGTCGCTGTCGTCAAACTTCACGCTTACGCCCTTAGCTTTCAATTCTGCTACGATAGGAGCTACACGCTCAGAAATCTTAGCCAACTGCTCTTCGCCTTTGTAGATAGGTACGATTACCACTTGGATAGGTGCAAGCTTTGGAGGAAGTACAAGACCATTATCGTCAGAGTGCGACATAATTAAAGCTCCCATTAGGCGAGTAGAAACACCCCAAGAAGTCGCCCAAACGTACTCTTCTGTTCCTTCCTTAGAAGCAAATTTTACATCAAAAGCTTTAGCAAAGTTTTGTCCAAGGAAGTGCGACGTTCCGCTCTGAAGTGCCTTACCGTCCTGCATTAGTGCCTCAATAGTGTAAGTATCTACCGCACCTGCGAAGCGTTCGTTCGCTGACTTTACACCTGTTACTACAGGCACTGCCATAAACTCTTTAGCGAACTTTTCATAAACGCCAAGCATTTTAACTGCTTCTTCCTCTGCTTCTTCACGAGTAGCGTGAGCCGTATGACCTTCTTGCCAGAGGAACTCCGCTGTACGCAAGAAAAGACGTGTACGCATTTCCCAACGCACTACGTTTGCCCATTGGTTGCAAAGGATAGGCAAATCACGATAAGACTGAATCCAGTTACGATAAGTATTCCAAATAATTGTTTCACTTGTAGGGCGAACGATGAGTTCTTCCTCAAGGCGAGCCTCAGGGTCAACGACTACACCCGTGCCGTCAGGATTGTTCTTCAAGCGATAGTGCGTAACCACGGCACACTCTTTGGCAAAGCCCTCTACGTGGTCTGCTTCCTTACTTAGGAAGCTCTTAGGAATGAATAAGGGAAAGTAAGCGTTTGAGTGTCCTGTCTCTTTGAACATATCGTCTAAGACACGTTGCATTTTCTCCCAAATAGCATAGCCATAAGGCTTGATAACCATACAGCCACGTACAGCAGAGTTTTCTGCCAAATCTGCTTTGAGTACCAAATCTTGATACCACTGTGAATAATCTACCGAGCGTGATGTCAGCTCTTTTAATCCTTTTGCCATTTATTTCTTATGTATTCTTTTTATATGTCTGTTTCCTCTTTCGGTCGTTGAGCTGGTTCCTGAGCCTGTCGAAGGGCTGTCGAAACGCACCGAAGGTCTTTTAGTTCTATTTATTAAACTCGTTCTCGGACAAAGCTCCGTAAATATTGCGATAAGCGTCAATATCTTTTTCTAGTCGCTGAATGCGTTCTTCTAGTGTGCCATTGGCAACTAGGTGTTTTTCTATCTCAGTATTGAGTCGCTGGATGTCTGCTTTTTGCTCCTCTATTGTAAGCAAGTTCGCCTTCAGCTCTTTCTTCTGAGGCTCAAGCTCTGACCATTCTTTCACACTTCTTAGGGCTAAGCCGATGGCAATAACGCCTAAAGCTCCGACAATACCAATCAAACTAATTGGTGTTTGTCCAGGTGCTGTCCCTGGGGTTGTCAGATTGTGTGCGTAGAAAAGTATTACAGGGATTAGGAAGCCTATGAGCATTGATACGATAACAATGTATATATAGGGACGGAATAGTCTACGTCTAATCATCATTGGAGCGATTAAGTAATAGTTGGTGTAGTATAATATAATTAGGTATAAGTCTACTAACCAAACGGAATAATATAGCTCTGGAGAGGCAAAGGCATTTGCCACATTGCCTTGGTAGGCAATGGTGTAAGTCTGCAAGGCTACAAGTAATAGCCACAGTACGAGCGAAACGAGAAATGAAATGACTTTATTCATAACTTATTAATCTTTTAATTTATAAAGATGTATATACTAATATACAAAGATACAAAAACTATTGATAAGCTTTTCACTAATTTGCTTCCTTATCCATTAAAATGATTGGAGGGGATAGCAAGCAGTATCCCCTCCAATTAAATTTGGGAAATATATACTTTAGGCTTGTGTCTTTTTTAAGACTTATATATTTAAGGTCGCTGAGCTTGTCGAAGCGTCTATTTTCTTGCTGTATCGGTTCGTTTCATTTAGTTTTGTATTGTTAAGGAATTAAGAGCAAAATCATTAATTTTAGAAAAGGAAGTTGCAGAGAACTAACTGCGTTTCTAGTCTTTTAG
>PDWI01006620.1_pt1 | contig 14459 bp, 10 predicted proteins | sample 1430891 | NCBI WGS metagenome assembly PDWI01 (sample SAMN01162508, study PRJNA174530) | Oral metagenome, whole genome shotgun sequencing project. | biome: Marine environment; feature: Marine mammal; material: Swab sample of the gingival sulcus; isolation source: swab sample of gingival sulcus...
TAGAAATGTTATTGTATTGTGCTTCATCAATTGCTACACCGTGTTCTGCTAAATGTTTCGGTGTGCCGATGACGACTTGTTTATCTGCCACTGTGGCAATAATACCCTTGCCTAAAATATTATTAAAATCGCTTACTGGTAGTAATTCGATCGCCTCTGCTTGACCATAATCGACAATTGCCTTAGCTAAGGGGTGTTCTGACTTTGCCTCTGCCGAAACGACATAAGGTAAATAGGCTTTAGCTGCGTCATTTTGTAAGACAACATCAACCACTGTTGGTGTGCCTGCTGTAATGGTGCCGGTTTTATCAAGTATTACCGTGTCAATTTTATGAGTATTCTCTAAGGCTTGACCACTTTTAATTAAAATGCCATTGGCAGCACCCTTACCAGTTGCCACCATAATCGCCGTCGGCGTTGCCAGACCAAGTGCACAAGGGCAGGCAATGACGAGTACAGCGACAAATATCTTTAGTGTAAAGGTAATATCTTTTATTACAAAGTACCAAATAATGGCGCTGACGAGCGCAATTAACATAACGATTGGCACAAAATAACCCGACACGACATCAGCAACGCGCGCAATTGGCGCCTTTTTGCCCTGCGCGTCTTCAACCATGCGAATAATTTTGGCAAGCACCGTATTGCCGCCTACGCGACTAACTTCTACTTCAATGGCGCCATTGCTATTGATACTGCCGCCAATTACCGTGTCACCTACTTTTTTATCAACTGGTATGCTTTCGCCGCTGATCATCGATTCATCAACTGCCGCCTGGCCGTCGACAATAACGCCATCACTCGGTATTGTTTCACCCGGTTTGACAATTAAAATATCACCGACATCAACTTCATCAAGTGACATTGTGACGATGTCGTCACCGACTTTAACTTGTGCTGTCTTTGGCAATAAACTGGCTAATTTTCTAATGGCATCAGTTGTCTTTGCCTTGCTACGCGATTCTAAATATTTACCGAGCATAATCAGCGCGATAATCACCGCAGCTGTTTCATAGTAAAGTTGATGCACATAGCCGATATTGCCCTGTGCAATGCGCATGGTGCTGTATAAACTATAGGCAAGTGCCGCCGTCGTGCTGACGGCGATTAATGAATCCATATTGGGGTTGCCCTTAAACAGTGTATGATATCCAATGGTGTAAAACTGATAACCGGCTATCACAACAGGTAGTGTTAATGTCAGCTGTAACAGGGCAAAATTGAGTGGGTTCTGCATTGGGCTAACCAGCTCAGGTAGCGGCATGCCAACCATGTGACCCATTGAAACAATTAACAGTGGCACGGCAAAACTAAGCGCAACAATTAACTTAATGCGCTTGCTGTTCATTTCGCGTTCGGCTTCTGTAACTTCAAGCGCTGCCAGTTCGACAATGACTTCTTTGGGCGTGTAACCAACTTTTCGAATAACTGACTTTATTTCTGAAAGACGCAGTGCTTTGGCGTCGTATTCAATGGTCGCAATACCCGTTGTCAAGTTGACGTTGACATCATCAATCCCTATACGTTTTTTTAAGCCCCGTTCAACTGCTGCTGAACAAGCCGAACAAGTCATGCCATCGACTTTTAATTTAACAGTCTTTGGCTGTTTGTCAAGCGCCGCCTGATAGCCTGCCTTATCAACTGTTGCTAGTATAAGGGCGTCATCAACTGGTTGTTCGCTTTCAATGGTCAACAGATTAGTCGTTAAATTGACTGTTGCAGTGACGCCATCTAGCTTGTTAACGGCGCGTTCAACCGCCCGTGAACAAGCCGAACAGGTCATGCCATCAATTTTGTATTGTTTCATATTTTTACTTTCTCCTAAAATATCACTTGATACTTTACTATTGTACCCAATTTAATCAATTGAATCGCAAAAAAACACCAAGCGAACATGACAATTGCTTGGTGTTAAATTTCTTTAATTACTTATGGTAGGGTTCGTTGCTAATAATTTTAAAACTGCGGTAAATCTGTTCTAGTAGTACCACTTTCATCAGTTGATGCGGAAAGGTCATATTGCTAAAGCTAAGCGCAAAATTGCTACGCCGTCTAACTTCGTCGGACAACCCTAAACTGCCGCCGATAACAAAGCATATTTGCGACTTGCCACTGATGGCAAGTCTATTAATTTTGTCGGCAAGTTGTTCTGATGACAGCAACTTGCCAGTTATTTCTAGGCTAACGACATAATCGCCATCAAATATGCGCTTTAAAATACGCGCGCCTTCGATTTGCTTAACTTGTTCAACTTGCGCCGCCGACATGTTTTCGGGTGCTTTTTCATCGGCGACCTCAATTTGTTCTAACTTGCAATAGCGCGACAGTCTTTTGGCGTATTCGGCTATAGCCGCTTTATAATATTTTTCTTTTATTTTGCCAACACTGATTAGTTTAATTCGCATAATTAATCTTCACTGGTAATGGTCGCGCCATCTTCTGCTAAATTCTGATATTGCGGTCCTTCTGTTATTTCAACATTTTGTAATACGACATCTGATGCGACGGCGTGAATTGGTTTATAATTTGACCCATCATAGCTGCCATTGTCGAGTGTTTTAGTGTTTTTAAATAAAATAGCTTGACTGTTATTACAATACAATGCACTACTACCACAACCTGCAATCATAACATTATTAAAACTCGCATTTTCACTGTCAAATAAGCCAATACCTATATTTTGCGCGTCGCTCATGACACTGTTTTGCACATCTAGATTTTGTACGCGACCGGTAACTAGGCAATTATAACCACTGCCAAACAATATGCAATTATTGACTTTGAATAAGTCGCTGTCATTTATTTCTAGCGCATGGCCCATGCACTCGCTCTGTACCAAGTGCCCGATACGTAGCCCTGAAAGTTCGATGTTTTTACAATTTCTAAAGTGTAATACACTATCATAGTCATTTGATAAAATTTGCGATATGCCGTCAAAGCTAGCAATGGTCAAGTTTTCAACATTTTCAATAATTAACTTGCCATATTCTAGTCTAGCATATTGAGCTGTGTATGTTCCCCCCTCAGCAAAGACATACGAACCACGCTTTAATTTTATTTTTTTATTTGGTGCAATTTCGTCAATTAACGCCTTTAATGTGTCGACTTCAACATAGTCGTCAATCTGACTGTCTGAAGCAAGATTGCTGACTTCTTTGAAATATTCTAAGTCTTGCATTAAGACGACTAAACTTGGTGTCAACACGCGATAAAAGTCCTCATCAGCGACAAGTTCATTCAGTAATTCATCTAAGGTCAAATTGTAATACATGTCATTTTGTTTTAACGATGTAAGCATCTTAGCTAGGTTAGTCGCGTAGTAACTGTCTTTGTCTCTTTTAACATAATCATCTAGCGCGCTAAACAAATCAACATTAAATTGACCAGTAATATTGACATAACCTTCTTCGGTCATAGTGGGGTAATAATAGTCATCTCCATTTAGTGTTATCAGACTATTGTATTTGTCAAATTCGCCGTCATTTGCGTGCATGACATAATATAACACGCCATTCATATAATCTTTCGCGGCTGCTTTATGTTTGTCATCTAGTGTGCTGTAGTACTCATCTGTTTGAGTGAGCAAATTAACATAATACGCTATAAAATCATTTACTGATATTTCTGGATAGGGTCGATGCTTAGCAAAATAATAATCATCGTATAGCTGCTGTCTACAACTAACTAACCTTAAAAACGTCTTTGCTTGTTTGTACTGGTCATCTATTTGGTTGATAAAGTGTTGACTGACGCCACTGCGACTTTTTTGATGAACAAATTCGCCGTATATAAAATAGTCTTCTTCTGCGCTATCGTTAACTTTGCCAACAAGATAGCCATTGTCTGCATATAATTTTTCAAAGTGCTTGGCACCGATAAATTCGCCGGCTTGTGGATAGGGCTTTTCGGTTTTCGCCAGCATGGCTTCTATGTCAGCTTTGCCACTATCAAACGCAAAATAAAGACTTTGATTGGCCCTTTCCATATTAACGGCTTCAACCGCACCAAAAATATTTATATCGATAATTTCTTTTATAGCCACTTTATAAAACTGATTAACCAATGCAATATCGTCTTCGCTATGTGCTAAACCATAGTTGAGCATATCGATGTAAATTGTACTATCATTATACGTTGTTTCATTGATATCGACAAAAGCATTGGTAAAGGCCGCAATAATTTCGCCATCATTTTTACTTTGTCGAACTGCTTGGCGATAGCGCCCTAAACGCGACTGTATCGATACTGTACCGCCGCTAAACAGGTCAACCAGCCAATCTTTATCAGACGTTAAACGATTTAAATAGTCGCTGTCATCTTTATATAAATAACTGTTTTCGGCTGATTTAACCGCCAATTTGCCGTTTGAAAGTCGGATGGCATCACCGATGACGCTATCGTCTTTATGAAATTTTTTGACGATTTGATAGCGATCTTCTAACTTAATTGTATCGTCTTCAATTTGTAGTACGACTTCGACAAAATCATCTTGAATATTGACGACGGTTACAACGGCACTTAGAAAACCTTCTTTTTTGTCTAAATACTCAGTCTGCCACTTGTCGCCCAACTTAACGGGTGACTTTAACCAAGTTGTACCGAAATCATCAATCATTTTTGACTGCGCGCCGTTATAACATTCGACCAACTTATCATCAGTTAAATAATAAGCGCGATCGACATACTGCAAGCGCTGTCCTGCGTCGCGATATTCGCCCTCAAATAAATAATACTTACCATCGCCTTCTTTTTTGGCGATAGCACACAGTATATTTGCTGTTGTATCATCAGTTGTAAAACTATAAACCGTTTCGTCACGTGTCATTAAAAAGTCTGTCAATGGCACCTTAAACTGTTCTAAGCTATCTGCCGCCAAAGTGCTTTCAGGGGTAGTCGCTGCAATTGTCGTCGTAGCTGACTCGGTAGCATCACTGGTTACTTCACTACTTTTCTCGCCATTATTGCTGTTACAGGCTGTCAATAAAAAAATCATTAAAACAAATACGACTAAACTACGAACTGATTGTTTCATGGCAATCCCCTTTCTATTATTCAGTAGTGTCAGTTGTCTGTTTATTTTGATATTCTGCAAAAGCGGTCTTTACAATTGGTGCAGTCATGACAATAACCGTTACTAAAACAATCATCGCACCAGAAAATACTAATATATACATTGGCAAAACAGTCGGCACTAATAGTGAACTAATCAAGATGGCAACAGGTCGACCAATTTCAGCTATTAAATTGATTAAGCCAAATACTTTGCCGCGTTGTTCGGCTGGAATAAGCTGCTGTTCTAAAGTGATAATTGGTACTGAAAAAGCCGGCACTGAATAACCCGCTATAAAATGTAAAACCATCAACAATACTATTGAAAAAGCGACCGTATAGCTTGTGCTAAAAATATATGGCAGGCCCATAAAGACCACTGTCATACCGACGATAACAGCAAATAAAAAACTGTTTTTGTATAAATTGTGTGCCTTTCGCTTGGCTAAAACCATACTACTGACAAAGATGCCAGCCGATAATACGCCGTTAATTATACCTAAATAAGTTTCTGAAATGCCCAACATTTGGTTCATCATGTAAACCAATGGCACCAAAACGCTAAGCGCAATAAAAAAGTTTATCAACAATGCCAAACTAACAACATAGCTGATAATTGGTTGTTTTTTGAAAACCGCCAGTGACGTCTTATATTGTTCGGTAAGCGATTGTTGTTTGGTTGGGGCTGTTGTATCGCCCTTTTTATTATAATCAAAGTCGATAAACCATTCTGATATACCCGATAAAATAAACGACACACCGTTGATCAAAATAACAAATTTAATGCCAAACGACAATAAAACACCACTTAATACAAAACCGACAATATTGGTCGCCGACATGGCTGACTGCACATAGGCATTGAGTTGAAATAACTTTTCATCCGACACAATGTCAGGTTGCGCCGCCTGAAAGGCAACTTCAAAAAAGGATTGCACGCTACTGAGCAACACAACAATAATATAGATTAGTGTAATCGAAGGTTTAAGCACTAGTAAACCACTTAATACAATAAACCCACTGATAATATCGCCAAACACGACAAGGTATTTGCGATTGAATCGATCAGCCAAAACGCCAGCGAGTGGTGTAAATACAAGGCGCGGTATTGTAAATAACAACACCGAAATACCAAAGTTCATCGCCGAACCGGTCTGACCTAATACATAGAGCCCTACCGCAAACGTAAAGGCGACACTCCCCGTTTTAGAGATTAATATACCCAAGACCATTAACCTGATATTATTAATTTCTGTTTTAATATTAGTCAATCGTACCCCCTACTAACTTTTAATAGCGTGATATTGATTAAAATATTATCCATCTAAACGATAGTAATTCCCTGTGCGATTGCGATAAGTTAAATCGAGCATGATATCTTTGCCTACCACGATACCCTTTTCAAGCATCATGCTTTTAACGGTTTGATAAGCGAGTTCTGGCGTATTGTTTTCACGTGATAAATGCGCTAGCAATAATGTAGACAGTCTACCGCTGTCAATTGCTTTGATCGCCACTTCGGCGCAAAGTTCATTTGACAAATGACCTTTTTCGCCAGCGACACGACGTTTAAGCGGGTACGGATAAGGCCCTGACATCAACATTTCAACATTGTGATTAGCCTCTAACATAACTAAATTGGCCTGGCTGACAATGCTGATGACATTTTCATCTATTTTACCCAAGTCAGTAATCACGGCTATTTTTGTGTCATTTTTAGAAAATGTAAAGCAGAGAGGATCAGCTGCATCATGCGAAACACGCTGTGGCGAAATGACAATATCTCGAATTTCAAAGGTTTTATCACTGTCGATGATATTTATCTTGGAAACATCTACTTTACCAATTTTATTTTTTACTTCACGCCATGTCAATTCGTTCATGTAAAGCGGTATATTTGCCATGCGGTGCATGACGCCAAGCCCTGTAATATGATCGCTGTGTTCGTGCGTGACAACAATGCCATCGACTTCATCTATCATTAAATCATAGTGACAAAGTGCTTGTTTAATGTATTTTCCAGTTAAGCCGGCATCTAATAGAAGTGTTGTATGATTCGTCTTAATCAACTGACAATTACCGCTGCTACCACTGGCAAGTGAAGAAAAGAATAAAGCCATATCTTACCTTTCAATCAATCTCTTTCGATTATATTAATAAAAGCTATCTGATAATGCTGGTACAAATAACTGCTGGTCATCTTTTAGCATAAAGCGATAATAAGGCAAAGCATCACCCGATTTTACGTTTTCACCCAATAGGGTTTTTTCAAGGCGATACCCCAAATCAACCGCTTCAATTGTCGTCGGCGCTCTTTCACTAAATCGATCAATTGCCGAAAACAGCGCTTGACAACAAGCTTTCACTGGTTGTTTATCTTTCGCTGCCACTTGCACCGTCATCCATTTGCGTTCAAACAGCGCAACCTTATCACCTTTTACGACAACGCGCATTGCCGTGTCATATATATGATAATCTTGATATTTTTGACCATATTGCAGTGAAACTTCATTTTTAGTTTCATTGTAGTCTAGTAATTCAAAGTCATCAGATTCTCCGAAGTAGCGTTTAATAAACGATGTTGCTACTTCTTTTGCCTGTTTTAAATTAGTCATTTTCTCTTTATCCGCATTGACACTTACAATATAAAGCGTATTGTCATTAAATGTCATTTTGTAATCTACAGCTTGATAAAAGCCATTGTTTACACTATAATCTCCTAGCACTTCACGCGCCAGTGTAGACATGTCATAAGTTTGATAGGCAATTGTCAACTGTGGCATCATATCAATGATTGGAATATTTTTAGCAATGCGATTTTCAACATTGGCATTACTTAAAATTTTGTCGATTAAATCTCTTTGCTCTGTGATCGTCATTTTATTTTCTGACGCGCCATCGTAGGCGATAAACAGAATAATAACTACATTGGTAAGTAATAGCGCAACAATTAAAATTGATTTAACACGCGACCATTCCATTACTCCACCTCCTCTTCAATTAATGAAAAATCATAGGCGTTAATATAGTAGCGGTGATCTTCAATATCAAAGCGATAAGCCGGTATAAATAAAGTTTCTTTATCGACATAAAGTAATTTAAAATTAGCAATTTTTGCCAATATCTGCATAAATAACGATTCATCATTAATGATATCAGGATGTTTTTTCATGTAGTTTTGAACAATTCTATCATAATTTGATTGATTATTCATAATCGCCAATATTGGCAATGTCTGTTCGCTTTCAGATATTTCAACAATTTCCGAAAAACGCTTGTAATCGCGCTGATAATAGCGCAGTTGTCCGCCGACAATTTCAATATTAATGCCTGCCATGCCAGAGCTGCTGTGAACATCGTAACGATTGACCTTGTAACCAAATTTAAAAGCATAACCAGTTAAATCGCCATCATCAATACGCGTGGCTGATTTTAAATAGATGCGTGTTATATCTTGATTGTAATCGGCAATGATGTCTAAGGCAAATTTAATATCTTTTAAAAGATTAGCGTCGCGACTTATTTGTCGATTAATTTTTTGATTGACGGTTTGCGTACCATTGTCAGAAATTTTCAGAGCCAACTCACCGTAGCCGTATAACATAACGATCGAACCGTTGATATCATAAAAACGTCGCACGAAATTGATTCGCGAGCCGAACACTCTACTAGCTAATAGCAACACTTCTTCTCGACTCTGCGGTCGCGTTTCAATATATGCTTTAATCGGCTTAAAGTCTTTTTCTATTGCCGTCGGCAAAAGTGTAGCTTCACCTTCTGTAGCGCTTTGTTCAATACTCAATTGCTGATTTATCGTACTGTAAACGACTTCGCCGCGCAATGCTAAAGACGATAAATACCCCGCTACGTCAATGCCCAATGGTTTTTCGGTAAGTTGAAAATACTTATCGCCATCGCTAAAATAGATAGCACCATCGGCAGTAACCAAAATTTTTCTGATGTGTTCTACTTTGGGTTTAAACAATATATCACTATTGCTGATAATCGACAAAAGTGCCCGTGCGGATAAGCCGCGACGTATTACAAATTCTACGCTGTGAATGTCTCGGGCTGTATAATATGCATCGCGCGCTATTTCAACACTGTCGTTTATAAACATTAAATTATTGGCAATAACCGGTTTTAAATTGTGAAAAATATTGCCGACATCATAAAAAAACGTCTTTATTTGATCGTTTTCTGAAATGACATTAACAGATTCAATATCAATCAAATAAGAGACGTCGCTTACCGTGTACAGCTTTTTTTGTTTTTCAGGCGCAGTATCGCTCTGTGTTGGTTCAAACCACAAAACGCCGACCAAGACGACGAGTAAACACGTCAAAATGATCAGCGCTATAGATTTGAAAGTTTCTTTCATTTTAATTCACCTAATCAACTACGACAAAACGGCGCTTTGGCATCAGCAAATGATCAGTTTTACTATCACGTAAAATTAGCTCGTATTTAGCGGTTTCAATATTACTAACTGCATAGTTGAAATAAGGCAGCGGACCATCTCGCTTAACTGAAACTTCTGATACAATTGTATATCTGAACCTATTATTGTATTTATCTTGTAATACAAAAAATTTAATCGCTTGCTTTTCATAGTTGTCGCGAATCACATAAAATTCGTCTAAACCATTAGCGAGCAGTCGCCTTTCAGTGATTAATTTTATCAACTCTTTTGCAGAGTATTCTTTGCGAAGTGCGTGATATGCCTGCACGTATGCCTTGTTGGCAGCGATAACCTCATCACCTTGCTTAACGTATAATTCTCGCAATTCGTCTTCTGACATCTTTGCATTCACTAAATTAGCAATGTCGATTTTCGGCTCTGGATCACGCGTTTCAGCAACGTCATACGACACCCAAGCCGTCGGTGCACGACTAGCCATTGCACTAATTGCCGCAAGTACATCTTCGCTTACGAATGGCATCTTCGGTTTATCAATGCGCACGAGTTGCATATAAGCATCGACGTCGTCGCCCAATTTTAGCGTAATGTTAATCGTCGACGCGTGTTTAACCTGCCCTGCTTGATTAATTTCTGGCGAAATCAATTGAACGGCTGGCGCGTCATCTAAGGCATATGTGAAATTCGTTAACACGAATATCATTAATAATGTCAGTATCGCTGTCTTTTTCAAAATAGTACTCCTAAACACAAATTCCGCTAAACACATTATAACCTTTTTGTGTTACAGGCATATTACAAGGCGGTTAAGATACACTTACAAGCGCTTAGGAACCACGAAATACACCGTTGTTCCAACATCCTTTTTACTGGTGACATCAATATAGCCGCCGTGTAGTTCAATAATTTCTTTGGCAATTGAAAGCCCTAAGCCCGTGCCACCCATCTCACGCGAGCGGCCCTTGTCAACACGATAAAAGCGTTCAAATAAATGCGGCAAATGCTCTTCAGAAATGCCAATGCCACTATCTGCGACGCTAAAGTAAATAGCGTCATCTTGCAATTTTAAAGTCAAGTTGATCTTGCCGTGTTCGGGCGTATATTTAATGGCGTTCGACAACAGATTGACGACAACTTGTTCGATGCGATCGTAATCAAAATATGACACTAATTCACCCGCTGGTAATGCCGTTTGTATTTCATGCTGGTGTTTCTTTATCTGCATTGCCATTTTTTGAAGCACTGAATCTACCAGCTGACACCAATCATTTTCAGCGAAATTCAAGTGAATGCGCTGTGCATCAAAATTAGACAACTGCAATAAATCTCTGACAATGCGATTCATGCGGTCTGCTTCTGAATTGATCACAGCAAGAAACTGCGTCGACATTTGCGGGTCAGCAACATCACCGTCCATCAAAGTTTCAGAATAGCTTTTTATACTCGTTATTGGTGTCTTTAATTCGTGCGAAACATTGGCGACAAATTCTTTGCGCATATTTTCAAGTCGCTGACTCTCGGTAATATCTTGAAACACAATAATTAAACCGCGACTTTTTTTGTCTTCACCAACAAACGGTTCAAATTTAACATTATAAGTTTCTTCGGCAAGTGAAACAACACTTGTACCGCGCATTTCAGGGTAGCTTTTAATAATATTGTGGTAGTCTAATTGATCGGGTAGCTGTATCGCTAGGTCGTCATAATGATCGGTTACAACGACATGATGCGCCTCTAACATCGTGAGCGCCTTTTGGTTGATGTGGATAATTTCTCGGTTTGCCGTCAACGCAATAATACCATCGTCAATATTGTTGACAATTGCCTCAAATTTGCTTTTCTCTTGAGAAATATGGTTTAAGCTTTGCTTTAATTGATTCGTTAAATGGTTAAACATGCCAGCCAATTTACCAATTTCATCATCCGATTTTACTTCGACACGTTGTTCAAAATCGCCGCGTGCCATTTTATACGCCTTGCGCGTAATGTCGTTAATTGGTTCAGTGACACTCTTCGAAATCAGTGCGCCTAAAACCATAGTGACGGCTAAGGCAATGACGAGCGACTGAATAATAATTGAGCGCGCTCTGCCAACAGTTTTGTCAGTATCGTTGAGATCATAACGCATATAGAGTGCACCGACGATTTTAGAATCGTTTTTGATTGGGTAGACCTTATCCATCACGCGCAACGCCCCATTATCTAGTGACAATTCGACAATTTCACGCTTAGTGGTGCCACTTAAGCCAGTCAGCAAGAGATTCATATTGAGGTGTTCTGAAGCATCAGCTGTCAACAAACTCGCCGTTGACGCCACAATGTTGTCGTTGACGACGACGTAAACTTCTTCACGTATTCTAAGCCCTTGTGGACTGTCAATTATCTTTTGCACTTTGCGGCTTTCAGCAATTAAGTCACTATGCACTTCAAGGTCAGGCAACATCAATTTTGATAAGTCGTCTAACCTTGAACTCACTAAGTCGTAATTATATCGTTCAAAAAATTGAATGATATATACGCCCGATATAACGATGGCAATTAAAACAAGCGCCAAAAAAATAACAATAAAGCGCCACCTTAAGCTTTTAAGCACCGTCTATTCCTTTCTAAAATAATAACCGACACCGCGTTTGGTAACGATGTACTTGGCATTAGAAGAATCGTCTTCAATTTTTTCGCGAAGACGACGTACTGTAACATCAACTGTTCGAATATCGCCAAAGTATTCATAACCCCAGACGTCTTTTAAAAGCTGTTCGCGCGAAAAGATATAGTTTTCTTTCGAGGCCAAATAGCGCAACAATTCAAATTCACGCAATGTCAATTCAATTAGTTCGCCACGCTTACGCACTTCATAGCGATCGAGATTGATTTCTAATTCGTTTGTGCCAATCGTTTTCGCTTTTTCATCATCAACACTGTTGTCAATTTTTACACGGCGAAGATTAGCTTTTAACCGCGCGATTACTTCACGCATACTAAACGGCTTGGTGACATAGTCATCAGCACCCAATTCTAAGCCAAGCACTTTGTCAACCTCTTCTTCTTTGGCAGTGAGCATTACAATTGGCGTATTGCTCTTTTCTCTTATTTTGCGACAGACCTGAAAGCCATCCATCTTGGGTAACATCACATCTAGCAAAATAAGATCAGGATCTTCAAAAAGCGCTTTGTTAAGCGCTTCTTCTCCATCAAAGGCTGTAATAACAGTAAAGCCCTCTTTTGTTAAATTGTATTTTAGTATATCCGAAATCGGCTTTTCATCTTCGACAATAAGAATTTTTTCGTTCATTATCCACCTCTTTTAGAATGGCAAATACTTTTCTGGGTTAACCGAAACACCATTTAATTTTATCTCGAAGTGTAAGTGTGGGCCAGTGCTTCTGCCCGAATTTCCACTAATGCAAATTTTTTGCCCCTTTGAAACATGCTGTCCTACTTTTACAAGCAATTCCGAATTGTGTTCATAATAGGTTTCTAGACCATTGCCATGATCGATGACGATTAAGTTGCCCCGCGCTCCGCGATAACCCGAAGTTGTCACCACACCGCCTTCTGCGGCATATACTGGCGTGCCATAGGGCACCTTTAAATCAATGCCATAATGATAGCCAAGTGGTCTCGGACCAAAGCGTGATGTCACACGATAAGCCATTAGCGGGCGCATCAAGGTCGATTTGGCAAGTTGTGGCGGCAGTGGTTTTGTTCCTCTTTGATAGATATCACTGGTCGCCTCAACAACTACTTCTTCAGATTGCAAAACGCTATCGATTACAATACCGTTGCGATAGGTCACTTTTTCAGTAAATAGTTTTTCACCCGATTCGCCTTTTTTTACCAATTTCTTTTCACCGACATACAAGTCAGCGTTATCGATATATTCTTCGGGCGGTGCTAAAAGCTCAACGTGTTTTTCTAATACAGTTGTACATTTCGTCACTAATGGTTCAGGACGATTAATGACCAATTTATCACCAATAGTCAAATATTTTTTAGTTTTTAAATACGGATTATCCGCTATTAGTCTGTCAACCGTACAATGATTGTTTTGTGCTATTTCAGACAACGTGTCACCCTTGACAATGGTATAGTTAACAACTTCAATACCGCCATTGGCAACATATTCTAGCGCACTGTCAAAATCACTATAACCAGCAAAGGTTGAAGCAGCAAGCGTCTTTGTTTCAAAGTGAATATCTTGTTCTAACGTAACATTTAGTACGACACCGTCAGTTTCATCAGCCGCATTTAGCGCCTTGATAAATTGACGCGCTGCTGCATGATCGATAAACGACAGATGCGCTTTACCATCAACATAGACAACAACAGCTCTGACAGTCGGGTAAAATAAATCGCGCTGCATTACAATTTGTGATAAATAACGCATACTTGACACTTGTCGTTGTAATCCGTAAACGTCGTTGTATATTTTTTGTTCATCACATTTTGTCGCCGTTATTTTTTGGGGGGCAATTCGTTTTTTTGTCGTCAAGTCTAGCGCGCTACCTTTTTGAAGCACAATAAATAACGCGCCTGTCAAAAAAATCAACAAAAACAACAAAACGCGCACACGATGTCGTGATTTAACAAAACTTTTAATTTTACTATCTATCATATAAACCTCAATTTTGTGCGATATTCAACTATAAAAAATATCTTACCTTCTAATGATACATGATTTTTGCAAAAATTTCTATTAAAAATCGAAAAAAGTCACTATTTACTTGTTACCAAACGGTGTAATAGCGACTTGTTGACTAGTTTAATCCTAATTTTTTACACCTGCAAATGAAATTTCAGGTGGCTATTTGTTGAATTTAACACTCTCTGCAATTTTTATAATTTCTGCTCGTTCAAGCTTTCCGCGAACACTAAAAACATAGTCGCCATCATTCCAAATTACAATAGAAATTCTATTTTTTACAGAAAGCATCGCTTTATGACCATTAATATAAATAGTTGAAACTTCTGCATCTTCTGTATCTATTCG